>Ga0209254_10000630_pt1 | contig 29457 bp, 24 predicted proteins | sample FrelakmetDIP11DI_FD_187148 | JGI IMG/M metagenome (GOLD analysis project Ga0209254, IMG submission 187148) | Freshwater lake sediment microbial communities from the University of Notre Dame, USA, for methane emissions studies - DIP11 DI (SPAdes)... | ecosystem: Environmental > Aquatic >... | reverse complement strand
TTTCCACCGAGAAGCTGGGTGCGCTCATGTTGCAAACAGCGCCAGTGCTTCCAGGCACCGCCGGAAGTGATTCGCCCCCGTTGCTGGCGCGATATGCGTCCCGGGCAGCTCTAAGCCGTAGTGCAGTCCGCTCTGCTCGGCATCGATCACCCACCGGCAGAGCTGGCTAAGACGCGCCTCCGCATCGAAGCCCGGGGTCTGCATCCAGCGAAGATGAAGCTCGGAACGGTCCTCGCCATGATATTCCTTGACCCGGACACCTTGACCCTTGGCCACGCCTTTCCAATAAATCCGTCTGAGCGCATCGCCAGGCTGGTAGTTCTGGAACCCGCGAAAATCGTCCGCATTCTGACGTTTGTGTTCCCCCTGACCCAGTCTTTCCGGAAATGGCAGGCCGGAACCTGCCGGTTTCGGGTAGACCAGTGCGCGTACCTGCAGATTGACCGGCGACCAGGCACGGAAGAGGCCCAAGGGAAAGGTACTGCTCACGGTCACCGTGGGCAGGTAGAGCCAACCGCGCCGTTTGGTTTTGACCGGAAGTCTGACCGGGATACTGACAGCCGGGGCGATGTTCAACAGTACGGGAACGGCGTCTTTTTTCGTGATCTGGAGCGCGATGCGGTGAAGTGGGGTGGGGTTGTCCAGATAAATCTCGAACGAGGCCGTGTCTCCGGCGAACGTCGGCTCGACTCGACCTGCCCGGATGCGGAGCGCAGCGAGATTGCGGAAGCCATAGAAGAGCCCAAGCAGGGCGATGCTGGCGAGCAGGAAGGTCAGGATAAAGCTGAGGTTATTGTTGTAATTGATTGCGACCAAGAGCTGGATCGAAAGCAATAGGGCCAGTCCCAGTCCACGTAGGTTTGGCAGGATAAAGATGCGGCGGTGAGACAGCACGACCGGGCCGACCAAGGCTTTTTCGCCCATCAAGAATCGGCGCGGATCGAAGCGTTCGCGCAGGGTTAGCGCCGCCATTTCAGGGTATGGCAACCTGTTCCAGGAGCGGGGCGACGACGGTTGCCGAAACGGCGGCGCCGTTTGCCGACAGGTGTAGGCGATGCCCGACGACGGCGGGCAGCACTGCCTGCACATCCTCCGGCAACACGGCGTCGCGGTGATCGAGAAATGCCCAGGACCTGGCGGCGTTGAGGAGGGCGAGGCCGGCTCGGGGCGAAAGCCCATTCGCATAGTGGGCGGATTCGCGCGTGAAGCGGATCAGCGCTTGCAGATAATCGAGCAGGGCCTCTGAGACGAAGATCTGTTTCACCTCTGACTGAATGGCCCGGAGTTCGCCTGCCCGCAAGCAGGCTGGCAGCTTTTCCAGTAGCAAGTGGCGTTCCTCTCCTTTCAACAAGGCGCGTTCCGAGTGGCTGTCCGGATAACCTAGCTCGATGCGCATGAGGAATCGGTCAAGCTGGGATTCCGGTAGGGCGAACGTGCCAATCTGAGTCAGGGGATTCTGGGTGGCAATGACGAAAAAGGGCTCCGGCAGCGGGCGCGTTTCCCCCTCCACCGTGACCTGGTGTTCCTCCATCGCTTCAAGCAACGCACTCTGCGCTTTGGGCGTGGAGCGATTGATTTCATCGGCCAGGATCATCTGATGGAAAATCGGCCCCGGCTGGAACCGGAAGTTGTGGGTCTTGCCGTCGAAGATGGAAGACCCAATGATGTCTGCCGGCAACAGGTCGCTGGTGAACTGGATGCGCTGGTATTGGAGGCCGAGCAAGTTTGCCAGCGTATGAGCCAGGGTCGTTTTGCCGACTCCCGGAATATCCTCGATCAAGAGATGGCCGCGGGCCAGGAGGCAACATACGGCCAGTTTGAGTTGGTGGCGCTTGCCGAGTATAACGGTGTTGGCGGTGTCGAGGAGCTTGTCTAGGACGGCATGCATTTGGGTTTCGCTTGGGTTCCTGGCGTCTGTGAGTATAGCCCCGCTGCCTTGGGTGGGCTTTCCCGTGAGTCGAAGTCTAAGGTAGCGGTAACCCAGAGCAACGGAGGCATTCCCTCCCAACTGCGAGCACGGACGCGGTGCACCCCGCAGCCGGGCAGGCAGGCGGGTTCGAGAACTTGCTTATGCCGGCGAGCCATTTGGTGTAACATCTGGCTCCCTGAATGTTCCGCCCTTCTCTCGCCCTCCCCATATCGTAATCGAAGCAGTCCTAGTCCTATGCACCATCCAACCGAATTTGACGTGATCGTAGTGGGTGGCGGCCACGCCGGCACGGAGGCGGCCTTGGCCGCTGCCCGCCTGGGTGCGAAGACCCTGCTGCTCACGCAAAATATCGAGACTCTTGGTCAGATGAGCTGCAATCCCGCTATAGGTGGCATTGGCAAGGGCCATCTGGTGAAGGAAGTCGACGCCTTGGGTGGCTTCATGGCGCATGCCATCGACGGCGCCGGCATTCAGTTCCGAATTCTCAATGCCAGCAAGGGACCCGCGGTGCGGGCGACCCGTGCCCAGGCCGACCGGGCGCTGTATAAGCAGTCCGTGCGCCGCACGCTGGAAACCCAGCCTAATCTGTCCCTCTTTCAGCAAACGGTCTCCGATCTGCTTGTCCAGAACGGCCGCGCTGTCGGCGTCATCACCCCAATGGGTTTGAATTTCCGGTCGCGCTGCGTGGTGCTGACTGTGGGCACGTTCTTGGCCGGCCGCATTCACATCGGCCTGGAACATTACGAAGGCGGTCGGGCGGGTGACGCGCCGTCCAATGCCCTGGCGGCTCGCTTGCGTGAATTGCCGTTTCGGATTGGCCGACTCAAGACGGGCACGCCGCCCCGCATCGACAGCCGCTCTATCGATTTCAGCGTCATGCAAGAGCAGGCCGGCGATCGGCCGGCGCCGGTGTTCTCGTTTCTCGGAAATCGGGAGGAGCATCCGGCGCAAGTCTCCTGCCACATTACACGGACCAATGCACGCACGCACGATATTATCCGCTCTGGGCTCGACCGCTCGCCTCTTTACACCGGTATGATCGAGGGCGTAGGGCCGCGCTATTGTCCGTCCATCGAGGACAAGATCGTGCGTTTCGCCGACAAGGACTCGCACCAGATTTTCGTCGAACCCGAGGGCTTGGATTGCCGTGAGATCTATCCCAACGGCATCTCGACCAGTCTGCCTTTTGATATACAGCTGGAATTGGTGCGCTCAATTCGTGGCTTCGAGACGGCTCACATTACCCGCCCCGGCTATGCCATCGAATACGATTTTTTCGACCCACGCGACCTGAAATCCTCGCTGGAAACCAAGCCCATGGAAAATCTGTTTTTTGCGGGACAGATCAATGGCACCACCGGCTACGAGGAAGCCGCGGCGCAGGGTCTGATCGCCGGCCTCAACGCCGCGCGCAGGGCCAGGGGTTTGGAAGCCTGGTCGCCCACCCGGGACGAGGCCTATATCGGCGTCATGATCGACGACCTGATCACCCGAGGGACTTGCGAACCTTACCGCATGTTCACCAGCCGCGCTGAATACCGTCTGTTGCTGCGCGAGGACAATGCCGACCTGCGATTGACCGAGAAGGGCCGAGAACTGGGCCTGGTGGATGATGTGCGTTGGCGTCTTTTCGAGGACAAGCGCGAGCGCATCGCCCGGCTCCAATCCGACCTGTCCTCCACCTGGGTAAGGACCAACACGCCGGAAGCCGAGAGGGTCATCGAAGTCGTGAAAGCCCCGCTCCAGCGCGAGGCGACGCTCATGGACCTGCTGCGCCGACCGGAAGTGAGGATGGAACAACTGGCCGGGCTCTCGGCGAATCTTGTCGCGGACGCTGGTGAGGAAGTTCGCGAGCAGGTAGAAATACAGGCCAAGTACGCCGGTTATATCGAGCGCCAGCAGACCGAGATCGAAAGGGCACGCCGCTACGATCATCGCCGACTGCCCGAGCTGCTCGATTACGACAATGTCGTCGGTTTATCGAATGAGGTGCGTGAAAAGCTTCGGCAGCAGCGGCCCGAAACCGTCGGTCAGGCTGCACGGATTCCGGGCGTCACGCCGGCGGCCATTTCCCTGCTGCTGGTTCATCTGAAAAAGAAAAGCGCGTGAGTCAGTGAACGAACCCTGCCGCACGCTGACTGATGGACTGGCGGTAATGAATACCCCGGTTACGCCTGAGCAGCGAGATTGCCTGTTGGCGTTTCTCCGGTTACTGCAGAAGTGGAATCGGGTTTATAATCTCACCTCCATTGAAAATCCAGTCGATATGATCAGGCTGCATATACTGGACAGCCTTTTGTTGCTGCCATATCTGCGTGGTGCTCATATCTTGGACGTCGGCACGGGAGCAGGACTGCCCGGTATGCCGCTGGCCGTGATGGCGCCGGAAAAGGAATTCGTATTGCTGGACAGCAACGCCAAGAAGACCCGCTTCGTGCAGCAGGCGGCCATCGAGTTGGGCCTCAGAAACGTGTCGATTGTCCATCAACGCATCGAAGAATTCTTTCCTGAGCGGGTTTTTGATACCGTTCTTGCCAGAGCCTTCGCCAGCCTCACCCAAATCGTCGCGCAAACCGCACGGCTACTGTCGCGGGGCGGTGTCATTCTGGCCCAGAAGGGACAGCTGCCGGAAAAGGAGATGTGGCACTTGGAGAACGTCGGCGTCAAGGTTTTCCCGTCGAAAATACCGGGATTGGATGTCAACCGGCATTTGATCGAAATCACGGTTCTAGGTTAAGCAGCATATGGGAAAGATTATCGCAGTGGCGAATCAGAAAGGCGGGGTCGGCAAGACCACGACCAGCGTCAATTTGGCGGCTTCGCTGGCTTCGACCAAGCGACGCGTGTTGCTGGTGGACCTCGATCCGCAGGGCAATACCACAATGGGGTGTGGCGTGGATAAGAAGCACTTGTCACACTCTTCCTACGAAGTCCTGATGCGACAAGCTTCCGCTCAACAAGCCATCGTCGAGTTGGCCGAATTGGGTTTCGATCTTTTGCCCAGCAACGCTGACCTGACTGCCGCGCAGGTCGAGCTGCTGGCACGGGATGGTCGCGAGCGGGCGCTGGCCGTTTCGCTGCAAGATTGCCGTTCGCAATACGAATACATTCTCATAGACTGCCCGCCTTCCCTCAACATGTTGACGCTTAACGCCCTGGTCGCCGCCGACAGCGTGCTGATTCCGATGCAGTGCGAGTATTACGCGTTGGAAGGGCTGTCCGATCTTATGGACACGCTGAAAAACATCCGCAACACCGTCAACCCGGAACTGCGCATTGAAGGTCTGCTTAGAACAATGTACGACACGCGCAGTCGCCTCGCGAACGAGGTTTCGGAACAGCTGATCAAGCATTTTGCCGGCAAGGTGTTCCGCACCGTCATTCCGCGCAACATTCGTCTCGCCGAGGCGCCGAGCCACGGTTTGCCAGTGATGCAGTACGATAAGTCCTCGCGGGGAGCCATTGCCTATCTGGCTTTGGCGGGCGAAATCGTCCGGCGCAACGACCAAGCTGCCGAAGCGCTTTAGATCACTTCTGGATTGACACATGACCGCTAAGAAAAGAGGCTTGGGCCGGGGACTTGACGCCCTGTTAGGCAACGCAAAGATCGAGCCTGACGCAGCCGACAAGTTACGGGCGCTGCCTATTGAATTCCTGAAGACCGGTCGCTTTCAGCCGCGCAAGGACATCGACCCATCGCGCCTGCAGGAGCTGGCTGATTCCATCAGCGCGCAGGGCGTGGTTCAACCCATCCTGGTCCGCGCCTTGGGCGAAAAAAGCTACGAAATCATAGCCGGCGAGCGGCGTTGGCGCGCCGCCCAGTTGGCAGGCTTGCACGAGGTGCCCGTCGTGGTGCGGGATGTCAGCGATCAAGCGGCGCTGGCGATTGCATTAATTGAAAATATCCAGCGTGAGGACCTGAATCCGCTGGAGGAAGCCGAAGCGCTCAGACGCCTCCTGGATGAGTTTGCCATGACCCATCAGCAAGTCGCCGATGCGGTGGGCAAGTCCAGAACCACCGTCACCAACCTGCTGCGGCTCAACGAATTGAATCCGCAGGCCAAGGAATTGCTGCAAAAAGGCCTGATCGAAATGGGACATGCGCGTGCGATTCTGGGCGTGGACCATGCGCGCCAGGGCGAAATCGCCCAGAGGGTCGCATCGAAGAAACTCAGCGTCCGCGAAACCGAGAGCCTGATTCGCAGACTACAGGAACAGATCAAGTCGCCGCCGTCGCCCGCCAAGGATCCAGACCTCGCCAGATTGGAAGAGAGTGTCACGCTGCAACTGGGAGCTCAGGTGCGGATAAAGCCGGGCAAGAAAGGCATGGGAAAGCTCATCATCAGCTATGATAGCTTGGATCAACTGGAGGGACTGCTCGAGCGACTGCATTATCAGCAATCCCGCGAGCCTAATCGTTGATCTTTGCCAATTAGGTTGTTATTATTCCGAGGGTTATGTACGGGGGACGCTGAATGAGCGGGGGTCGCCTGTTTCTTGCAGTCAGGCGAGTGCTCCAGCTTCAGGCGCTGACCATAGTGGTGATTTCCGCACTGGTGCTGGTACTGGGCGGGATGGAGCAAGCCAGGTCGGCGCTGCTCGGCGGGCTAGTGGGGTTCTTGCCTAACGCGTATTTTGCTGTTCAGTTCGGACGACAGGCCCCGAGGCGAACCGCAAAGGAAGTCGTCAGAGCCTTCTATTTGGGCGAATCAATCAAGCTAATAATTACCGCCCTCCTGTTTGTACTAGTATTCCAGCTGCCAGGCATATTGTTCATGCCGTTATTCATCGGTTTCATTTCGGTGATCATGATTTTTTGGTTTGCTCTTTTGCTGGGTAACTAACAGAAATTAAAGTGAGATAAGATGGCAACCGAAGCACATGGTTCAGGCGGCGGCGCGACGGGCTATATCGTCCACCATTTGACGCCACTATCAACGGGTGAGGGATTCTGGACCTTCCACCTCGACACGGTCTTTTTCTCGGCATTTCTCGGCATGCTCTTCATTTACCTTTTCAAGAAGGCGGCGGAAAATGCGACCAGCGGTGTGCCCAGCGGTTTTCAGAATTTCGCGGAAATGCTGATCGAATTTGTCGACAAGCAGGTCAAAGACAGTTTTCATGGCCATAGCGCGCTGATTGCCCCGCTGGCCCTGACGATCTTCTGTTGGGTGTTTCTGATGAACGCCATGGACTTGTTACCCGTCGATCTATTGCCGGACATCGGCAAAGCGGTGGGTTTGGAGTATCTGCGCGTGGTGCCCAGCACCGACTTGAATGGCACGTTCGCGATGTCGATTTCGGTGTTCTGTCTGATCATCTTCTACAGCATCAAGATCAAGGGGCCAGTTGGTTTCGCGAAGGAAATGCTGCTTACTCCGTTCGGCAAATGGATGATCCCCTTCAACCTGCTGCTGAAGCTCGTAGAGGAGCTGGCGAAACCTATCTCGCTCGGCCTGCGACTTTTTGGAAACATGTACGCCGGGGAACTGATCTTTATCCTGATCGCCTTATTGCCCTGGTGGGTACAACCCGTGCTGAGTTTACCCTGGGCCATTTTTCATATCCTGATCATCACTCTGCAAGCCTTCATCTTCATGGTACTGACGATCGTGTACCTGAGTCTGGCTCACGAAGAGCACTAGAATCGGTTTTTTTAACTCAACTCAATCAGTAAATTTGGAGGAAAAATGGAAATCGCATCTGTACAAGGCATGACCGCTATCGCCGTTGGCATCATTCTGGGTATGGGCGCTCTCGGAACCGCGATCGGTTTCGGTTTGCTTGGCGGCAAGTTCCTGGAAGGTGCTGCTCGCCAACCGGAAATGGTTCCCATGCTGCAGGTCAAGATGTTCATCGTTGCAGGCTTGCTGGACGCCGTGACCATGATTGGCGTCGGCCTGGCTCTGTTCTTCACCTTCGCGAATCCGTTCCTCTCGGCTATCAAGGGCTAACCGGAATTTGCTAACGAATGTTCCCTAGGCTTTAGAGATGAGGACAGCGCCGTGAGTATTAATGCCACCCTGATTGGGCAGATGATCACCTTTGCGCTTCTGGTGTGGTTCACCATGAAGTACGTTTGGCCACCCATAACGCAGGCCCTCGAAGAGCGCAAGAAGAGAATCGCCGAAGGTCTCGCTGCAGCCGATAAAGGCAAGCATTCAATGGAGCTTGCTGAGAAAAAGGCCAAGGCCGTGCTGAAAGACGCGAAAGACCAGGCCTCCGAGATTGTGAGCCTCGCTCAGAAACGCGCCAATGAGGTGGTCGAAGGATCGAAAGAAGCGGCCAAGGAAGAAGGCGAGCGTCTGGTTGTTGCCGCAAGGGCTGAAATCAATCGCGAGGTTCAGCAAGCCAAGGAAAAGTTGCGCCAGCAGGTGGGTGCCCTGGCAATTTCCGCAGCCGAGCAGATCCTGAAGAAAGAAGTTGACCAGGGCAAGCACAAGGAAATCCTTGACAACCTCGACAAACAGTTGGGGCAGGCGCAATGAGTGAATTAGCAACCCTCGCAAGGCCATACGCGGTGGCTGCATATAAAAGGGCCAAGGAAACGGATTCGACCGGAAAATGGTCGGAAGCGCTTGCGTTCCTTGCCGCGGTTATGCAGGACCCGCGAATGGCTCAGGCAGCGGCTAACCCTAAAGCAAGAAAGGATCAGTTCACCAAAGCCTTTCTGGATTTGTGTCAGGGTAGGCTGAATGCCGAAGCCAAGAATTTCCTACGCATGCTCATCGAGAATCGCCGCTTGGGTCTGATCAAATTCATCAGCGAGCAGTTCGAGCAGTACCGGGCGGAGGAAGAAGGTTACATCGAAGTTAATGTATGTTCGGCTTACCCACTGGAAGACGGCGAACGTGATCAGATAACGGCGGTACTGCAGAAGACGCTGGGAAAAGAGCCGCGGCTGAATGTGCAAGTCGATGATTCATTGATCGGCGGCGTCCTGATCCGCGCAGGCGACCGAGTGATCGACGCCTCGGTCCGCGGGCAAATTCAACGAATGGCAAAGAGACTCTACACCTAGAGCGAGTGAAGAATCATGCAATTAAACCCCTCTGAAATCAGCGAGCTCATTAAGAATAGAATCGAGAACTTCGATTTGGGCGTGGAGTCTCGCACTGAAGGAACGATTGTCAGTCTGGCCGACGGCATTGTCCGCATTCACGGTCTAAGCGACGTGATGCAGGGAGAAATGTTGGAATTTTCTGGCAACACCTTTGGTATGGCCTTGAACCTGGAACAGGACTCCGTTGGCGCCGTCGTTCTCGGTTCCTGTGATCACCTGGCCGAGGGAGACACCGTGAAGTGCACCGGGCGCATTCTCGATGTGCCGGTCGGTGAAGCCCTGCTAGGCCGTGTCGTCGACGCGCTGGGCAGCCCGATCGACGGCAAGGGCACTATCAATGCGGCGGATCGCTCGCCGATCGAGAAAATCGCCCCGGGCGTAATTGCTCGGCAGTCCGTGAGCCAGCCGCTGCAGACCGGGTTGAAAGCCATCGACTCCATGATCCCGATCGGGCGCGGCCAGCGCGAACTGATCATCGGCGACCGACAGACCGGCAAGACCGCCATTGCGATCGATGCGATCATCAATCAAAAGGGCACTGGCGTTAAGTGCATCTATGTCGCCATCGGCCAGAAGCGGTCCTCGATCGCCAACGTCGTCCGCAAGCTGGAAGAACACGGCGCCATGGCCCACACCATCATCGTTGTGGCCTCCGCTTCGGAATCCGCAGCGCTGCAGTATATCGCGCCTTACAGCGGATGCACCATGGGTGAATACTTTCGTGATCGCGGCGAAGACGCCCTGATCATCTATGACGATCTGACCAAGCAGGCTTGGGCGTACCGTCAGGTTTCCCTGCTACTCCGCCGTCCGCCAGGACGCGAAGCGTACCCGGGCGACGTGTTTTATCTGCATTCACGTCTCTTGGAAAGGGCCTCGCGCATCAACGGCGAAGAAGTCGAAAAGCTGAGCGGTGGCAAGGTGAAAGGCAAGACGGGCTCGCTCACCGCCCTCCCGATCATCGAAACCCAGGCGGGCGACGTATCCGCCTTCGTTCCGACCAACGTGATCTCCATTACCGATGGCCAGATCTTCCTGGAAACCAGTCTGTTCAACGCCGGCATCCGACCGGCAGTCAATGCCGGTCTCTCGGTTTCCCGAGTAGGCGGCGCGGCCCAGACCAAGGTCGTCAAGAAACTGGGTGGGGGTATTCGTCTCGACTTGGCGCAATTCCGCGAGCTCGCGGCATTTGCCCAATTTGCTTCGGATCTTGACGAGAGCACCCGCAAGCAGATCGAGCGCGGCCAGCGCGTGACCGAGCTGATGAAGCAGAATCAATACGCGCCGATGAGCGTCGCACAGATGGCGGTGTCTCTTTATGCGGCCAATGAAGGCCTCCTCGACGACGTCGAAGTTAACAAGGTGCGTGATTTCGAAGATGCGTTACAGAGCTACATGAAGGCCGAGCACGGTGAGTTGCTGGATAAGATCAATGTGACCGGCGATTACAACGAAGAGATCCAGTCGGCTATCGATGCGGCGATCAAGCAGTTCAAAGCAACCCATACCTGGTAAAGGTTAAGCCAATGGCCGTAGGTAAAGAAATCCGGGTAAAGATCGCGAGCATCAAGAATACTCAGAAGATCACGCGCGCTATGGAGAAGGTGGCAACCAGCAAAATGCGCAAGACGCAGTCCCGCATGCAGGCCACACGCCCTTATTCCAGAAGGATTGCTCAGATCATCAAGCACCTGGCGCATGCGAAGCCGGAATACAAGCACACGTTCATGATCGAAAGGGAAGTCAGGCGGGTCGGACTCATTCTGATCTCTTCCGACCGGGGTCTGTGCGGCGGCCTGAACTCCAACTTGTTCAGAATGACGCTGCGGCAATTGCGCAGTTGGTCCAATGCAAAGATCGATGTGCAGGTGTGCACGATCGGTCAGAAAGGGAGTTCGTTCTTCGGCGGCATCGGTGCCAATGTCGTCGCTCAAGCCACCAGGTTGGGTGACACGCCTCACCTGGAGGACATCATCGGCGTCATCAAGGTCATGCTGGACGACTACAATGCCGGCAAAATCGATGCGCTTTATGTGGTTTATAACCAGTTTGTGAACACCATGACGCAGAAGCCGAAACTGGAGCAGCTACTGCCGATTCACGCCGAAGAGATCGCCGAGGAGCTGAAAGGACACTGGGATTATCTGTACGAGCCTGACGCGAAAGAGGTTTTGGACGAGCTTCTGTTTCGTTATATCGAATCCATCGTTTTTCAGGGCGTGGTCGAAAACAACGCTTGCGAACAAGCCGCGCGCATGGTGGCGATGAAGAGTGCCTCGGACAATGCCGGCAAACTGATCAACGAGTTGCAGTTGATCTACAACAAGGCGCGCCAGGCGGCCATCACCCAGGAGATTTCGGAAATTGTTGGTGGCGCGGCTGCGGTCTAGACGATTCGTTAAGAGCAATCACTAAGAGATTTCAAGAGGACCTAACATGAGTTCGGGCAAAATCGTTCAGATTATTGGTGCCGTTGTTGACGTGGAATTCCCGCGCGAATCGCTGCCGAAGATTTATGACGCATTGAACGTCGAGAGCGCCAATCTGGTGTTGGAAGTGCAGCAGCAATTAGGCGACGGGGTGGTTAGAACCATTGCCATGGGCAGCACCGATGGCCTGCAACGCGGGATCAGCGTGAAAAATACAGGCGCGGCCATTTCGGTTCCCGTCGGTAAGGAAACCTTGGGGCGTATCATGAACGTTCTGGGGGATCCAATCGACGAGAAAGGTCCGATCGGAGAAAAAGAACGTTGGGTCATTCACCGTAACGCGCCCCGTTTCGAGGATCAGGCGATCGCCAACGAACTGCTCGAGACCGGGATCAAGGTGATCGACCTGGTGTGCCCTTTTGCCAAAGGCGGCAAAGTTGGCCTCTTCGGTGGTGCCGGCGTGGGCAAGACCGTAAACATGATGGAATTGATCCGTAACATCGCCATCGAGCACAGCGGCTACTCGGTTTTTGCCGGCGTTGGCGAGCGCACCCGTGAAGGCAATGATTTCTATCACGAAATGACGGAATCCAACGTTCTGGACAAGGTGTCACTGGTGTACGGACAGATGAATGAACCGCCTGGCAACCGCCTGCGCGTGGCATTGACCGGCCTTACCATGGCGGAATTTTTCCGTGAAGAAGGTCGCGACGTTCTGCTGTTCATCGATAACATCTACCGTTACACCCTGGCCGGCACCGAAGTATCTGCGCTCTTGGGACGCATGCCCTCTGCAGTCGGATATCAGCCCAACCTAGCGGAAGAAATGGGCATATTGCAGGAACGGATCACTTCGACCAAGAGAGGCTCCATTACCTCGATTCAGGCAGTCTATGTGCCGGCCGACGACTTGACCGACCCTTCCCCGGCCACCACCTTCGCTCACTTGGACGCCACCGTCGTATTATCCCGTCAGATCGCGGAGCTCGGCATCTATCCGGCGGTTGATCCGCTCGACTCTACCAGCCGTCAGCTTGACCCTCTGGTCATTGGTCAGGAGCATTACAACGTCACCCGCAAAGTACAAAGTACCCTGCAGCGCTACAAGGAATTGCGCGACATCATCGCCATTCTGGGCATGGACGAGTTGTCAGAGGAAGACAAGCTGATCGTGTCTCGCGCCCGCAAAATCCAGCGTTTCCTGTCGCAGCCGTTCTTCGTTGCAGAGGTATTCACCGGCTCGCCCGGAAAATACGTTTCGCTGAAGGACACCATCGCGGGCTTCAAAGGCATCACCGAAGGCGAATTTGACGATATCCCCGAGCAGGCCTTTTACATGGTCGGCACCATCGAAGAGGTCTTGGAAAAAGCCAAGCGTTTGGCCGCATAATCACCGGAGAGCCAAGCCATGGTGATGAGCTTCCATGTTGACATCGTGAGCGCGGAGCAGGAAATCTACTCTGGCCTTGCGGAAATGGTCATCGCGCCGGCGGAAGAGGGTGATGTGGGTATCGCGGCGCGGCATGCGCCGTTGCTCACCCGCCTCAGAGCGGGCGAGGTGCAGGTCAAGACTGACAACAAAGAGACCCTTCCGTTTTATGTTTCTGGCGGGATTTTGGAAGTACAGCCGCATCTGGTAACCATTCTGGCCGATCGGGCGATCAGGGCGAAGGATATTGACGAGGCGGCAGCCAAGGAGGCCAAACAGCGTGCTCAGGAAATGCTGGCGGACAAGTCCGGGAAGTATGATCTCGCGAAAGCCCAAGCGGAATTGCTGGATGCCATGATGCAGTTGCAGACCCTGGAGCGCTGGCGCCGGAATCGCTGAGCGATTCGACCGCAACCACACCAAACCCAGCCGGTATGGAATGATGCAATTGCATACCAGCTGGGTTTTATGTTTGCTAAGCTTACAGCTTTATCCAGTAGTGCATACTTACCAACATGCAAGTGCAAACCATCATATTGGCGGCGGGACAGGGTACGCGCATGCGGTCGGCGCGCCCCAAGGTGCTGCATGAGATCGGCGGCAAGCCGCTGCTCGCACATGTGCATCGTCTGGCCTCCCAGTTGGGCGAGAACGACATCAATGTCATCTACGGTCATGGCGGAGAGCAGGTTCTGGAAGTGCTCGGTGGCCTGAACACGCAATGGACGGAACAGAAAGAGCGGCTGGGTACCGGACATGCAGTGATGCAGGTGGCAGACTGGATCAGGGACGACCGCATCGTCCTGATTCTCTATGGAGATGTGCCGTTGCTCCAGCTGAAGACCGCGCAGAAGCTCATTCATCACGCTACCGACAAGAGCCTGGGATTGCTGACGATCACCCTTGAAAACCCAACCGGCTACGGCCGTATCGTGCGGGATGCTGACGGCAACGTGGTCGCCATCGTCGAGGAAAAGGACGCCACCCTAGAGCAACGCGCGATTAGCGAGGTGAATACCGGCATTCTGGCAACCAAGGGAAGTCTCCTGAAAGGCTGGTTGGCGCGATTAACCAACGATAACGCCCAAGGCGAATATTACTTGACCGATATCATTGCCATGGCCGTGGCGGATGGCATATATGTCGATACGAGTCAGCCGGGGAATGAGAGTGAAGTGCTGGGGATCAACAACCGCGCCCAACTGGCCCAGTTAGAAAGGCGGTATCAGGCTGATCAAGCCAACGATCTCATGGAGCAGGGCGTAACCCTGCTCGATCCTGCGCGTTTCGACCTTCGGGGCGAAATCGTTGCAATCGGCCAGGATGTGGAAATCGATGTGAATGTCGTGCTCGAAGGCCGATTACGGATCGGCAGCAATGTCAGGATCGGGCCCAATGTACTGATCCGGGACAGCAGCATCGGTGACGGCGTGGAAATCCTCGCTAACAGCGTGATCGACAGCGCCATCATCGGCGCCGGGAGCAGGGTAGGGCCCTTTGCGCGAGTCAGGCCGGAAACCCAAATCGCAGAAGACGTTCATATCGGCAATTTCGTGGAAATCAAGAAAGCCGAGGTGGCCAGGGGTTCCAAGATCAACCATCTCAGTTACATTGGCGACGCCATCGTCGGTTCCGGCGTTAACGTGGGCGCAGGGACGATCACCTGCAATTATGATGGCGCCAACAAACACCTCACGGTGATCGAGGACGGCGCATTTATCGGTTCGGACACGCAGCTGGTCGCGCCGGTTCGGGTCGGCAGGAACGCCACCATCGGCGCGGGTTCCACCATCACCAAAGACACGCCCGACAATGCGCTTACGCTGAGCAGGACCAAACAACTGACAATTGAGGGATGGCAGCGTCCCGTTAAGCAGAGGAGTTGAATCCATGTGTGGAATTGTCGGGGCGGTTGCCCATCGTATCGTCACGCCGGTTTTGTTGGAAGGACTGAGGCGGCTGGAGTATCGCGGCTACGACTCGGCCGGCATCGCGGTTCTGGATGAATACAATCAGGTCAAGCGCGCTCGCAGGCTCGGCAAGATCAGGGAACTGGAGAAATTCCTGGCGGGAACGCCGGTCGAGGGCAAGATTGGCATTGCGCACACTCGCTGGGCCACCCACGGCGTGCCTTCGGAGCGCAACGCCCACCCGCATCTGTCGCGCGATATCGTAGCCGTGGTACATAACGGCATCATTGAGAACCACGATGAATTGCGCAAGAAACTCCAACAAAAAGGCTACGAATTCTCCTCGGAGACGGATACCGAGGTAATCGTCCATCAAGTACACGAGTTTCTTGAGGAAGGCTGGTCGCTGCTGGAAGCGGTCCAGAAAACGACCAAGATTCTCCACGGTGCTTATGCGATCGGCGTCATCAGCAGCAATGAACCACGCCGGTTGATCACGGCCCGGCACGGGAGTCCGCTGGTCATCGGACTCGGCGAAAACGAAAATTTCATCGCATCCGACGTGTTTGCGCTGGTAGGTGAAACCCAGCGTTTCATCTTTCTGGAAGACGGCGACATCGCGGAACTGACCACGGATTCCGTGACCGTCTACGACAAGGACGGGAGCCGGGTCGAACGGCCCGTCAACGAAACCAAGCTGGCGGCGGACGCGGTCGAGCGCGGCGAATACCGCCACTACATGCAGAAAGAAATCCATGAGCAGCCGGTCGCCATCCAAAAAACCCTGGATGGCCGCATTCATGCCGGCAGGGTGCTGGAGGCCACCTTTGGCCCGCTTGCGGAAAAGGCTTTCGACCATATTAAGGCAGTGCAAATTGTTGCCTGCGGCACGAGTTACCATGCCGGGATGGTTGGACGCTACTGGATGGAATCGATTGCCGGGCTGCCCTGTCATGTCGAGGTCGCCAGTGAATTCCGCTACCGCAACAACGTCGTGATGCCAGGAACCCTATTCGTCACCATTTCTCAGTCGGGAGAAACCGCCGACACCCTGGCTGCATTGAAGGATGCGAAGCAGCTCGGGTATGCCCATACCCTCGCCATATGCAACGTGCCGGAAAGCTCCATCGTGCGCGAATCCGAGTCGACCCTGATGACCCGCGCCGGTCCGGAAATCGGCGTCGCCTCTACCAAGGCCTTCACGACCCAGTTAACCGCCCTGCTGCTGTTGGTGGTTGCCTTGGGTCGCCGCAACGGGCTATCGCCCGAGCAGGAAGCCAATATCGTCAAGGAACTCGAGAACTTGCCAACCCAGATCAAGCACGTTCTGCAGATGGAGCGGGAGATCGAAAAATGGGCCGAGCCTTTTGGCGACAAGCAGCATGCACTCTACCTGGGGCGCGGTGCCCAATATCCGGTGGCGATGGAGGGTGCGCTCAAACTCAAGGAGATTTCTTACATCCACGCCGAAGCCTATCCAGCCGGCGAATTGAAACATGGGCCATTGGCCTTGATCGACGACGAAATGCCGGTGATTGCCGTCGCGCCCAACAACGAGCTGTTGGAGAAGCTGAAATCCAACCTTCAGGAAGTCCAGGCGCGAGGCGGCCAGCTCTATGTCTTCGCCGACGTGAATGCGCCGATGGAAAGTGTACCCAACGTGAAGATCTTGCGCGTGGCCGAAACCGATGAAGTCGTTGCCCCCATCGTCTACACCATTCCATTACAAATATTGGCTTACCACATTGCTCTGATCAAAGGCACGGATGTCGATCAACCTAGAAATCTGGCCAAGTCGGTAACGGTGGAGTAACGGTGGGTTGGGGTGATCGTCAGGCGCACAAGAGACAGAAGCTGATCTAATCGGGGAGCAGGCCGGCGCTCACAAGTTATGGATGGCCAGTGTCCGGTCGTCGAGTACCGATAGGGCAATATCGAGCAGATGGCGATGATGGGTAAAGAGCATCACCTGACCTTGCTTGGAAAATCTCGCCAGCGCGCGCAGGATGCTTGCCGCGCGTTCGTCGTCTGAAGTGATGAGGACGTCGTCCAGGACGAGTGGCATCGGTGGATGCGATGCGCGTCGCAGATCGAGCGCCGCCAGCCGCAGGGCGAGATAGAGTTGGTCGGCCGTGCCCTCGCTCATGGCATCGACTCCGATGCGGATTCCGTCGGCCCGTTCGGCGCGCAGTATCGGCTTATCGTCCTCCTCATCCGCCACTAGCCGTTCGTACCGTCCGCCGGTCATCAGCGCAAAGTAAGTAGAAGCGGCGGCGACCATGGGTGCCTGGGCGCGCTCACGGAAGCGGTTGAGCGCTTCGGAAAGCAGCGCATGGGCCAATCTCAGCCGCGCCCAGGGGCGCAGTGCCGTCCGATAACGTGCCGCTGCCGACTCCATTGCCTCCCGCGCCCGGGCCGCACGGTCCGACTCGTCCACGGCCTCCAGCGCCCGTCTCGTCCGCTCTTCCTCCTGTCGCCCGCTGGCTTGGCTCAGCTCCAGGCTGGCGATTTCCGCCCTGCACCGCTCGCGCTCGCCTTCGATGGCGATGACATCCCGGCCCGCCAAACCCTCCCGCAGGGACGTTTCAGGACGGGCTGAAGCTTCCGCCAAGCGCTGGCGGAGCATTTGGACGGTTTGCCGAGCGGCGCGTTTGTGGGCGGCGCGCTCTTCCCGTTCCGGCAACCCGTCGGCGGCAGCAACGCCGGCAGCAGCGCATAGCTGTTCCAGCACGGTGGTCTGGGTTCTGATTACTTGCAACGCTTGCCGCTGCTGCTGCAGTGCCCGCGCGAGTTCGCGCTCCAAGCTGCTCCGCATTTGGTCCTGTTCCCGTGCCCTCGCCAGACGTTTCCGCAGCCGATCGGCGAAGTCATCGACCGGTTCGGGGGGCGGTTCGCGCAGCAGGGATGCAAGACGCGCCGCCTGATCCGCCAAGTCGTCAATGACAGCCCGATGATGGGCTTGGCGCAGACGTGCGTCACCGAGCGCTGCGGAGAGGCGGGTCAGCGCTTCCAGTTCTTCCACGCGGGCTTTGACCGCTTCCGGCGGACTGTCGTTGGCGAGCAGCAGGCGTGTATGCCACGCGTGGATGCCGGCTGCATGGTACCGGAGAGCGGTTTGCGTTTCCGCGATGAGGGCGCGGGTTTTGTCCAGCTCGGCCTGCTGGATGCGACCAACCGCGATTCGATCCTCTCGCTTCGCATCGGCCTCGGTTGTTGCCTTTTGCCAAGCGGCGGCCTGTTCAATGAGATATGATAGCGCCTTTTCGCTGGCCACCGTTTGCCCAGCCGCACGCAGCGCCTTGGCCAGATCCGATGCCGTGGTCGTTGCCTCGGCAAGCACGCTATCCCGGTCAAGCTGCAGCGCAGCCAGCCGGTCAGCCATAGACAAGGCTTGCTGGCGCTGGCCCAGCCATTCGCGCAGGGCATCCGGGGTGAGTTCCGGCAGTCCCGATTGCACCAGACGTTTCGACCAGTCGGCCCGCAGAGCTTGCTCGCGGGCTCCCTGTACCTGGGTCTCGCCGGCGATTTCCTCGCGGCGCTGCAGCATTTGTTCAATGCGCGCGGAACATTCCTCGAATCCGGCTGCGCGCCTGGCATCGGCGCGCAGCAGATCGGCCTGCCGGTCGGCTTCGCGCTGCGCTGCTTCGAACGCTTCCGGCAACGCTCCCTGCGGGCTTGATGCATGAGACGGCTCAGCACCCCCCGACCTCGTCTCCAGACAATAGCGCCGAATCAGGGCCCATGCTTCGTCTCGGCGTTCCCGGGCCAGGCGGAGCGTGTCGGCGGTAACCACCTCACCTTCCGCGGCGAGCTGCCGTTGCCTGAGCCGTTGTGCTTCCAGATCCCGTTGAATGCGCGTTTCCTCGTCGCGAAGCGCCCGCAGGGCGTCGCCGATGTCGCCCAACGCCTGCCGGGTCGCGGCAATTTCCGACTCCGGCAAGGGTCTGGCGACTTTCAGTGTGTCCACAGACTGTAGGCCCAAGTCCGACAGGGACTGCTGCAGGTGGTTTTCAAACTCATGGATCTGGCGGTTGAGATCCTCCGTTTGCCGGGCGACATCACCCAGTGCTTGCGCTTTCCTCAATGCCAGAGCCATTGCCTGCCGGGCCACGGGATCGGGCAGTACGACCGCATCGGCTTCGCCTCGCTTCAATCCGTGTTCCAGCGCGTCGGCCTGTCGCTGGTAGCCTTCCAGCCGTTCGCGCAGGCGGCCGCTTTCCTCCAGGTGAGCCTGCAAGCTCCTGCGGTCGGCTTCCGAGGGCAGTGCATCCAGGATATCCTGGACGCTTCGCCCGGGTGCGATGCGGGTAGCCGAGACCGTCAATTCATCGGCGATGCGCCCGATTACGGCTTGTTCTTTCTGCACTTCGATGCGGCTCCGTGCCGCCGCCTCAGTGCCAGCTGCCAAGCGCTCGATGGCCTCGGCGTGGTCTAGCAACGCGGGTTCGAGTATCAAGCTGTCGAGGGTCCGTGTGCAACGGGTGATCTCGTTTTCCGCCTGTTGAAGATGGTCGCGAGCATGACGCATCGCCTGCTCAGCCCCCAAGCGTTCCTCGCGGGCCGTTGCCGGAAGCTCTGGAATATCGGCCATGGCATCCAGTTCGGCCAAGACCCGGTCGTGTTCGCGCAGCAGGGGTTCCACAGTGCGCCACTCGGTTAGTTTGTTATCCAGGCGGCGCTTTGTTTCCAGTGCCCGCTCGACATCGTCCAGCTTTTCTTGCGCCGTCTCGTGGGCGCGATATAGGGCTTGCCAGTCGGCGGGTCGGGTTTGTGACTGTTTCCAGATCTGCCGTTGTTCATCCAGCTGCCGGCGCGCTTCGTTGATGACGGCGTGATGGGCGCGTCCATGGGGGTTATAGAGCTGCTTGGCATCGCTTTCAAGAGCCGACAGCATGGCCGAGATCCCGCGAGTGCCGGCACTGGCCTCAAATAGCGCCGATCCCAATTCGCCCTCGCCTCTCAGCAGCAAATTGCCCCCCTCCCGCAGGCGCGCATGATTCAGCCCGAACATAGCCTCGAACTCGCTACGTTCAAGTCCTCCCGTCAGGGCCTGTTCGTGTTCCCGCAGGACCGGGAGATTCGGATCCGGTTCTGTGGTGGTGGCGACAGGGCAGCGGGACAGCGTGGCCCCGCGCCCCTTGCGCCGGACCAGCGCCAACCGCTCGCCCTCATCGTCGAAGAATACCCCGGCGATGCGCAGCTGATTGGAAGCGTGGATGAAGTCATCCGGACTGCGCAGGGGGATGCCGAAGCGCAGGTCCGTCATCGCTCGCAACGCCGAGGACTTACCCGCCTCATTCGGCCCATAGATCAAATGCAGATTGGCCGGGCCAGCCGCGAAATCGAGCACCGTGTCGGTAAATGGGCCAAAGGCGTGGAGCAGCAGCTGGGCAAGCTTCATGCATTGTCCCCGGCTGCGGCCAACCGTGCCAGCACTGTCGCCTCGGCATCCAGCAGCAGGGTTCGCAGGATGGCGGCATCGTCCAGTCTGAGTATTTCGCCCACTGCAACCTCCGGCGGCATCGCACCCAGGAGATCACCCAGCTCCGCCTGAACCCAGCGTTTCAATTCCTCATCATCAGCCGCAATGGCCTCGACCAGGCGAACCAGCTCTCCTACCGCATCCTGGCGCTGGGCGGCCTGGGATCGATCCATCGGCGTCGACAGATCCAGCCGAACCTGCTCGATCCAGATTTCTGCCTCACTCACATCCTGAGCCGCCGCCTGCACGGCTGCGGTGAGCGTACCCGGCTTGCCCGCTTCGAGCCGGTGCAGGTCAGTCGATCCGGTGAGTGTCACCCTCAAGGCATGCAGGCGATCCGTTGCGCCGAGGAGCACCGGTGCCAAGACCTCGCGGAAAGCGCCGCTCAGCGACTCCAGCCGTTCCATGCCATCCAGCGGCACGGATAGCTGACTCCAGCGTACCACGTCCAGCGCCACGAATTCCGCTTCGATCCTTCCGGCTTCCACTGTTACCAAGTCGCAGCCTTTCGCTCCCGTCTCATTGGCGTGCCGGCCCTGTAGGTTGCCGGGGAAAACAATGCGAGGCGACTCCGACACGACTTCGCGCGCATGGACGTGGCCCAAGGCCCAGTAGTCGTAGCCCTTGGTGGCCAGCGTGTCGGCAGCGGTGGGGGCGTAGGTGTCGTGGCCGGGTCGACCGGTCAGACTAGTGTGGAGGAGGCCGATATTGAAGTAGCCGGGGACGGTTTCCGGATAGGAGGGCACCAAGTCTTCCGCGACCGCTCGGTCCGGGAAGCTCCGGCCATGGACCGCGACCGCCAGTTCGTCGATGCGGACGGTCTGGGCGGTTCGGCTGGAGAACACATGAACGTTCGCCGGGAGAATCAACTGGCGGGAGATCACGCCCTGGGCATCGTGGTTGCCTTGCACGATGAACACCCGAATGTCAGCCCGGCCCAACCGCACCATCTGCTCGCGAAAGAAAAGGCCGGTGTGGAAGTCCTGCCAATCGCGGTCGTAGATGTCGCCGGCGAGAACGACGAGATCGACCCGCTCGCTCAGCGCTGTGTCCACTAGGCGTTCCAAGGCCGCACGGGTCGCCGTGCGCAGCCGTTCGACGGGCGCGCCTTCATAACGCTCCAGGCCGCGCAGGGGGCTGTCGAGGTGAAGGTCGGAGGCGTGGAGGAAGCGCATCAGTCAGGTTGCGTTGAGTCTTGCGGACGCGTTTTCAAAATGCTGGAAGGGCGCCGTCGGACAGCATCACGGCTGCGTGGCCGCTGGTCTTGATCAGGCGTACGACGAGGGCGCGAAACAGGTCGGCAGTCAATGAACAAGCGGATTTCCTGGCTCGGCGCCGGAAGCAAGGATTAATCGATCAATGCCTGTTGGGGGCGGAGGATGGGCTGAGAAGGGCCAGCGTGGTCGGCGCCAGCGATGACATCTTCTCCGGAACTGCCGGTGGAACGGGATGTGCCGTTTTCTGGTAGTTAGTCAGAATTCGCTTCACGTAGTTCTGGGTCTCCTGATAGGGAGGCACGCCCTGATAGCGCTCCACTGCCCCCTCACCGGCATTATAGGCTGCCACCACCCACTCCACGTTGCCTGAGAAATGGCGCATGAGCCAGTTGAGATAAGCCGTGCCGCCCTTGATGTTCTCTAACGGGTTCCATACGTCCTTGACGCCGAAGCGTTCGGCTGTGGCTGGAATCAACTGCATCAGACCCTGCGCATTCTTGTTCGACAGCGCACCCGGATTGAAGGCGGATTCGGCCTGGATGACCGCCATCACCAGCTGCGGGTCGATGGAATAATAAGGTGCAATCTGGCTGACCCAGGCTTCGACGATCTTGCGATTGGGGTTGGAGGCTTGGGTGGCTGCGGCGGGCATCACGGGCGGGGGCGGCTGGCAGGACGGGTCAGCCATGGCGGCAATCCCGGCCAGCCGGAGCGCCATACGTCTGGCAAACACGTCTCCCGCTCCCGCTGCGCGCTGAAACCAATGCACCGCTAGTCCCATGTTGCGTGCCAATCCGCGGCCATTAAAATACATCCAGCCGAGATTGTAGGACGATTGAGCATCCCCCATCAGGGCTGCCCTGCAATACAGCTGATAAGCTTGCGCGTAATCCCGTTTGACGCCGCGGCCGTGCTCGTATACCACCGCCATCTTGCGGATGCCTTCCGGTTCCGGGTCGATCTGGACCGCACCCACCTGCGCGACAGTCAGCATCAACGATGCTGCAAAAGAAAGTGATCTACAATCCATGCCGTGTTTCTTGTTTCTTATGAGTCGTCTCTTGTTTACGCAGGCATTATGCCAAGAAAAATTTTAGTGGGCGATTTCAGATGTTTAGTGAACGCTCCCGAGGCACTGCCTAGCAGCCTGTAAAATTTTCTGACAGTTTAGTCGTGCCGCCCAACTCCCGCCAGCGAAAGCAATCCACCGCATGGTCGTTCACCATACCCACGGCCTGCATCAGTGCGTAGCAGATCGTCGTGCCGACAAACTTGAAGCCTCGTCGCTTCAAGTCTTTGCTGAGCGCGTCGGAATCCTTCGTATGGGTAGGCGCCTCCCTGATGTCGCGCCAGGCGTTTTGCCGGGGTTCGCCGTCGACGAAGCGCCAGAGGTAGGCGTCGAAACTGCCGTATTCCTGCTGTACAGTTAGGAAAGCGCGGGCATTGCGCACCGCTGCCTCAATCTTGAGACGATTTCTCACGATACCCGGATCATTTAGAAGTGCCTGGATTTTTTCTGGAGCATAGCGAGCGACGAGTTCTGCCTCAAAGCGGTCAAACGCCTGACGGTAACGCTCCCGCTTGCGTAGAATGGTCAGCCAACTCAAGCCCGCCTGGGCTCCCTCCAGAATCAGGAACTCGAACAGTAACCGGTCGTCGTGCACCGGTGTTCCCCATTCGTAATCGTGGTAATCCTGTTCCTGCGAAGTCCTGCACGCCCAAGCGCAACGAGTGAGCGTCTCAGTCATCCCAAAGCCGCCACACCGGGGTGAGATCCGCCGGCAGGGCAGGCAAGCGCCCCAGCTTGAGCCAACTGTGTTCCGGGCTGTGGAAATCCGACCCAACCGAAGCGAGTAACTCGAAGCGGCGGCAATTTTGAGCAGCGGTCTGAATTTCGTTCGCGTTTCCAGTTCCTGAAACCACCTCCATGGCTTCACCACCGGTCTCCTTGAACTCGGCGAGCAGCCGGCGCATCCAGCTCCCCGTGAGCTTGTAGCGCTGGGGATGGGCCAGGACGGCGACGCCTGAGGCCTGCCTGATCCAAGCGACAGCCTCGTCCAGCCCAGCCCATTGGGTCGAGACGTAGCCCGGCTTGCCGTGGGTCAGATAGCGATCGAACACTTCTTTCACGCTGGCGGCCAAGCCCAACTGGACCATGTAACGGGCGAAATGGGTGCGCGTGATCATCCCCGTTCCGGCCAACTCGCGCGCAGCTTCGAAAGCCCCTTGCATGCCTTGCTGGGCGAGGCGTTTGCCCATTTCCTGCGCCCGCGCCAGGCGGATGGTCTGCAAGCGCCCGAGCCCCTCGCGAAAGGTTGCACAGAGGGTATCAACATGCAGGCCGACGATATGCACTGATTTGTCATGCCAGCTGACCGAAATTTCTACGGCGGGGATTAGCTGGATAGTCTTGCAGTCCTTTGCGGCGGCTTGCGCTTCTCTGATGCCTTCCGTGGAATCATGGTCTGTCAGCGCCAGGTGCGTCACACCGGCCGCAGTAGCCCGCCAGACCAGCTCCGTCGGGGTATAGGCGCCATCGGAGGCAGTGGAATGGGTATGTAAGTCGTAGACAAATTGCATGATACGGTGGGGTGAATGACTCACAGGGCTCTGGCTTGAATGAACGGCGGGCTGATGCGCGAGACTTTACCGTCCCGCCTGCACGTGACAAGCTAATGGTGCTCTCCGTACAGGCGGGCGTACAGCCCCCCTTTGTTGATCAGCATTTCATGATCGCCTTGTTCGCAAATGCGGCCATCCTCGAAGACAAACACCCGGTCGGCATGGCGGATGGCGCTAAGCCGATGGGCGACAATGATCGTGGTCTTGTTGGCCAGGAATGCGGCGAGGGCGCGGTAAAGTCGCGCTTCGGTTTCGCTGTCCAGGGCCGAGGTCGCCTCGTCGAGAATAACGACGCTCGGATTGGTCAGGATCATCCGGGCAATGGCCAAGCGCTGGCGTTGGCCGCCGGACAAGCGCATGCCGAAGCGTCCGACGACCGTGTCGAGGCCCGGCGTGAAGTCTTGCACCACGTCCTTGAGCTGGGCGATAGCCAAAGCCTGCCAGAGCTGCTCATCACTGGCCTCGCGGCCAAGAGTCAGATTGGCGCGTACCGTGTCGTTGAACATGGCCGGATGCTGCAAGACGGTAACCACATGTTCGCGCACCACGTCCATGCCGGTCTCAGTCATCGGTATGCCATCGAAATAAATCATGCCCGCGGTGGGTGGATAAAGTCCGATGAGCGTTTGCACAAGGGTCGATTTCCCTCCGCCGCTCGCGCCGATGAGCGCGATTTTTTCGCGTGGACGGATGTCCATGGTGATCCCCTTCAATACTTCGCTTCCATTCGGGTAGGAAAAATACAAGTCGTCGATGAAAATGCCGACGGTAGGTTTATCGGCAAAGGGGTCAAATCGATGGGGGTAATGCGGCTCCTGCCTTAGGTCGAGCAGCTGGTTGATACGATCGAGTGCGCCCCTCGCCCCGAAAAAAGCATATTGAATGCCGAGGATTTCCTGAACCGGGGACATCATAAACCACAAATAGCCGAACACCGCCATCATTTCGCCGATGGTCAGGTTGGAATAAACCACCATGAACATGGCCAGCGCGCGAAATACGTCGAAGCCGAACAAGAACACCAGGAAACTCAGGCGGCTGGCGGCGTCACTTTTCCATGCAAAGGTTGCCGAGTTTTGGCGCACGGCTTTGGCCGTTTCCACGAGTCGGCCCATGTAGTGCCTTTCCCGATTGCTGGCGCGAATCTGGTGGATCGCCTCCAAAGTTTCCGTTAGGGCTTGCTGGAACGCGCCAATGGCTGAGTTCTCCTGCATTTTTAGATGTTTGACACGCTTGCCGAGTACCCCGGTGAAATATATGACCAGCGGGTTCAGAAGCAGAATGAATAGGGCGAGTCGCCAATGCATCCACAGCAGAATTGCAGCGGTCCCAGCAATGGAGAGCACTGCCACCAGCAGGCGTGAGACGGTGCTGCCAACGAAGGCATCCAGCGTGTCGAGGTCAGTCACCAGATGGGTGACTACTTTGCCGGTTCCCAGGCTTTCATACTCAGCCATGGAAATTCGTTCCAGGCGGCGGATCAAGCTGCTGCGGATGCGATAGCTCACATCTTTGGAAATCAGAGCGAATTGCCGTGTCTGCCACACGTTGAGGAGAACGGAGATCAGCCTTAGCAAGAGGGTCAGTGCGAGCACCGAGACAATATAGAGTAGCGGACCGCGCCACTCGCTGGGAAACAGCCGGTCGATGATGTGGATGGTCGCGCCGGGTTTATTCAACAAGACCTCGTCGACCAGGAGCGGCATGAGCAGAGGAATCGGCACGCTGGTCAGAGCGGCCAGGATGGCGACGATGTGCGCGCTGATCAATTGGCGTTTGTGTTCGAGCGCGACGCCGCGCACATAGGCCCAGTCGAAGCGCCGGCCCGGTGCGGCGACATCGGCGTGCTTGAGCTCACGCGGTTTCATGCTGCGCGTTGGCGGTCAGGAGAGTGGGGTGAGTTAACTGAATTGCTTCGAGGCGGAGACCCGGGCCGGGAGGCGAGAAGCGGCCGTACCAGGCCAAGGTTTTTGCCGGCAACGGGCCGACGATGCGCTCGAGTTCCGACAGGCGTATGCCTTGCCGCACCAGGTATAGAACATAGCTGTGGCGCAATGCTTCGGCGGTGATTTCCTCCGGCCTGGGCAAGCCGGAATCGACCGCGGCGCACGCGATGAGCGCTGCCAGTTCCTCCGTGTCGGTTTCCGGAATCAGTGCCCAGGCCGGCAAGGGCTGGTTATCGGCGAAGAGCCTTTGCAGGGACTGGGGCAGGGAAAGTGTTCTGAATTTGACACCCTGCACGTTGATCGAGTGGTTTTCCAGGTCGATGTCTGTGGGTTGCAGCGCCGCGGTGTCCTCCAGGCTCAGACCACACAGGAGCAGGGCGATCACCTGGCGGGCCATGATCGGCGAAGTTTCCATGAGAACACGCAGTTCCGATTCGGACAGCTCGCGCGGCGGCAGGCGCTCGAGCGCAACTGCATGATGTTCCGGCAGGCTCGTTTGATGTGCGGTTTGCCGGGAAAGCAAGATGTTTTCCGGCACCGAGTAAACGTGGATGTTGGGCATGTGAACTGCCGGTTGGGCCTGGGGCCTTGCTGTGAGAAACTCATACAGCCAGACGGCCAAAAGCGCGAGCCCGAAGGCTATGGCCAGGGCGATGCCGCTGTCGCGGCGATAGTCCGGCCAGATAGGCGAGCCGGGGGGAGAGGCCCGGTCCACCACGCTCAGCTGAGGAAGCTTGTCCCGCGGCGCCACCTCCAGATGTAACAGTCGTTCCTGAGTCTTCCGATACAGGTCCTCCATATCTGCCAACTCTTTCTGCATGGCTTCATGCTGGGAAAATCGGGTCGTGAATTCCGCCGCTTCGCGTTTGTGCGCCTCCATCTGTCCTCGGATGGTTTGCACGGTCTGACGGGCAGCGAGAAAGGCATTCTCGGCAGCGGCGACCTCGTCTTTTTGGCCTTGCGCCGTTTTCTGCGCGATTTCCTGCTCGACCTGGCGGAGCTTCTCGGGAATCAGTCTGAACTGTGGTTGCAGCGCGATATATTCGGGCGTATAGCGTCGTTGGAGATCGGCCAGTTCCTCACGCAGCTCCTGCGCCCGCTGCTCCAGGTAGGTGAGCGATAGCCGCTCGCCCGGAGGGGCCACTGGCTCACCTCGGGCAACCGCTTGCCGGACGGCATCGATACGGGCCTTGGCCTTGACTTCTTCGTCGCTGGCCTTGTTGAGCGACTCGTTGAGCCCCTTGAGCCGCGCCAGCGCCTGATTGTCCGCATCCTCCTTGGAAAGGATGTCATGTGTCCGCCGGAAGAGGTCCAGTGCCTGGCGTTTTTCCTCGACTTTCCGCTCCAGCCGCGCGAATTCCTCCCGCAACGCCTCGGCGGTGTTGTCCTCGGACTTAACTGTTTCGCGTCCACGGAGTTCCTGATAAGCATCGATCCAGGCATTGACCACCGCAGGCAGCAGCTTGGGATCCGATCCCTGTGCGAGCAGCTCGACGACATTGGTATCCACGACAGGCGTAACCGCGAGCATGGTTTGCAGCTCGGGGATGGTCAAATCGGGCGGCTCGGGCAATTCATCGGCAGCACGAAGACGGGCCATGACATTCAGGAGCAGCGGTGCGCCAAGGAGCAGCTGCCGCTGGATGGTAACATGCTGCGTTGTCGCTGCATGGTCATCCTGGATGATTACAGTTTGTTCGCTGTCTTCGGAACCGGGTTGGTCGATCACGATGGGGGCGACCGTCAGCAGCGTAGCACGACTTTGATAGACGGGCTCCCGCAACCAGACATAACTGAGTCCTGCCAGTAGGGAGGGCAGGAACACGCCGAGAAAAACGGCCAGCCGGCGCATGCGGCGTGGCTCGCCGGCGGGAGCCGCAAATTGGATTGCGGGCCGTTCAGGCTGATTCGAGATCACTTCGATCGGAGGCGGCAGATAGGACATGGCTTTCCCTCTTGGCTACGTCTGGCCAGTATGACACTTCCTCTGCGATCACATCGAGACCCAATGGTGGAAAATATATTTTAAATGTCGGGTCTAGTGACTACCATATAAGCTAGCAATCACTGCTGAGCTGAAAAGATACCGGGTATGACTTTCCTGGCCCTGGCTACGGCCGCTCTCCTTGCCATCCTCATCATCTGGCTGATCTACCGCAACCGCAAGGCTGATGCGAAGATTGCCGCTCGCTTGCTGGAAGAAGCCAGACAGCGTTCCGCCGCAAATGTGATCTCGGTTTCCGTCGGCCGGAGGGCTGAGCCGGCGGGGACGATCGGCCCGGTCGCGATCGATGCCCTGCGCAAGCTAATCCCCCTGCGCAAGATGAGTGATGAAGAATTGACTGCTTTGGCAAGCGATCAACCACCGCAGCGGCACGCTGCGGGCTCCATCATATTTCGGGAAGGCGAGGCGGCGAACCGGGTATATTGCCTGCTTGAGGGCGTGTTGTGCTTGGAAACCCAGCGCGGCGACCGTCAGGTGATCGCGGCCGACAGCCCCCGGGCGCAGAAGCCGCTGAACGGTGGTACCCGTTATGCGGCGACTGCGCACGCGCAAACCGACATTTTGGTGATTGGCCTTGCTCCCGATCTGATCGAGAAGGTCGCCAAGATAAATACTCCCACACAACGGGAGCAGTTGGACCTCAGGCAGTTGTCGGTACCCGAGAATCTGGCTGATAGTAGTTTGTTTTATGTCTTCCGGAAAACGTTCGAGGAAGACAAGCTGGAATTGCCGACCCTACCGACGGTCGCTTTCAAATTGCGCAAGGCGATCAATGAGGATGTCAACATTGAGGAAGCGGCGAAGATCGTCCAAACGGATGCTGTCATCGCATCGAAATTGATCCAGGTGGCCAATTGCCCGCTCTATCTGACAGCCAATCCGGTGACTACCTGTCAGAGCGCGATCATTCGCTTGGGATTGGCGACCACGCGCAACCTGATTTTCACCATCAGCATGCGGCACATGTTCAGTGCAACCAAGGCTCAGAGCGGGCGCTTACTGGATATGTGGAAACAAAGTGTCTATGTCTCGGTGCTGGCGTCCGTCCTGGCGGCCAAAACCCGGCTCATTGACTCCGACAAAGCGCTCTTGGGCGGGTTGATTTGTAGGATCGGCGCGATTCCCTTTCTCCATTTCGCCGAGAAATTCCCCTCCGACTCCTACACGGAGAACGAGATCGATGCGGCCATCGAGGTTGTTCAGGGGCCAGTGGGACACCATCTTCTCAGCAAATGGGGTTTTCCCGACGAATACGTGGAACTTCCCTTGATAGCCGGGGACTGGCTGCATGAGAGTGGGGGCCGCCTGAATTTGGGCGACATCGTGAGGCTGGCGCTGTGGCACAGCTACATCGGTACCGAAAAGATGGCCGATCTGCCCCCGATCACGGTCGTGCCGGGTTATGCGAAACTGGGGGATGCTTC
>Ga0209254_10000629_pt1 | contig 29463 bp, 24 predicted proteins | sample FrelakmetDIP11DI_FD_187148 | JGI IMG/M metagenome (GOLD analysis project Ga0209254, IMG submission 187148) | Freshwater lake sediment microbial communities from the University of Notre Dame, USA, for methane emissions studies - DIP11 DI (SPAdes)... | ecosystem: Environmental > Aquatic >... | reverse complement strand
AGGGGCAGGTGACCCAATTGGGCATCGTATCTGTTGGTGATCCCGCTGGCAGCCCGGCCATCAAGTTGATCGCCGGAACTCCACACATCTCCGCCAGGCGAACAGTCTTGCGGAAGAGCTCATCTGAGTCAGTAGCAATTTTCTTGTCTGGGTCGAGTGGATTCCAATGGCAGCTGAAGGCACTGATGATCATGCCGCGATCTTCAACAGCTTTTAGATACATCTTGAGTTTTTCTGCACTCGCCAGTAGTTCGTCGATTGGACAGTGATGGGCACCCGGAAGTCCGCCTGTGCCAATCTCTACAGCAGTAGCACCGTAAGATAATATCTTATCCAAAGCTTGCTCATATGGCAGTTGTTGAAAGATCACTGAAAAGACGCCAATTCTCATGCTGACTCCTCTCCATATTAATATTTTTGAACCATCCAACCTCGTTTTTACGTAATCACGCGTAAAACTGTTTTATTATATATATACGGGCCATCCCTTACTTAAAAAATGACTTAAGCCTTTTGTTTGAATGGGAAGAGGGCAAATCATTTTTTTTCGATGAGTATGCTCCTGTAATATTTGCTTAATAATAAAACCCTGGCGGCGTTTAACGCTCCAATCCAGTGAATTGATTCAGATAAGTTTGCTCAAGTGTTCAAAGCTGCGGATCGCATCCGGAACATTACCGCATTCAACGCTGAAAACGATATCGTTAGGGCATTTCTTCACCAGTTCAATGATACGCTTCCATTCCACCACTCCATCACCGCAGGCGCAGCCTGTTGGCGTGCCAGTAACTTTTCCTTTTTCAGCCTGGCTGTGTTTTATGCTGATATCTTTAGCGTGGAGATGCACCAATCGGTCTACCACATGCGCTAACCATTCATAGGTGTCTGTCGTACCAGCCAGGTAGCTGTTCCCGGTATCATAATTAATCCCAATGGCGGCTGATTTCACCAGTGCATAAATACTATCCAGACCTTCCATGGATTTGGAATATTGTTGGTGAGGTTCAAGACCGATCTTAATCGCGTGGCGTTCTGCCACACGCGCAGCTTCGGTGAGGGTATAGGTCATCAGCGAATAATCCATCTCCCTGGTGGTCCACAATGGTTTTGGGCCTTCATCTGTATTCACAACGGGTGCACCCGCATCAGCTGCCCACCGGATCGCCAGTTTAAGATATTCAACGCTGATCTCAGGTTTACACAGGGGAGTGTGGGATGAGAGACCTGAGAGTTTTATGTTATGTTTATCGCACAGCTCGCGAACCCATAATGGATCATCATACATGGATACGCTGTGGAAATAGCCAGCTTCGCTCAACAATTCACGTCCCCAATGGACCATCGGTTCAATGTACTGATAGCCAATTTCAGCAGCTTTTGCAACACCCCACGCAAAGGGTTTGTCGTGAGAACGGATGAACTCCATATTTATACCGAGATATACGTTTCCCATATAACCTCCAATCGATTTTTTTAATAGCTTACTTGGCTGCCAATCGTTGATTGGCGTCGTTTACTAGCTCTCTCACAAAAACCAGGCTTTTCTCGATCATTGGCCCGCCCTGACCTTCACATTCTAAACTAACCACACCGTTATAACCAATTTCCACCAGGATATCGAAGCATTTTTTGATATTTTCCTTATTAACACCATCGCCAATCGCGCACTGGCTGACAGCAATTCCGGTCAATTCGCCACGCAGAGAGGCTGACAGGGTTTCACTGACATCCTTGACGTGCACATGGCTGACCTTGTCTTGAAATTTCCTCAGGAATGCGGCGGGATCCTGGCCTGCAATAAATGTATTACCCGTATCCATATTCATGCGCAGGTAAGGGCTGTCCACAAAAGCGAGCATCTTTTCCATGAATTCAGGCTTGGTGGTGTAAAAGCCATGCGGCTCAATATCAATGATCATCTTGTAGCGTTCAGCAACTTCCATGATCTGCCCGTAGGCACGCTTCATGATTTCGAGCGCTTCTACGTGGGATAGTCCCTTTGGTGCAAAGCGGTCATCCGTGGTATCAATGTGGTCGCAGCCAGCAATGTACGCCCAGCGTATGGTGCGGAGGACGTATTCAACACCCAGGCTGGTTCCGCTGGGTAAGGACATAGGAAAAGCGGCATCGATCTGGGAAAACTTAACCCCGTAGCTGGCGGCTTTATCCCGCCACATCATTGGATCTTCCCACATGGCGACATGCGGCTGGTAACCCAACCCATGGATCCAGCTGACCCCATCAATCATTCCGCACTCGATCCAATGAACGTCATTCTTTTGTGCCCACTGCAATGATTGCTCAAAACTCCAATAACTGCTGTTGAAGGCATCCGTATGAAAACCGATCTCGATCATGGCTGTCAAACTCCTTTTATCAATATATTTATAGATAAAAATGAGCCCGCCCGAAAATCGAGCGGGCTCAAATTCAGAATGTTAAGAAACTCAAGCTTACGGAACGTCAACGTATTTGGTTGTGTCGGGTGTCTGCCAGGAGGCAGGATAGTTGGTCATATCCTCACAACCGCACAGTGCATAGTGCAGAGGTGGCATTGTGGTATCAATGTAGGTATCCAAATTGGCGGCATTGACATCCGGCTGGGGCAGGTACCAGTTATGCTGGACGGTTTCGCCCTCCAGGAACATTATTGCAGATAAGAGTGCCGTGCGCCATTGGAAGGTGGGGAAGGTGGGGGCGATGGCAGTCAGATTATTATTCTTCCAATACTGCAGATAGTCTTCCTGATCTTCGCCAACCATGGCTTTTGGGTAGGTAGCGCCAGCGTCCTTGAAGGCTTCCAGGACGGTTACGGCGGTACCACCAGCATCCATCCATACAGCGTCGATGGTGCCGTACTTTGCCAGGTAATCGCTTACCACGGTGCTGGCTTTGAAGGAATCATAAGCTGTGAATTCCACACCGATGATGTTGAGCTGCGGATTCTCTTCAAAGATCTTGCGGGCTGCAGCCCAACGCTGCTCAAGCACATCCACACCCGGGAGGATACGGAAAGCAAGCACGTTACCGCCCTCTGGCAGGTTATCCACCACGAATTGGGCACCGGAAATACCGAAGGCATAACCACCAATCGTGCGCTCGGAGACAACCGGGCAGTCAGTTTGGGCATAGCGGTCAAACTGGACCACCGGCATGACCTCGCAGGCTTTCTCGACAATGGGGGTCAGGGCTTCACTGGTGTTCGATGCGACGATGAGGATGTCGCATTTCCCAGGGGTGTTGATGATGTCCTGGATGTCAGCGATCTGCTTGGCATCGTCACCGGCAGCATCAAGGTGATAGAAGTTATTCACCAGACCTTCGGCACGTAGCTCCTCAACCTGCTCGCGGATATCGATATAACCAACCACGCGCCAGGGATTGTTGACGCCAGCATTGGAAAAGCAGACATTGTAAGGGGGTTCCTTTTCTGCGAAGGCAGCGTATTGCGGGTAATCAGCGATGGTCGTCGGATCTTCCACAAGGTACTGCAGGTAGATGGGGGCATCAGGATTCAGTGGTGCCTTGGTCATCAAATCCTTCTGTTTATTGTATTCTTCTTCGCTCCAGAACTGAGGCGCTACTTGGGCTGATTCCATTTGAAGACCCGGATTTGATTCTGCCACAGGGGCTTCAGTTACAACTGCGGGGGCTTCCGTTACAACTGCGGGGGCTTCGGTGGCAGCCGTTTGGCATGCAGCTAACAACATGCTGAAGGCGACCAACAAGCTAACAACAATATACGACTTTTTCATTAGTAAATCTCCTCCGAAATTTTTATTTATAATTTTGATTAACCAAACTAAACTAGCTTACCATTCGTTATTTTTTATAAGCACCTCCTATTTTATTTGCTGTTCTCGCTCACAATTTTATCAAACCTGAAGAAATAGCGAGTTGCAATACCACATTTACTTTTTCTTCTGTGAAGAAAGACCAACATACGCCACAGCACCAATGATGATCAAACCTTGTACAACATCTGTGTACGGTTTGGGTAAACCGAGCATGTTCAGCAGGTTAACAATCGCTTGCAGGGTAAACGCGCCAAAAATCACATTGAGTACAGAACCTTTGCCGCCGCCCAACAACACGCCACCAACCACGCAGGCAGCGATCGCTTGCATTTCCAGCCCTTCACCGATCGTGACATTCACTCCCCCATACCCACCAATCATTATACCGCCTATAATCGCAAAGACCGCACACAGTATGAAAGTGATCACCCGTATAAGCCTGACCCTAACGCCAGAGAGCTGGCTGGCCCGGACATTATCACCGATGGCCAGGAGCTGCTTTCCATAATTGCTGCGGTGAAAGAATACGTATGAAACAATACCAAGCACGATCAGTAAGATCAATGCGTAAGGGACTCTTTCAAATAAAATAACGTTTTCGATATAATTTCGGCCAAAGGCACGCCAGTTATCTGTCAAGTAACCTTGAGGCGCTCCACCTACATAGTAAAGGGCACCGCCGCGCACAAGCAGCATCATTCCAAGTGTGGTAATAAAGGATGGAACCTTGAGATAACTTACCACCAGGCCATTCACCAATCCGATTAAGACCCCAAAGCCCAGCATGATCATGATGGTAGAAAATGCATTGGCTGGATCGTTTGCCAGTAGTTTCGAACTGACCAGTACTACAAAAGTGACAATTGCACCGACCGTGAGGTCGAAACCACCTATTGCCAGGACGAACATCTCACCCACGGCCAACACTGCCAGCGGAGAAGCTGTGCGCAGGAAGGTCATAAGCCCGTTCATGGATTGATATTTCACTGGATTGAGGAAACCCAATACGATAAAGATGATAAAGAAAACAGGATAAACAGGTGGAATTTTCTTGATCCAACCCCACAAATTGCGGAGGGTATTCAAAAATTTTCCCTGAGAAGTGATGGTAGAGGTCGTCATTCGATGCACTCCTTAAGCTGCTTCTTTCTTCGAGCGTATCGTGTAGCTTGCCACGGCTAGAATAATGATCGCACCACGCAGGACCATTTTGAGGTATGGATTCACCCCCAGCTGGTTGAATGTCGTGTCAAGGATGCCAAAGATCAAAACCCCGGCCAGGGTACCCCACACTCCGCCTTTTCCACCGGAGAGGGCAGTACCACCGATCACAGTCGTGGCAATCGAGTTCAGGTCATACAATCCATTTGGCCCGACCCAAGGAGCCCCTGAGCGCATCTGGCTGACCAGGAACAACCCCGAAAGAACTGCAGTCAGGCTGCAGAGGATGTGTGCCCCAATCACCACGCGGTCAGTCCGAACGCCGGAAAGGCGGGCTACTTCGGCATTTCCGCCGACGCCATACAAATGAGCACCGAATTTTGTGCGGGCGAGGATGAACCAACCCACCAGGAATACAAATAACATGATGATAATGGATACGGGTATGGAACCAATCGTACCATAACCAAAGTACTCGAAACTTTTAGGAACGCTGCCAGTATAGTTGGAAAAAGTGGCATTGATGATCCCTTTAATAATCAGGCTCACCCCAAGCGTAGCAATAAAGGGATTGACTTTTAATTTGGTGATAATCAGTCCATTTGCCAATCCGATAATAACACCTATACCGAACACTGCCGGGATGGCGATTGGAACCTTGGCGGGGTCTCCCAGCATAATGTAAGAGGACATAACCGCGGTGATGCTGATTGTATAGGCAACCGATAAATCAATCGATGCACCAATAATCACCATGGTTTGTCCGACAGCAACAATTCCCAACGCCACGGAGCGAACAATAATGTTCAGCATAATAGCCGGATTGGTTAGAATTTGACCATCTGAAAGAATCTGATCCAGCAATCCGCTGACCAGGAAAGTTACGATTAAGAAAATATATACAGGGGGAATATGGATAGAACGGCTCGTTCGTTTAAACCAGCTTTCGGTTGCAGTAGTGGTCGTCATATCAATTCTCTCCTACGGCGGCAGTCAGCTCTGTAATTTTGTCGCTGGCATGGCCGATTGCCATCAACATGATCTCCTGTTCACTAGACCTGGCAGGAAGTTCTCCAGCAATGCGGTGATCCGCCATTACAAGGATCCGGTCGCTCATCCCGATGATCTCCGGCAATTCAGATGAAATCATCAAAACTGCAATACCTCTTTTCGTCAATGCCCGGATCATATCGTGGATGCCTGCCTTTGATTCCACGTCGATGCCACGCGTTGGCTCGTCAAAAAAAAATACGTCTGCATCCGAAGCCAGCCACTTGGCAAGCACCACTTTCTGCTGGTTTCCACCGCTCAGGAATTGCACTTCGCGATCAAATGAATCTGTCCGAATGTCGACCTGTTCACCCAGCATGGGGACAAGATTACGCGACTTCCTGATCCCATCCTTGAGGATCAGGCTGAATAAAAATTGAACAGACCGCACGGTCAATAGCATGTTATCCCGGATGGGCTGCCTGGGTGCTAACCCTTCTGATTTCCGATCTTCAGTGACAAATCCCATCCTGTTCTTAATCGCTTTGGCAGGATTTTTTACTGCAATGGCTTTTCCATGCAATTCCATGTTGCCAGTTTTGAAAGGCATCACACCAAATAAGGATTGAGCTAATTCTGTACGGCCAGAGCCCTGCAACCCGGCAACCCCCAGCACTTCGCCTCTACGCAGCTCGAAGTTTATGTCTGACAATATCTGATTTGAAGCATTGGAAACCTTCAGCACCACTTCACCAAAATCCTCGGGGGTACCCAGAGGCGGAAAGTAATGGTCTAGCGTACGGCCAACCATCAGGTACACCACATCGGAGGGGGTCACATCCTTCTTGACTACGGTCTTGATGAGCTTTCCGTCTTTCAATACGGTGATCTTTTCAGCAATATCAAAAACCTCTCTTAATCGATGTGAGATGAAAATGACTGACATTCCCTTTTGTTTTAATCGACTGATCAAATTTACCAGCAGGTCAACCTCTGTATAGGTGAGCGCGGCAGTCGGCTCATCCATGATCAGCACTTTTGCCTTGAAGGAGATGGCTTTGGCAATTTCCACCAGCTGCTGCTCAGCCACTGAAAGACTGCTAACCAGCGCAGTCGGTAAGATCATTTTTTCCACACCGAGCTCTTTTAATACTTCCACGGCGTCTTTGTTCATCTTCTGGATATTGAGAGTTCCCAAGTGTGAAGATTCCCGGGCCAGGAATATATTATGCGCTACTGTTCGCTCGGGAAGCAGGTTGAATTCCTGATAGATAATGGCAACCCCTTTCAGCTGGGCTTGCTGAGGGTGCGAAAATGAGACTTTTTCACCACCTAAATACATCGTTCCAGAGTCTGGAGTATACGCGCCAGACATGATCTTCATCAGGGTGGACTTGCCGGCACCATTTTCACCGACAACGGCGTGTGTTTCGCCGGGGAAGAATTGCAGCGATACGTCGTCAAGTGCTATCACACCCGGGAAACGCTTTGAAATATGCTGCACTTCCATGGTAGGCTGTTTTTCTTCAGCAGGTTTTGTATTAATGTCATCTATTTCATTTGCCATAGAAATAACCTCGTCATAATAATGACTGATGCTCAAGCAAATAGGGTTTTCAAGAACTGCAAACCCTGGGTTGCGATCGCATCCTGGCTGGGTGCAATCTCTCGCCAGATATTTACTGCCCGGGCGATTTCTTTAACCTGGGAAGTAAAAGATTCTATCACGACTGGACCCTGATAATTTGTACTCTTCAACGCGGGGGCGATTTCCTGCCAATGAACCTGGCCCGACCCGGGGACACCCCGGTCATTTTCGCACGCATGAAAGTGGAATATTTTATCCCCTGCCAGCCGAATTGCCTGTGGGCTGCTTTTCTCTTCAAGGTGCATGTGGAAGGTATCTAAATGAAAGCCAACATTATCCCGACCAATATCTTTTATGAATGCCAGCCCTTGTGAGACCGTGTTGATCATATCCGTTTCAAAGCGATTCAATGGTTCGAATGCGAGTTTAATCCCCTTTTCTGCGGCATAATTGGCCAGGTCACGAATCTCAGTTACGGCTAATATCCATTCTCTCTCCCTGGCTTCGCTATCCTCAAGATGTTCTTTACCTACTGCTGAATAAATGGGACCACAAACCACCGGGGAACCAACATCTGCAGCCGCATTGATCAACCAGGAGATATATTGACGGGCATTTTGACGGATTTTTAGGTCAAAGCTGCAAATATTTCGATCGGGACCAAATACACCGCAAATCACGGGTGACAACCCGTTGCCTTCAAGCTCGCTTTTTATCGTTTGGATGTCAAGCAGGCTGGGGTTTTCACAGGCAATTTCCAGGATGTCGAACCCCATCGCTTTCACTTTAGGCGCTAATTCCCGCACGGCCTCCGTTGTGCAAGGTGACACCCAAACAAACGAATTAACACCAAATTTCATTAAATGCTCCTCATCCCAACACAACCTCGAAACGGCTGGCAGGTAGGGTTAGGATATTATCCATGGCAAGATTGATGGCGCCAATTACCCCTGTAGCTTGCCCGATCTCTGAAAAAACTATTTGCAGATCACGGGTAGCCAAAGGAAGGGAACGGTGTAAAACTGACTGACGTATCGTGGACAGCAAGAGATTGCCCAGGTTGCTCACCCCTCCCCCAATCACAATCATTTCTGGGTTGTAATAATTAACCAATCCGGCCAGCACATCACCAATGTATTGTCCGCTCTCACGGATCACTTCTATCGCCAGGGCATCACCCTCTCTTGAAGCATTCCCAACATCCTCTGCCTGCAGGAGATGACCATTCTTCTCATATAAGTTCATAATAATTGAGCTTTTTCCAGCTTGGGCAGCTTGTAAAGCGCGCTCGGCGATCGCAGGCCCTGCAGCTATGGCTTCCAAACAGCCTTTATTTCCACAGTGGCAAATGGGTCCGTTTTTATCGACACATATATGGCCAATATCGCCTGCGCAACCGCTAGCCCCGCGGTAGATTTTTCCCTCACAAACAATTCCAGCCCCAATGCCAGTCCCTATTTTTATAAAGATCAGGTTGTCGATCCCCTTACCACACCCCTGGTAAATTTCTCCCAACGCCATCACATTCACATCATTATCAACGACCACACTAGAAGTGGGGAACCATTGGTGAATGGTTTCGATGATCGGATAACGATCCCAACCTGGCATAATCGGTGGTGAGATCAAAATCCCCAAGGAATAATCGACCGGACCAGGTACGCCAATTCCAATACCGCGAAGCTGGGCTGGATCCAGGTTATTTTCCTGGAGCAGTTTTTCAAGTAAAGAACATACCCGACCTAAGATCCTGATCGGTCCATCTTTGACTGTTGCAGGCTCAGCATATCGAACCAGCAACCTTCCTGAAAAATCGGCGATGCCCAGATCAATACTGGTCGCTCCAACATCTATGCCCGCCACAATACCAAAATCTCGGTTCAGGCTGTACATCCTGGAGCGTCGACCACCTGTATATTCAGTGACATTATTTGCCACAAGGATGTTCTTGTTAAGCAGAGACTCAATATAACCTGTTATTTTGGTACGGGAGTAATCCGTGAATGCCATTAAATCCGATATGGAAATCTCGCCATACTTCCGGACCAGGTCCACCAATATTTTTTCGGGAATTGAAACTAAATATTGATTGGGCATACCATCTTCCGCATGATACCTCGACGGTTTTTCCATTGGAGCGACTGTAATTAATTTCTTATGCAATACTTCTCGTTCGATTCCCATTTACAACCATGCTCAGATTCTTATGAAGAAGTTATCATGGCGAGTCCATGCATATCGATAGTCTTTGTGCAACACAGTTTGAGTCTATCGCTCTGTTTAGCTGATCAAACCACACGATCGAACCCAGTAAAATGCACTATGAAATCCAGGAGGAGAACTGTTAATTACAGGATTACATATCATTATAGCTGTTTGTGTCAACCTGTCAATATGTTTTGTGCAAATTGGAACTACTTATAACATATTCGGTAATTAGTTTCGCTTTATTAGTATTATTCAAGGGTCATACAGAGATCCCCTCGATGATATCTTTCCGGTTCCTCATCTAGGTCGTAATACAATCCAGGTCAAATACTTTCGAGACCATCTGCAATTCATTTAGATTGTGACCCGTTGTGATAATGTAGTGATGGGAAACCAGATCATCCACCAGCTTCTTGCCGTTTGGAACATGAATGACCGCCCCATTCAAACAATGCGAGTTCTCAAACCCGGCATATTTGGGAAGCTCTCCCTCCACGATGGACCAGCGGTCAAAAGGTGGCATGAGTTTAACCAGGGTGATATCCCCCTCCGGGAGACGCGCGTCAATAGCTGTGGCATTATCATCAACAATCGCCAGCACCTTCTCTTTCAGCGTCCACTCGGTTGAAAATGATTGTGGAACTACGCCAAAATACCCGCAGTGGGCGGCGAGGATATAATCTTCTGGCGTACCCTCAACCTCCGGGAAGTTTGGGATGTGCTCATGTTTCAGGGCTGCATTTCCCATCTGGAACGGATATAGATTGGTCATCATAAATGGCACACCGATGGTTTTCCCGATCAGGACCTCGGTCATCATCGTTACCAGGTCACCCTCACAGCCCCAGACTATACGTTGATCTTCATAAAGGAAATTCCATGCCAGGCAGGGTGTGGTATCCGAAAACATCGATTCATTCAGGCAGTTGATGCCCACAGCTATGATATCCGGATCCTGGTCCAGATCTCTTTTAACCGCCATATAGGTCTTTACTGCGCTCAAGACTGCCCGCTGGGTAATATTATTGATCGGGGTTTTTGCTTTACGCTGCTCCCAAATCTTTAATGCAGCTTCATCAGTGATGGCATTCGCATCCTGGGCTAACTGCTTAAAGCTCTTGACAACGACTTGGACACCATACTTCGCTTCGATGGCATTCACACATTCCGGTTCCCACCAATAAAAGCGCTTGAAGATCTCGTCCTGGTTTCCACCTCCACTGGCCGGCTTATCCTGGTATGCCAGCAATTTTGAATGTTTCAGTTGGCGTTTGAGGGCAAAAGCCCGGCAGGCCTGCTTGGTCTTTTCCAGGTTCGTGGGACCAATCACTTTAATTCCTTTGGCTGTCAGGTAGCTGTTGATTTCCCAATCCCACATCGAGACGGTGCCGAATTCAGAGGTTACAACCAAAAGTGGTTGCGGTAAATTCTTAATCTTGTCCAGCAGCCGAAAGGCTTCTCCAAGCATTTGTGGAAAGATTACGCCATCTGTCTCCGGCAATTTTGCTCCCAATTGGATTGGTTCTAAAATTTCAGCTTCTTCTGCAAGTAGTTCATGCAATTTCTGCAGCTGGGCTACAAAATCAGGATCAGCAGCTGTTTTAAAGTAAATCGGGACAAGTTTTGCTTTCATGGTTTTCTCCTATCTCTAATCTGATTACATGAGCTTCAAGTAATAATAAATATACGAGGAACAGGTTGTGCAAACCCTGTTCCTCGTATTGAAATCATAAATATTGTAGCTCCAAAATTAACCTTTACTTGATATCGGAAACTGTTACTTTTTGGCCCGTCTTCGCAGACTTGATAGCGGCTTCTAAAACTTGCATACATTTCATTCCATCATAGAAATTCGGTGCCACCTTGGCGTCTTTTTCAATTGCGGCCAGGAAATCAACAATGGCATGGGAGAACTCGTGCTCATAACCGATAATGTGCCCAGGCGGCCACCAGGCAGCCACGTACGGATGGGTTGAATTGGTTACCAGGATGGTTCTGAAGCCCTGTTCATCGGCAGTATCAGAAAGGTCAAGGTATTGGAGCTCGTTCATGCGCTCAAGGTTAAACACCAGGCTACCTTTGCTGCCATAAATCTCGAAGTAATTGTAATTCTTACGCCCGCTGGCAAACCGGCTGGCTTCAAAGGAACCCAGAGCGCCATTTTCAAACTCAGTGAGCATGAAGGAGGCATCATCCACGGTGACCTGAGCTTTTTCCTTTGCCCCAGTCCCAGCTTTGAAGGTGCCGGCATCCTTACCGGGAAGAGGTCTTTCGGTCACGAAGGTTTTCATCATGGCTGTAACGGTAGCAATCTCACCCACCAGGTAGCGTCCAAGATCAACACTGTGAGAGTTCAGGTCATAATGAGGCCCTGCACCAGCAAATTTCTTTTGTAAATGCCAGGTCAATGGAAAGTTAGGGTCGGTGATCCAATCCTGCAGGTAAGTCCCACGCCAGTGGAATATCCTGCCAATCTTACCTTGTTCGATCAATTGTCTGGCAAAAGTAACGGCAGGAACCCGGCGGTAATTATGGTTGAGATAATGTACCACGCCTGCCTTATCCGCAGCCTCAAACATTTCTTTTGCTCCGGCATATGTCAGGGTAATCGGCTTTTCGCAAAAAATATGCTTCCCGTTCTGGGCGGCTGCGATCGCAATTTCCTGGTGTAGCCAGGTCGGCGTGCAAATATCGATGATATCGATATCCTTGCGCTCGACAACTTTACGCCAGTCGGTTTCTACGTTCTCCCAACCCCAGTTGTTGGCGAAGGCGGTGGTACACTCAATTTCTGTGTCGCATGCCACCTTCAACACCGGTTTTATCCCCAGCTGAAAAAACTTGGGTGCTGCGCTCCAGGCAGTGCTGTGGGCTTTACCCATAAAACCGGTTCCGATAATAGCAACGTTTGCTTTTTTCAAAGGACCCTCTCCTCTCTCATTCAATTTTCAGGAATATCAGATCTTATTTCAAAGATGAAGCAATTCTCTTTAATTCTTTAATGCTCAAGGCAACAGCTTCATCTTCGCGTTCGGTCCAATCTGTATGCGGGTGGTCGATCTCTACAGCCAGGAAACCTTTGAAGTCTGCCTTATGCAGCATTTCAGCCAGAGCCTGGTTGTTGATCAAACCCATTCCGACTGGAACACCAGCAAAGAAATGCCAGTCGGTAGGCCGGGCGCTTTTATCCGGCATCAGGTCTTTGACGTGGGTAGCCAGGACATACGGGGCAAGTTTTTCCATCCCTTTTACGGGATCATCCAACAGGCGAAGGAAGTTGCCGGTATCAAAATTCAATCCGAAGTATTCAGAATCAACCATTTCCAGCAGCTGAAGAATCTCTTCAGCGGTGAAGTCGATATGATTCTCAACAGCCATTTTAACGCCATGATCCTTGGCAACTTTGACCGCTTTTTTGAACATTTCCGCAAGTGCTTTGACCTGAGGTCCGTGTGGTTCGTGGCGGAACATTAAGCTGCTCCCTACCACCCTCATCACGTCGGCGCCAATCGCCTTCGCGCTTGGTATACCCGCAACCATCTCGTCATAAGCAGCCCAATTCTGGCCTCGCTCAAGCCCGTCCGGGTGACCCCATGCATAAACCCGGTCAAATTTGTATTCGTCTAATTGAGCTTTGAGGTCTTTGAACCATGCCTGGTCGATATTTTTGGGGAAGAAGCAGGACTCTAGTGAAACCCCATCCACATCCAATTCCTTGGCGCGTTTGAGAAAGTCCTGCATGGTCATATTTTTTGCAGGTGGTTTCTGATCTGGATATACTTCGCCAAAGAAACGGTGGTAACAATAACTATCGATTCCAACTTTCATTTTATGCCTCCTGGGATATATTTGGGTACCTTTTCATGGTCTATTTTCTGTTGAATCATGTGATTTTTCGAGTATAAATGTTTGTTTCGTCGCCTGGAAGTGAACAAAACGCTGACTTGTCATTACAGGATAACATTATTATAACGATAAATTTATCATAGTTCAAGAGACAGCAGAAATTAATTACATTGAATCATTATACTGCTGAAGTTTCCTTGCTTCACAGAGTATGTGTATTACAATTATTCTATTGACAGGTTGGGGATTTGTTTCTATAATGAGTTGTAATTACAGGATTACAACAAATCAGCTTGTGTCCTGGGGATGGGTGAAATGAGAGACGCAATCAATTTTGATAGTCATATCCCCTATTATCTTCAACTGATCGACATATTAAGAGAAAAGGTACAGCTGGCTGAATGGGTTCCGGGCGACCAGATCCCGGGCGAGCAGGACCTTTGTGAACTCTACCAGGTAAGCCGTACGGTCGTCAGACAGGCATTGAAAGAATTGGAATACGAAGGCGTGATCACCCGCCAAAAAGGCAAAGGAACTTTCATTTCCCTTCCAAAAATCAGTGAAGGCCTTGTACAAAAGCTAACCGGTTTTTACCAGGATATGGTTGAGCGCGGCCTAAAACCGGGCACAAAAGTGCTTCACCAGAATGTCATACCATCCAACGATAAGATAGCCCGTTTCCTTAGTATCAAGCCAGGCGAACAGGTGATCGATATTCAACGCCTGAGATTTATAAACGATGAACCTATTCAATTAGTCACCACCTACATCCCTTACACGATTTGCCCTGAATTAGCCAGCGTAGATCTATCCAATCAATCTTTGTATGAGTTTTTAGAGAAGCAATGCAGTATTGAGTTAGCAAAAGGTCATCGCTATATAGAAGCTGTGCTTGCAAATGAATATGAAGCTGGTCTTCTTGGAATCGAACGCGGCGCACCTTTATTGATGTTGGATAGTGTGAGCTTTTCAGAGAACGGCCTGCCAATCGAGTACTATCACGCACTCCACCGTGGAGACAGGTCACGCTTTGAGGTTGAGCTGGTCAGAATCCGTGAGTTAAACTTAATAAATGGAAAAAATGGGACAAACTAACCTGGCTCACTAAAGTTTCATTCGGTAGGCCTGGTCTTCAGACGATACAATAACACAACTTGGCTAGCTTTATGCATACTGGAGATTAAAATGCAAAAGAAATACGTGATAGGTGTTGATCTGGGTACCAGCGGGACCAAGGCGGCCCTCTATCAGGTTGATGGAAAGCTTGTATCTGCCGCTTCGGTGGAAGTACCTCTCTTTTATCCAAAACCAGGTGTGGTGGAGCAAGAAAATGAAGACTTCTATACCTCGGCCGCCAAGACCGTCCGCATGTGCATTGAATCCAGCGGTGTTGAGCCAAACGAGATCGCTGCCATTGCATTTGATTCGCAGATGGCAGGGGTTGGATCGATCGATGAAGACTATAAACCTGCCACCCGGTTTGATTCATGGCTGGATATGCGCTGCCAACCTTATATAAAATGGATGGATCGAGAAGCGGGGGACCGGATCACACAGCTGACAGGCTGCCCTCCCACCTGTGACCATGGTCCAAAGATGCTGTGGTGGAAGAATGAACAGCCAGAAGTTTATCAGCGGATCGCAAAATTTGTGATGCCAGTCACCTATGTGGCTGGTAGAATTGCCGGTTTAAAATCCGATCAGGCATTTATCGATCATACCTTTATCCATTTTTCAGGATTTTCTGATGGTCAAAAGACTGCCTGGTCGGATGAGCTTTGTGAGCGCTTTGGATTGGATCAGGATAAGCTCCCAAAGATTGTTGATCCCTGTGATATTGTTGGTGAAGTGTCGGAGAAGGCTGCCAAAGAGTTTGGCTTGGCTCCCGGCACGCTTATCGCGGCTGGCGCCGGGGATACTGCGGCAAACGCCCTTGGTGCAGGCATCGTGAACCCAGGTATGCTCTTTGACGTGGCTGGCACTGCCTCGGTATTGGCAGGCTGCACCAGTAAATTTGTTGCCGACACCAAAAATCGGGCTTTACTCACCATGCGCTCGGTGATACCCGGGTTGTGGAACCCACTGGCGTATATTGGGGGGGGAGGCCTGGCATTGCGCTGGTACCGCGACCAATTCTATAATCGAGCCCGGGGGGCAAACCTTTCGATTGCTGACCAGGACTTATACCCGGAGATGATCGCCCTGGCTGAGACAGTGCCCCCAGGTTCAGAGGGATTGTTCTTTTCACCTCACCTTGGCGGGCGCATTTGTCCCTCAAGCCCGGATATGCGCGGGGCATGGGTAGGTGTGTCTTGGTCGCATACACAGGCTCATTTTGCGCGCGCCATCCTGGAAAGCATCGCCTTCGAATATGCATACTATTTAAAAATATTAAAGGACTCCTTGCCTGACCTGGTGTTAGTGGAAGCGCGAGTTGTGGGTGGAGGCGCACGCAGTGAGACCTGGAACCAGATCAAGTCTGACGTTCTCAATGTTCCCTATCAAAGGCTGGTTGGTAACGAGTTCGGCGCTTGGGGAGCAGCCATGATTGCAGGTAAAGCGGCAGGACTGATAACCGACCTGGCCTCGCATGCCGGGCAGACTGCACTGCTGAATGGGAGGCCATTTTTCCCAGTTAAAGGAAATCACGAAGCCTATATTCCCCTGATTGAAAAATATATCAGGCTGGAACAAACCCTGAACCAATTTTATACATCGTAAAACTGTGCTTTACACGAAAATTCAATAGTACTAGTTTTAAGGAAATATTGATGAAAAAACAAATAAAGATTTGCATGATCGGTGGGGGAAGAGTAGGAAAAAACCACTCGCGCGCACTAACAGGCTACGTACCCGGTGGAAAAATTGTCGCCCTGGTTGAAACCATGGCTCAGGTGCGTGAAGAAACCGCACATGAATTCGGGATTGAGTGTCAATATGAATCACTGGAAGCAGCCCTTGAAAAAGTTGACTTTGATGCAGTGGTTATCACCACACCAACCCCTACCCACCTTCCAATCGCAGCCCTGGCAGCTGAAAATAAAAAGCATGTATTCCTGGAAAAACCGATGGCATTGAATTTACGGGAATGTGATGAGATCCTTGATGTGACCCGAAAGAACGCCGTTCTTTTACAGTTGGGCTTTATGCGCCGATTTGATCCCGAGTTTGTGGCCGCCGCAGAGCGTATTGCAGCGGGAGAGATCGGTCAACCCATGATGATCAAGACCAACACGCATGGTCCAGGTTTACCACCTGCCTGGGCACGCGACCTGCGCTCTTCGAACGGCATGTTGGCAGAAGTTAACAGCCATGATTGGGACACGCTGCGCTGGTTTATGAGCTCAAACCTGGAAAGAGTATATACCGAGGTGGCTAATTTCAAAGGAGCAGCCAACCATGTGGATACCCCCAATTTTTACGATAATGCCATCGTCAATGTCAAATTCGAGAATGGCGGTTTGGGGATGATCTCGGGCGTTTGTCCATGTGGCTACGGCTACGATGCGCGGGTTGAGATCGTAGGAGAAAAAGGGATCATGCAAATTGGTGAGCTCAAAGGGCAAGCCATTTTAGTGTGCACCAATCGCGACCAGGGACTGATTGCACCCATTTACCGCACCTGGCCGGAACGTTTCAAATGGGCATATATCCATGAATTGGAACATTTCGTCAGCTGTATTCAAACGGATACGCCCCCACGCGCCGGAGGAACGGATGGACGTTGGGCGGTGGCGGGTGTTTTAGCCGGGACGAAATCCTTTCTGGAACAGCGCCCTGTCTACCTGAAGGAAATCATTAATGCATGAGCCACAAGGCAAGGAAGGCAATATGCTGGCAGCTGTCTACCACGGACCCAATGACTTACGTGTTGAAAACGTACCCGTCCCTGAAATTGGGAATGATGAAATCCTGGTTAAAGTAATCAGTGCCAGTATTTGTGGAACTGATTTACGGATCTTCCATGGAAATCACCGCATGTACGCGCCCGGTACCATACGTATCCCAGGGCATGAGGTGGTAGGTACAATCGCAAAAATCGGTGCAGGAGTTGCCAATTATTCCATTGGCCAACGCGTGTTTTGTGCCCCAAATACCGGCTGTGGTCACTGTGAGCAGTGCGTCACTGGCAACAATAATTTATGCTCCAACTATGACGCCATTGGCGTAACCTCCGATGGTGGTTTTGCAGAATTTGTTCGCATACCTGCCAATTCGGTCAGGCAGGGGAACGTAATACCCATCAGTGATACGGTTGATCCAGCTGTGGCTGCCTTGATGGAGCCTTTTGCCTGCGTTGTCAGGGGTCAGAAAGCGCTGAAAATCACGGCCGGTGAAGTAATATTAATTATGGGCGCAGGACCCATTGGGGTGATGCATATTAAGCTTGCCAGAGCACATGGCGCAAGTCAAATCATTGTCAGCGAACCGATCCCCGATAGGGCTGCCCAGGCAAAAAAGATGGGCGCCACGCGGGTGGTAGATCCCACCTCGCAGGATTTAAAGGCAATATTACTGGAGGAAAGCCAAGGGCACGGCGCGGATGCGATCATTGTAGCAGCCCCGATTCATGCAGCACAGGAAAGCACCCTCGATCTGGCTGCCATTGGCGGGAGAATCAACTTTTTCGGTGGACTTCCCAAGGATCATCCCAACATCAATATTAATTCCAACCTGGTCCATTACAAGGAATTGGTGATCACCGGTACAACAGCATGCAGCACGGCTGATTGTTGGCAAGCCGCCCGGATTGTCAATTCCGGTATTATCGATCTTTCGGATATTGTCAGCCAGCGCTTTCCATTGAAGGAGGCGGTGCTGGCTTTTGCGGCAGCCGAAAACCGTAAATCATTAAAGATTATCCTGGAACCATAGCCCGATGTCTCCATACTCACTTCCCAGCGTTCCGCGGCCGGTCATGACGGTTCGGGGACATGTCCCATATGAACAGCTGGGCATTACAGATGTTCATAATCACGTGTGGATCGAGGCGGTTCCGGGGGCGACACAAGGTAGCCCGGTTCTTGACGAATACGATCTCATCTTGAAAGAATTATTGGAGTATCGCCAGCAAGGTGGCGGAACAATCCTGGATTGCCAGCCTGGTGGATGTGGCCGCAATGGTAGCAAGTTATTGGAACTTTCGCAAGCTTCCAGGGTGAATATCCTGGCATGCACAGGCTTCCACCGAAAAAAGTATTATCCGCAAAGTTATTGGCTTTGGGATGCAAGTGCCCAAAAAATAAGCGAGTACCTGTGTTCCGAATTGGAACAAGGGCTGATGGAGACGCTGGAGACACCCTTGCCTGTTAGGGCAGGGTTCATAAAAATCGCCCTCGAATCTAGCTGGACGGAATGCCCGCAGGCTGCCCTGGAAGGCGCTGCTTTAGCTGCGTATAAAACAAATGCCTTGCTTGAAATTCATACCGAAAAAGGCTTGCTGGCTGAGATGGTATGCGTTTACTTGACTGATCAAGGCTTGCTGCCTCACCAGCTGGTAATCTGCCATATAGATAAAAGGCCAGATTTCAGCTTGCACCAGGCACTTGCCAGCTTTGGCGTGCTGCTCGAATATGACACATTCTATCGACCCAAATACAACCCAGCCACCAACCTTTGGCCGTTGATAGAACAAATGGTTGCAGCTGGGCACTCAGGCCGAATCGCCCTCGCCACCGACATGGCTGAGTCAACTCTGTATCACCAGATAGGTGGAGGTCCGGGTTTGGCAAGCCTACCCGGTGAGATACGCGATACATTGAAACAAAAAGGATTCCCGGATGATGCCATCGTCCAAATGATAGGTGGTAATATTGCCCGTAGACTCGCTGGGATCCATTAATCAAACTGGGAGAATTTAAGGGAAATTCGACGAAATTACCTGGCGAGTGACCGAGTTCGTGTAAGTCGTGACATCCGCCTGGGTAAAAATACAAGTGATAGAAGGTATATATGATCAATAAAGAAAAAAATCCTGTTGTAACAAAGACGGTTCCCACTTTTTATTTCATCGGTGTGACCACCGGCAAGTCCTCGATCATGAAGGTCTTTCCCTTGTGGATGAAAGTCCTCGGTCATGAAGAGGTCGTCATGGAAGGAGTGGATTGTAAAATACACGATGAACCTGAAGCCTACCGCAGGGCAGTTGCCCAGATCAAATATGACCCGCTCTCGCTGGGCTCACTGGTGACTACCCATAAGATCGATCTGCTCAATGCGGCCCGGGATATGTTTGACTATCTCGATCCGTATGCCATGATCACAGGAGAGGTTTCATGCATATCCAAGCTGGATGGTCGCCTGGAAGGGCATGCGAAGGATCCCCTCACTTCAGGTGCCAGCCTGGAGGCGATCATCGAGCCAGGGTATTTTGGCAAGACAAATGGACATGTGCTGTGTTTTGGTGCTGGCGGGTCGGGTGTTGCCACCCTTTTGCACTTGATCAATAAAAAAGACAAGGGCGATCGACCTAAGAAGTTCACCTTTGTGAATCGTTCCCAAGGGCGTTTGGACCATGCGAAAGAGATGGTGAGCGGACAAAAAACCGACATTGAAATCGAGTATATCTGCAACTCCGACCCGTTGATCAACGACAAGATTATGGAGAAATTCCCCCCTTACAGCATCATCATCAATGCCACCGGGATGGGCAAGGATACGCCTGGATCTCCGATCACCTGGGAAGGAAAATTCCCGATGAGTGCGGTTGCTTGGGAATTCAACTACCGGGGCGAGCTGGATTTTCTACACCAATCCCTGGCACAGGTGGAAAGCCGCCATGTCAAAGTGGAAGATGGCTGGATCTATTTCGTACACGGCTGGACTCAGGTGGTTGCCCAGGTGCTGCATTTCGAGCTCACCCCGGCTTTATTTGAGCAGCTGAATCAAGCTGCCTCATCGGTCCGTGGGAAATAAACACTATGAAAGAGATTTCTATGAGCGAAAAAATCGAACGTGCAAAACAGCTTCACGAACAAGGCTATGGCTGTGCTCAGGCGGTGTTGACCACCTTTGCTGGCGATTATGGATTGGAGGAAAGCCTCGCTTTGAAGCTGGCGACAGGTTTCGGCTCCGGCATGGGTCGCATGTGCGAGGTATGCGGTGCCCTTACCGGTGCGTTCATGGTGATTGGGCTGAAGCATGGCAAGGAAAAGACTGACGGCACCCGCTACGGAACGGAGACAGAGACAACTTATCGCCTGGTTGCCGACCTGGCAAGAAAATTCCAGGATAAGAACGGCTCAATTTATTGCCGGGAGCTGATCGGATACAACTTGATGGACCCAACAGAAAGAGCAAAAGTGGTGGAGCTGGGATTATTCAAGACCACCTGCAGAAAATGTATTCTGGATGCAGTGGAACTGCTTGAGGAAACGCTTTGAAAGAATTGATTAAAGAAAGGTGGTGAGGGAATGAGACTGACCACAAATGATATTGCCAGGATGATCGATATCTCCTGCGTGCGCACCACCTCCAGCAAGACGGATATCGAGGAGATGGTGGAAGCCACCAAAAAGTATGGATTTGGGCAGGTTTCGGTACTGCAATGTTTTATCCCCTTCACCAAACAATTACTCCAAACCTCGCCCGGTGTTCGCCTGGTGGGGAACGTGAGCTTCCCCTCCGGCTCGGATTCTACTTCACTTAAAATCATCCAGGCAAAGGAGATGGTAGCCTCAGGCTGTGACGAAATCGACATGGTCATGAACATCGGCAAGTTATGCTCGGGAGAAATGGCTGAGGTGGAAGCTGATGTGCGGGCTGTCATCGAAACAGTGCACCCGATCCCCGTGAAAGTAATCATCGAGATTATGTACCTGACTCTTGAGGAGGCCACCCAGGCATGTGGCATCTGCTTGCGTTCGGGAGCGGCATTTATAAAAACAGGCACCGGTTGGGCAAACCGTGGCACCACCCTGGAAGATGTACAGTTGATTAAGTCACTGGTAGGCGACCGCATTCAGATCAAGGCCTCGGGTGGTATCCGCGAAATGAAGACTTTGGTCGATATGTATCATGCCGGGGCAAGCCGTTTTGGTGTGAATCTCAAAACCGGAAAGAAGATTGTAGGAGAATGTTCAGCTTTTGGATCAAAGATAGAGTTATAGCTTTCAGACAGATAATCGGGTAAACCATGCATAATAAAATCATCTCGTTTGAACCTGGTACTGGTGGAAATAAAGCCTGTTTGTACGATCTGAAGGGCAACTGCCTGGCGAGTGCATTTGTTCCCTATTCCACGCAATACACCCAGGTGGGGTTGAATGAGCAACGCCCCTTGGATTGGGGGAGCCGGATAAAGAAAATAACCGCAAATACGAAAAGTTGCTGCCAGTTTTTGCTCTATCCGCTGAATACCAGGCAAAGATCAGCGATGCACTACATGAGATTAAACTATAGATATTCACATAGGTGAATATCTTGATTATTGACACGCAGGATGGAGGTTTCTATAATCAACAGTGATACCAGGAAAACGATCAGCAATCCTTTGCAGTTCTGAGCAAGAATGTTATAAGTCAACCAACTAATTTGGATAATAGGTAATATATCAAATCTACTCATTGAAAGGAAATAAAGATATGAAAATTGGATTATTCACAGCTACATTTCTGGATATGAAGATTGAGGAAGTTTTTAAGATGGCTTCCGATTTGGGTTATGGGGCGGTGGAAATGCCTGCATTTGCAAATAACCCGCACCTGGACATTGAAAAGATCGTCAAAGGAAAAAATGCGGAGGCATTGAAGAAGCAGGTTCAATCCTTTGGGTTGATCATCTCCGCCCTGGCCAATCATCCGGAAGGCCAGATCGTTCTTGGTCCATACGGCAAGGATACCGATGGAATATTCAAAGGGTCCAAGGAAGAGAAGATCAAGTTTGGGACCGAGCGGATGATCAAAACCGCCCAGGCAGCCAATGCGCTCGAGGTATCGGTGGTCACCGGGTTCATCGGCTGTGAGAACTTTGGGCGCTTCTTCCCCTGGCCCTATTCCAAAGGTTGGTCGGATATGGAAGTGGAATTTGTTGAACGCTGGGGAAAAATCCTGGATAAATTTGGTGAATATGGCGTCAAGTTTGCCCACGAGCCCCACCCGAATGAGCTTGTATATAATGTCGAGACTGCCCTGCGGGCGGTTGAGTTGATGGGCGGTCGCAAGGAATTCGGTTTCAATTTTGACCCCGCCAACCTGATCTATCTGGGCATCGATGTGGAGAATTTCATCGATGCACTGGCTGGAAAAATCTACCATGTCCATGCAAAAGACGGCGAAGTCGTGGTCCATAACGTCCGCCGATCCGGGGTGATCCCGCAGGGTGACTGGCAGCGTCTTGGGCGCGGTTTCCGCTTCAGGATCCCGGGCTGGGGTTCAGTGCCATGGAAGAAAGTGATTACTGAGCTATCACTGATCGGGTACGATTACGTCATGTCTTATGAGCATGAAGATGTGACCATGAGCCGCAACGACGGCATCCACAAGACAATTGCATATTTGAAACCTTTATTGATCGAAAAGCCTTACGAAGGTAGAAACGATGTTTTATTCCAATAATTTTAAATGACTGTTAAAGGAGCATATCTATGGCCAACACGATGAAAGCAGCTGTTTTTGAAAAAATTGGTGTGATTAAAGTTAAGGAAGTGCCCGTCCCCGAGATTGGCGAGAACGACGTGCTGATCAAGGTCAAAAATACCGGCATTTGCGGTACCGATTGGAGCATTTACAACGGCTGGTATTCCGCCGATAAATTGCCCATGATCCCCGGGCATGAATTCTCGGGCGTGGTCGCCAAGGTTGGAAAGAATGTCAAGGGTGTGAATGAGGGAGATCGGGTCACCTGTGACATTAACATGAGCTGTGGGAAGTGCTTCTACTGCATCAAGGGAGAAAAACTGCTCTGCGACAGCTTTACCCAATTGGGCATCCACACGGATGGCACATTTGCTGAATTCGTCAAAGCCCCTGCCTCACTCCTGCACAAACTGCCCGACAATATGAGCTTTGAAGAAGGCGCGTTCATCGAGCCAGTCTCTTGTGTCATCCATGCTGCCAAAGCCATGGATGCCTGCCTGGGCAGCAGCGTTGCTATTATCGGTTGCGGGTTGGGAGTGCTGCATGCCCGCATGGCAGTTCTGCGAGCGTGTGCCCCGGTGATCATTTTTGGAGACAACCGCAAGCGCTTGCAGATCGCCAAGGATATGGGCGCAGATTATGCCATCCATATCGACGATGTGGCTGATCCGGTGGCAGAGGTGATGAAACTCACTCAAGGGCGTGGGGTTGACTATGCCATCGAAGCCGTTGGCACTGTTAAAACCTACGAACAGGCATTTGCCATGCTGCGGCGTGGTGGGCGACTCTCTGCTTTTGGCATCACTGGTGAGCAAGATGTAATGAACATCCGCCCGTTTGAGTTCGTGCTGGGCGAGAAAAAGGTCACTGGCTCGTGTGCAGGTGTGGGCAGCGACTGGCCGGATGCAATCACGCTCATTTCAAACGGGCGTATCAATCCAAAGCCGCTCTTCTCCCTGAAAGTACCCCTGGAAGATCTGGAATGGGCGCTGCATGAGCTGCGCAAGGACCCCAGCCTGTTCAAGGTCTTTGTTTCTCCAGAAGTTTCAAAAAGAGAAGTCCTCTAATTCAATCTGATATGCAGCCTCTCAATTTAATGGGCTGCATATCAACCTGATTCAAATTTTTTGGAGCAAAGCAGTTGAAGATTGGTAAAATTGACCACGTCTCGATCAATGTGAAGGATAGCCAAAAATCTTTTGATTTTTACAGGCGAGTGTTAGGTCTTCAGCAGCTGGAGACCGTGGACTGCGGCGAGTTTGACATCACTTACTTTGCACTTCCAGATGGTTCCCGCCTGGAGCTGTTTGATTATCATGGCAAGAACCAGGATAAGCCACGCGAAGAGAGCGAAGTAGGGCTCAGGCACATCGCCTTCCAGGTGCAGGATGTGGCTGCACACGAGAAGCTCTTAAGAGCCGAGGGGGTTGAGATCACCTTACCCACCTGTGACCTACCGAACCTTGGAGCGCGTGTGCTGCTTTTCCTCGACCCGAACGGAGTAACCCTGGAATTTTGTGAAAAATTATAAGAAGCCAGTCCATTATCGGTATTTTAATGTATTTAAAAACCCAAAAAGTAAATCACTGGAGGTAACTGCACATGGATCATAAAGAAATCCTGCTTTCACCGATCAAGATTGGCACCTATACGAGTGCGAACCGCTTTTTCAGCCAGGCCATGGAATGCACCGATGCTGATACAGAGGGCAATCCTTCCGACCTGACCTATCAGCGCTACGAGAACTTGTTCAAAGGTGAAGCGGGCATGGTCAGCCTTGAAGCGATCACCATCACGGATAAGAATCGCTCGCGCCTGAACCAGTTGTTCATCATGCCCCAAAACCTGCCGGCTTTAACCAAATTTGTGAAACGTCTGCGGGAAGTCAATCCAAAGACGATATTTATTTACCAGCTGACCCACTCGGGAGAGTTAAGCAATCCCGAATTTTCAAAACGCCTATCAGTTAAGCCACTGCCAGGTTTTTCAGCGGATGTGTTCACGGAGAATGAATTTGAAAAAATCATGGATGATTTCATCCTGGCTGCCAAGATCACCCGCGATTCTGGGGCGGATGGCATTGATATGAAGCTATGCCACGGATATTTGGGCTCTCAAATTCTTCGCCCTTACAATACTCGCAAGTGGAAATACGGTGGAAAGTGGGAGAACCGGCGCCAATTTGCTTATGACCTTTATGAACGCATCAAGAAGGCAGTGCCGGACAAGGATTTCCTGATTGGGTCTAAGATTTCCGTATGGGAAGGTTTCCCGGGTGGGTTTGGCACAGCCGGACCAGACACCCCGGTGATTGACCTGACCGAACCGGTTGACCTGGTGAAGGGGCTGGAAGAGCGCGGTGCACAGTTCTTCATCCAATCTGCGGGTAGCCCTTCGATCACCATCAGTCTCACCCAGGCCGATAAAAACCATCCATACTTCGCCTACCTGCACCAATATTTCGCCAAGGTGTTTCGGGATAACCTGAAGAAGGAAACGGTTGTGATCGGTTCGAACTACTCGGTGTTTGGCAAGGGCAAGAATAAATTGGCGGCAGTCAGCCCTAAGGATAGCGCTTTGCTGGCTTATGGTGCCCAGAACATCACCAAGGGTTACGTGGATATGGTTGCCCTGGGGCGCCAGTCCTTTGCTGACCCATTACTCCCATTAAAACTGCGCGAAGGTCGCGAGAAGGAAATCAAATACTGTACCGCATGCGACAACTGTCTGGAATTGCTTATCCGGCAGCGTCCGATTGGCTGCTGTACATACAATAGGTTTTATACAAAAATTTTGGTTGACACCCGCAAGGAGATGGGTAGTCTCCAGGAAAAACATACCTAAACCTGTTCGTGTCAATAAGAATCAAGACCTGCCTTAACCATCCAGGCAGGTCTTGGTATTAACCGCAGGTTGCCCAGTTCATCATAGACATTTTTAGACCATGATACAATCGATTCAGGATGTCATTTCTGAGACCAGGCTGAGAAAGGCAAACACCGTGAAATACAGAAAATTAGGTAGAACAGGTCTAATGGTAAGTGAAATTGGGCATGGCTTATGGGGCATGAGTGGTTGGTCGGGTTCGGATGATAGAGCTTCGCTGGCGACGATGCAAGCCGCATTAGAAAAAGGCTGTAATTTCTTCGATAGTGCCTGGGCGTATGGGAGTGGGCATAGTGACCAGTTGCTTGGGAAGCTGATCAAGGATAATCCCAACGCCAAAATTATCGCCGCCAGCAAAATTCCCCCCAAAAACAATCAATGGCCCGCATCTTCAAAAGATAAGCTTCAAGATGTCTTTCCACGGCAACATGTCTTTGAATATACACAGAAAATCCTGGAAGGTATTGAAACGGAATGCCTGGATGTTCTGCAGTTTCATGTGTGGGATGATACCTGGACTGAAGATGATGAGTGGAAACAAACGGTAACCGATCTAAAATCAAAAAAGCTGATCCGATATTTTGGCTTAAGCCTCAATCGATGGGAGCCATGGAATGGCATGCAAGCCATCCAAACCGGGTTGGTGGATGCAGTCCAGGTCATTTACAATATCTTCGACCAGGCTCCCGAAGACCAGTTATTTCCGTTGTGCAAAAAAATGAACGTGGGAGTGATCGCCAGGGTGCCACTGGATGAGGGCGGTCTGTCCGGTCAGCTGACCGATGAGACGCGCTTCCCCAAGGCAGATTGGCGGGCGAAGTATTTCGGTACACAAAACTTACATCCCACGGTGGTGCGGGCAGATGCTTTAAAAGAACTGCTTCCGGATGGCATGAGCCTACCCGAGATGGCACTCCGCTTTATCCTGTCCAACAAAGATGTCAGTACCACTATTGCGGGGATGCGCACCCTGGACCACTTGCATGAAAATATTGGGGTGAGTGATGGAATGGGCTTGACAGCCGAATTGATCACCCGTTTACGCCTCCACCGCTGGGATCGAAAAATCGCACCCTGGTCGGATTGATCCGGTCGATCCACCCCCCTTGTTTTTCTGACTGTGATGCATTTCTTTCAGAATTGGGATTCTTCCATTAGTGCATTGAAGGCTTTGAAATGGTTGCTAGTTTTTCGCCAGCACCCTGAAGTAATTTTGGAAAATTCAGAACGGGTATAATACTTTCAAATCCATCCGCATAAGATAAAGAGGTTCAATATGAATGATACATTGATCAATCCCCTCATTATGTCCATGGCACAGCTCCAGGCAGAGCTCTGGCGTTGTGAATATTGCGAAGAGAAACCTTGTAAGGAAGCCTGCCCGGTTAATTGTTCCCCTGCCGATTTCATCATGGCTGCCAGAGTTGGGAATCCATCCGATATTCGCCGCTCTGCTGGCGAGATCATGCACTCCAATCCGCTGGGTGGGGTTTGCGGGATGGTCTGCCCGGACACCTTGTGCATGGCAGCCTGCACGCGGGTGAAATTCGACGGAGCGATCAATATCCCCCTCGTTCAGGCAACCCTGGTTGAATTGGCGAAAGGTCTGGGAGGCATCCCTGAATTCTCCAGGCCAAAGCTGAACGGCAGGAAAGTGGCTGTCGTTGGTGGTGGTCCCGCCGGGTTGGGTGTTGCAGCTATGTTGGCAAGCCTGGGCTACAGTGTGGACATCTTTGAAGGACGCAACCGCCTGGGGGGGATGATGCACCTGATCCCGGATCACCGGTTGAATAAAAAAGTGATTGAGTCGGATATTCAATTCCTGCTTTCCCTGGGGAACATCACTGCCAAAACCAACACCAGGGTTGAGGATCCCCAGGAATTATTTAAAACTGGATATGAAGCCGTATGCGTCACTGCCGGCCTATGGAAACCGATTGAGCTTGGAATCCAGAATGAAGACCTGGCGGTTAAAATGGTTGACCTGCTGGCAAAACCGTATGCACACAAATTTGATGGAAAAGTGGCGGTCATTGGTGGGGGTGCCACAGCTCTGGATTGTGCCGTCACTGCCAAAGGATGTGGTGCTGAGCACGTGGAGCTCTTCATGCTGGAAAAACTCTCTGAGATGCCCTTGACTGCCAAAGAACGCAAGGAATTGTTGGATTTTGATATTGAAGTTAACGGTCGCATCCGGATCAGCAAGCTCATCAAGAGCGGCAAGAAAGTATCAGGTCTTGAAACGATCAAGGTTGAACTTCCTGCAGGACAGCCATTCAGCCCGGTGAATATACGCGACCTTCCCGGAACAGAGGGCATGCGTTCAGATTTTAGTGCAGTCATTATTGCTATTGGCATGCGGGCAACCCTTCCCCGCCAGCGGGTTGACGGGATTTTTTACGCGGGTGACATGTCTGCAGGTCCGACGACCGTTGTCCAGGCAGTTGCATCCGGTAAGAACGCCGCCCTGGAGATCGATGCATACCTGGCGGGCAAAGAAAAACCGGTTATTGAGAAGCCCACCAAGTCCTATTTCAGCCTGCTGGGCTATAATCCGGTGCCGGTATCATTGGCGACCGAATTCTTTGGTCGACCGATCATCTCCCCATACCTCATTTCCGCTTCTCCATCCACGGATGGGCTGGAACAGATGAGCCGGGCATACCAGGCGGGATGGGCTGGGGGCGTGATGAAAACCGCCTTCGATAACGTCCCCATCCATATCCCGGGTGAATACATGTTCACCTACAGTCCGTACACATATGCTAACGCGGATAACGTCTCCGGTCACGCGCTTGACCGGGTGTGCCGTGAAGTTGAACAGCTGGTCAGGCAGTGGCCCGATCGTTTGACCATGGCTTCAACAGGTGGTCCGGTCACTGGCGATATGGAGTGTGATGCAGATGGCTGGCAATCCAACACCAAAAAACTGGAAGCGGCCGGAGCAATGGGGATTGAGTATTCGCTGTCCTGCCCGCAGGGAGGCGACGGCACAGAAGGCGCTATCGTCTCGCAAAATGCGGCTCTGACTGCGCGGATCATCGATTGGATCATGCAGGTCAGTGACCCGGATATCCCCAAGCTATTTAAGCTTACTGCCGCGGTCACCTCCATTGCACCCATTCTGAGGGCCATTCGTAATGTGCTGGATAAGTATCCCAACAAAAAGGCTGGTATCACCCTGGCAAATTCCTTCCCCACCCTGGCATTTCGCCCAGCGTTGGGTCGTGTCTGGGAGGAAGGCGTGGTTGTGGGGATGAGTGGTGAAGGTGTCACCCCTATTTCCTACCTGACCCTGGCACAGGCCGCTCCGGAAGGGATTGAGATCTCGGGCAATGGCGGACCAATGGACTATAAGGCTGCCATGGATTTCCTTGCCCTGGGAGTTAAAACCGTGCAGTTCTGCACCATT
>Ga0209254_10000628_pt1 | contig 29475 bp, 18 predicted proteins | sample FrelakmetDIP11DI_FD_187148 | JGI IMG/M metagenome (GOLD analysis project Ga0209254, IMG submission 187148) | Freshwater lake sediment microbial communities from the University of Notre Dame, USA, for methane emissions studies - DIP11 DI (SPAdes)... | ecosystem: Environmental > Aquatic >... | reverse complement strand
CTTTGATCCCAGGGATAAAACCCATGAAGAAGTGAACCTGTTTGAACATGAGAGCATAAAGGACTCCCGCTGCTCCAGCAGCCATCCCACCGATCACAAATGTAGTGGAAATCATCTTGTCGACGTCAATTCCCATCAGGTAAGAAGCTTCCTTGTCTTCGGAGACCGCTCGGATCGCCTTCCCGACACGCGTACGCTGGATGAAGGAATAGAGAGCAACCAATAGCAATGCCGCGGCCACAATCACAACCGCATGAATCCGCAAAATTCGAAATTCACCGAAAGCGATCTGACCTTCCAGCATTTTCACCACCGGATAGGCCTGGAAACCGGAACCATAAAGCCCTCGAAAGACGTATTGAAGAAAGAAGGAAGCTCCAATCGCCGTGATGAGAGGAATCAAACGCGGTGCGTTCCTCAGGGGACGATAAGCAACCCGTTCCAGAAGAAAGGCGATCAACGTTGAAATCGCCATGGCGACAACGAAGATGGCAATTAAACAAAGAATGGGCTGACGATCTAAAAAACCGGATGAGTAAAAAGCGGCTGCAACATAGTACGCAGTGTAAGGGCCACTCATAAAAACTTCGCTATGGGCGAAATTGATCATCCGCAAGACACCATAGACCAGCGTGTAACCCATGGCAATAAGAGCGTAGATGCTCCCCTGAGCTAAACCGAAGACGACGAAGTCAAACCAGTGGTGACGGGAATATCGACCTGCGATTATCGTGGCTGCAGAGCCCCAGATAATCATGACGAGCATCACCGCACCAATTGACCACATGACAACATCCATCGGTGTAATTTTTTCTCTCAATTGTTTCAGCATATGGGTTCCTGTCCCGTGAGAACGGCCAATAGAACGCTTTTTCCAGCTTTTCGGAGCGAATACCCAACAAGAGTTCGAAAAATGGATCTCATGAAGCCCTAAAATTGTGGATGGACCCTGCACGTATTCCGTGCAGAGTCCATCCTGATCTACTTATCGTCCCGCCCCGTGCAATCAAGAAACCGGGGCTGTTCAAGATTGAATCAATTAAGGCTTCCAGAATGGTACGCTCGGCATCTCCAACTTCTTGATATTATCAGCCGCGGTCTTGTAAACTGCGATATGCGGGTCAGCACAGTCACCATATTGGTCACACGTGATCGTCCCCGTTAATCCCTTCATGCCCTTGGTCGCATAGAGGGCATCCCGGAGAGCCTTGCGGTCAATTGTGAGTGACCCATCCGGAGCCTTCTTGGCCACTTTCTCTATGGCAGCAAAGATCATCATGGCCCCATCGTACCCCATGGCATGAAAAGGAGCAAGGGGTTTCTCGCCGTATTTCTTCTGATGCTTCGCCAGGAAATCTTTGTAACCGCCGGCAAAGGCTGAGAAGTCCGGGCTTGAGTGATACATTCCTATGGCTGTCTCACCTGCTGCTTTATAGAAATCCGGGGAGAAGATGCCGTCAGCACCCATGAGGTCGACCTTCTCCAGGCCCTTGACTTCCTTGACCTGGCGTGTAATGTGCCCTCCCGAAGCAATAAAAATCGGGTAATAAATGAACTGGGGTGCTCCCGTGGCGATTCTCGTTAACACCGGGCGCATGTCCGTATCCGTTGGGGAAACAGCCTCCTGAGCAGTAATGGTTCCACCCATTTTCTTAAAGGTTTCAGCAAAGACCGCCTGAAGCTGTTCGGCATAAACGCTTCCATCATGGATGGTGGCCGCTTTTTTGAGGCCCAGTTTCTTCCAGGCAAATTCGGCTGCCACTGCTCCCTGAATCTTGTCGTTGTGGCATGTGCGGAGGTAACCATCGTAATCCGGCCCACGTTTTGGATCGGTGAGATAGGGCGCTGTGTTGGAGGGAGAAACCGTCGCAATACCGGCTTTCCAGAGAATGGGAGCGCCAGGACGCGCCTCGCTGGAGCAGTTCGAGCCAATCGCCGCAACGATGGTAGGATCTGCAGCCAGTTTGGTGGCAGCCGCCTGCCCCCCCTCAGCATTACAGCCTGTGTCCTGGGCAGAGAGTTTGATGGGATGGCCGAGGAGCTTGCCGCCCTTGTCGTCAATGGCGATTTCAACGCCTCGTTTGGTATCCGTACCCAACGAAGCATCCGGTCCTGCGATCACCATCCAGCAAGCGATGTGAATGGGATCCCCTGCTTTAATCTTTACCTCACCGAGAGCCTGCCCCATGGCGTACGGAACTCCAAAGGCCAATACCAAAGCAATCGCGATAGGAAACATAAAGAAACGTTTCATCAAAGTACCTCCTTTTGGCGAAATAAGAAATTTTTGGTTCCGGTGCCGGTCCGTCAACTCGGCTTATCACCCCCCTCTTTCAGAAATAGCCTAAAGACCACTCTGTGACTTACCCTACGACGCAGGCTAATATCCTATATAAACTCACAAGACTTGTCAAGCATTCAATTTTTTGGTCAGCAACTTGACGCCCCCCTTGTTCTGAGTTTGGGTTGTCCTATCTGTGAGACAAACGAACGACCGAATGAAGATCGAGCCACCTGGCATTTCTAGGTCGCTTCGCATCGAATCCACCCTACCCCTTTGTCACCTGCCCTTTCTCCTGGGCGAGGGTGGTCAAGACCTTGATATTGTGCTGTTTTTGATAGAAAAATACAACGCACACCCTATGTACCACACTGCCATTGAATAGTAAAGTACAATACTCGCTGAGCCGGGACGGGGCACTTGCCGGTCAGCAGAGCCAATTTAAGGGGGGAGAGAAAGACGTGGCTGGAAAATCTTACCCTCCTACGCAGAAAGTTGCGGTCTCTCGGATCATGGACACCGTCGGCCATAGTCGGACGATGAATGCGGAGGGGGCACCCTTCGAATCTTCGAAGAGGCGGAACAAGGTTTGCTTCGGAGGGTTCCGCCTGCCTGCGCGAAGCCCCGCCTCCAGAAGCCTTGCGGAGGGCAGGCGCTTCGGCGAAGGCAGGCCCTCTGAAGCACGTCAAGAAAAGAAGAGCTTTAGCCCGTGGGGCTCCACTTCCTATGCTTTTCCCCGAGTACCCAGTAAACGATCCCGGCGAGAACGAAACCGGGTAACGAAGAGCCGATCTGGTATGGAAACGCGATGTTCATGCCGAGGACCTTTTCCATCAGCATGGGAGAGAAACCCAGATAGACCACAAACCCAATCGCCCAAGCCAGGATGGCTCGAAGGTTCACTCCCTGAGTGAACCAGTATCGCCCCTCCCTTCGATACAGATCCTCCACAGTGAGCGATCCTTTCCTCATCAGAAAATAATCCGCAAGCACCACCCCAAAAAGAGGACAGAACATGGCTCCGATAAAGAGAAGAAAATGTTCATAGTTCATGAGCGTCGGGAAAAGCAGCGCAGTGGCTGTCCCCAGGACTCCTCCGAGAATGATCCCCTTTCGTTCTCCCAGCTTGGGGGCCATCACCAATCCAGAGATCGCTGTGGAGTAGATATCCAAAAAGGTCGTGGTAAAAGTTGAAAAAAGAACGATGATCAGGGCAGGAATGGCCCATCCAAATTCCACCATGAGATTCATCACCACACCTGAAGGGTCGGGAGATGTTGTGGCCAAGGCCGCTGCGAGACCCACGAGATACATCCAAGAGGATACGATGAAGTAACCGATCCACGTGCCCCAGAAACTCGAGTTGGAGTTTTTCGCGAAACGCGAGTAATCTGACACCAACGGTAGCCACGAAATCGGCATGGCAATCACGAGGTCCATGCCCACCATCAATGGAAAATTCTGGTCCCGGGGGATCTGAGAGAGCATGCTCCAGCCGTACTGTCGAAAGAGGAGAGTGGTCATGACCGTACAAAGGATCAGCAGAGCGATGACCGAGATTCGCTGTAACCACTTCCAGATACGGTGTCCGACAATGGCCCAGAGCGTGGTGACGATACCGGAGAGAACGATCCAGAGAGGCGGATTGGAGAATCCGTAGAAGGTTGAAATGGCATCCGCCGCTCCGCCGCAAACGATCAGCATCACTGCGGTCCATCCAATCAACTGGATCACATTCAACGCGGCTGCAAAACAAGACCCGCGAATCCCAAAGGACGGCCGGACACTCACCATCGTTGGAATCCCCCAACGGCTTCCGATCAGACCCCCCAGAGCCAGGGGTGTATTCCCAATGAGGTGACCGAGAAAAATGATCCAAACCCCCAGAGTCAACCCCAGGGGCACAATTAAGCCTCCAGCCCATATTTCTGCAAGAGAAACAGCGGCTCCAGCCCAAAGCATGAAGAAATCCAGTCCCCCTAGATTCCGGTCCGCTTTTGGAATGGGTTCAATACCAGCCATCGCACACCTCACTCCAGAAGGCAGTAGGCAGACAGCAAAAAACAGGATAGGATAGCTTTGACAAAATTTCCTATGTTCTACCTGTAGCCTTCTGTATCCTTGCCTATCGCTTTCTGGTTAGTTGGCATGAAATTTTTCGGGCGACGCCATCATGCTACCAAGCATCCTCCCTACATCTTCGTACCCACCCATCAATTCATCATGCTGCTTTTGCGACAGATAACCACAATCGTGAGCGAAATCGATCCATACTTGCGTCTCGGCCGCCTCGCTATCCGCATCAGACAATTTGCTTACGAACATGTTGGGATATCTCCTCTTGCGGAATGCCTCTACGATGTTTGCTGCCACGCTGCGCGAGGATCGGCGAATCTGATCAGTCAGTGAGTATCGTTCCTCCTTTGGAAATGACTTGGACAACCCGAAAATCTCCATCGCCAATTTGTAAGCCAATTGATAGACTTTTAGATCTCTGTGCCCGCGCATCGTGTTGAAGTCCCTTTCGTTTATTTTCCTTCTTCTGCCTACTGCTTTCTGCTTGCTGCCTTCTGCTTACTGCCTACTGCTTTCAGTATTTTCCCAACGACTTCCTGGGGATTCCTCCCGAGGACCCGGATCATGGGCTCCTTTCCCACACCCCCTTCGTCAAAGATAAAATCTGGGACTCGTTTCATTCTCCTCAAGACTTCACCCACACCCCACTCGAGAGAAGAACCTTCCCGCTCCTTGACGTGCTTTGGCTCCAGTCTCCGATCAAAACCCGCTACGGTGAAACCCTTCTTTCTAAGCAAGATGACCCTCTCTTTGGAATAGCGGATGTTCATGGCGGAACAATAGTCAGAATCGAACTTCATCACCGTAAGGATGATACTCGCAATATGTTGCGAGACCCCAAACTCCGGATCAGCCACAGAGGTCACGCCATCGCCAAAGCGGATGATCCTTCCGGGAAAAGCCGCGATATCCCGTGCACCCTCAGCATAGGGGAGAGCGTAGCCCAAGTTGGAGCAGACTTCGGGGATGATCGCTCCGGTGGCTCCAGCCCTGAGACGCTCCATCGCCTCTTTCAAATTCTCGATGACACGGTACCGTTCCATCTCTCTCAAAACAAACGCGAAAGGATTGGTGGGGCCGACCCCCCTTCCAAGGTTGAGGCCGGCTTGGATCGCCATGGAGACAAAATTTTTGGCCTGTCTCACAGCTTCGGGAACTGGGTTCCCCAAAGCGAGCAGCGTCGCCACCGCAGAGGCAAAGGTACATCCGGTTCCATGGGTATTTCGGGTTTCGATCCGTGGACGACTCATCTCTCGATATGATCGGCCATCGTACAGGAGGTCCGTCGCCATTCCTTTTAAATGGCCTCCCTTGACGACAACAAACTTTGTTCCCATCCGATGGATTCGCTGAGCCGCCTTTTTCATCGTTTCCATGGACTGGACCCTCAACCCCGTTAAGACAGAGGCTTCCCTCAGATTCGGAGTAACCACCGTGGCGAGGGGAAGAAGCCTCTGGATCAAGACATCCCGAGCCTCCTTTCGGAGTAGGAGATCTCCGCTCTTGGCTACCATGACCGGATCGACGACCACCGTCTTCATCCGATAGTGCTTGATCTTTTGGGCGACGACCTCAATGATGTCACTGTTAGCCAGCATCCCTGTCTTGATGGCATCCGCTCCGATATCGGACAGAACCGAATCCATCTGTTTTGCGACAAAGGAAGCAGGCACTTCATGAATGGCTTGGACCCCCGTCGTGTTTTGAGCCGTTAGGGCGGTGAGAACACTCATTCCATAACCGCCCAACGCGGTAATGACTTTGAGGTCCGCTTGAATCCCAGCTCCGCCTCCTGAGTCTGATCCGGCAATCGTCAGTATTCGTTTCATCTTTTTCTCCTTGGAGTAGGGGCAGAAATGCTGGAGGTGGAAGAGAAGAAAAAAAGCCGTAATCCGCCACGGTGATTACGGCCTCACGATTCTCTTTCGCTTCCCTTCACTGGCATTACCCAAGCAGGTTCAGAGGGTCTCCCCGCCTTTGTCCCGGGCGGGAACTCTCAGCCCGAACGAGCTCCCCTAGCGTTATTTCTAACAACCAAACCCACTATAACTAAAGCCATTCTATGCTGTCAACACCCATTTTTCACCCATTTTTCGCCTTTGGAAGAACTTGAAGAGGAACAACTTCTTGCCGACGCAAAAAAAAATATGAAAACTTCCAACAAGTTGCCTTGACAACCGAAAATTGGATGATTACTTTTGGGCGTGGTTGGAAAGAATGGTTGTTTCCTTTTTACATCGTTTTTAACGTAACCTATTGTTTTTTTTGGAATTTATAGATCATTAAGGAAAGCTTCGGGAATACACTTGCCTGTAATTTTGTAAATTCATCCAAATGATCCAGCCAGAATGAGCTGGGAGAAGAAAGGAGAAAGAGAATATGAAGATTCGGCCGTTACAAGACAGAGTAATCGTGAAGAGATTGGAAGAGGAGGAAAAGACGAAAGGGGGAATTATTATCCCTGACACCGCGAAAGAGAAACCCCAGGAGGGTAAAGTCATTGCCGTTGGAAAGGGCAAAGTGACCGAAGACGGAAAACTCATCCCTCTCGATGTCAAAGTGGGCGATCGAATTCTTTTCGGTAAGTATTCAGGCACGGAAGTCAAAATTGAAGGTGAGGAACACCTCATCATGAGAGAAGAAGATATTTTGGGAGTGATTGAAGGAAAGTAATTGAGCTAAAAATAACACAGAAATGGAGGTAGGTAAAAATGGCGAAAGAACTAAGGTTTGATCAGGATGCCCGTAACGCAATTTTGCGGGGTGTCAACATTCTTGCAGACGTAGTGAAGGTCACTCTGGGACCCAAGGGCCGAAACGTCATTCTGGAGAAATCGTTCGGGGCTCCGACTGTGACCAAAGATGGCGTCACCGTCGCAAAAGAAATTGAGCTCGAAGACAAGTTTGAGAATATGGGGGCACAGATGGTGAAAGAGGTCGCCAGTAAGACTTCAGATACGGCTGGCGACGGAACGACGACCGCCACTGTCCTCGCCCAGGCCCTCTATCGTGAAGGATCAAAGGTGGTTGCTGCGGGCGCCAATCCCATGGATGTGAAGCGTGGGATTGATCTTGCCGTCGAAGAGGTTGTTAAGGAGCTTAAGAAACTGAGCAAACCGACCAAAGACCCGAAAGAAATCTCCCAGGTCGGGAAGATCTCCGCAAATAACGACGAGACCATCGGGAACATCATTGCCGAGGCCATGAATAAAGTCGGGAAGGAAGGCGTGATCACGGTTGAGGAAGCGAAGGGAATGGAAACGACCCTGGACGTGGTCGAAGGAATGCAGTTCGACCGTGGATACCTCTCCCCCTACTTCGTCACGGATCCCGAAAAGATGGTGGCAGCTCTTGAAGACGTGTTCATCCTTCTGGATGAAAAGAAAATCTCCAACATGAAAGACATGCTCCCCATCCTTGAGCAGATTGCCAAGATGGGAAAGCCACTCCTTGTCATTTCGGAGGATGTGGAAGGAGAGGCTCTGGCCACACTCGTGGTAAACAAACTCCGTGGAACGTTGAAGTGCTGCGCTGTCAAAGCTCCGGGATTTGGCGATCGCCGAAAGGCCATGCTGGAAGACATTGCCATCCTGACCGGTGGAAAGATGATCTCAGAAGATCTCGGCATCAAACTGGAGAACGTGAAGCTGAACGATCTGGGTCGCGCCAAACGGGTCACGGTGGACAAGGACAACACCACCATTGTAGATGGAGCGGGAGACAAACACGACATCGAAGGTCGAGTCAAACAGATCCGAGCCCAGATCGAAGAAACGACCTCAGACTACGACCGTGAGAAGCTCCAAGAGAGGTTGGCTAAAATTATCGGCGGTGTGGCCGTGATTAATGTCGGTGCTGCCACGGAAACCGAGATGAAAGAGAAGAAGGCGAGAGTGGAAGATGCCCTGAATGCCACCCGAGCGGCCGTTGAGGAAGGCATTGTTCCAGGTGGCGGAGTCGCCTACCTCCGGTGTCTTGCCGCCCTGGATAAACTGAAGTTTGAGGGAGACAAGAAAATCGGTGTGGACCTCGTCAAGAGGGCCCTCGAAGAACCGATCCGCCAGATTGCGAACAATGCGGGTCAGGAAGGTTCTGTCGTGACAGAGAAAGTTCGGAATGAAAAAGGGGCCTTTGGATTTGACGCTGCCCAAGATGAATACACCGACATGATCAAGGCGGGAATCATCGATCCGACCAAAGTGGTCCGCCTCGCGCTTCAGAATGCCGCCTCCGTGGCTTCTTTGATGATTACGACGCAGGCCCTGGTTGCGGAGAAGCCGGAAAAGAAGGCTCCCTATCCGCCGATGCCTCCAGGTGGCGGAATGGGCGGAATGGGTGATATGTATTAATTGTTACCCCACTCGTTAGATTTACGAACGTCGAGAAGGCTTGGGAAAAGAAGTTTACTCTCCCAGGCCTTTATTTTTGCGGGGAATGAGCCGCCCATCCTTGTCTCAATGGATTGAATGTGAAAGATCTCGATGAGTTGAAAAGAATGTTTAATCCACTTTCTCCTTGAAATTAGAGAAAAACCAGGTAATATAAATAGCATTGTGGAGCAGGATCAAGCCTCTTTCGATCTTCGGCACCTCCAAAGTCTCTGTCGGGTCGCCGAGTTAAGGAATTTCTCAAGAGCTGCAGAGGATCTGTTTCTCACCCAGCCAACCGTGAGTGGTCATATCCTTGCATTAGAAAAGTCCCTTGGGGTTCGACTCTTTGACCGCACAGGGCGAGAGGCTCGCCTGACCAAGGCGGGACAGATTCTGTACCAATTTGCTTCCAAGGTCTTCCGTCTGCGCAGAGACGCCCTCAATGCGCTGAGTGAGTTCTCTCAGGGGATCCGGGGAGAACTCTGCCTGGGTGCCAGCACGATTCCAGGCGAATATATCCTTCCCAAGCTCCTGGGTAAATTCAAGCGGGAACATCCCCATCTTGCCGTGGGTCTAAAGATTGCAGATACCCAACAGATCGTTCAGGAGGTTTTAAAGGGTGACGTTGAATTCGGCCTGATCGGAGCGAAGATCGAACATGCGTCGCTTCAGTATGAGCTTTTTTCCAAGGACAAAATTGTCTTCATCGGTGCTCCGGATATTTCGCGAACCGCAAGGCCGAAAATGACCCTCAACGAACTCTTTCAAATGCCGTGTATCCTCCGCGAAGAGGGATCCGGAACGCGAATGGCCGTTGAGAAAATGTTAAAAAAAATCGGAAAGAACCTCGGACACTTCCGTGAAATTGTGGAGATGGGGAGTACGGCCTCTGTCAAGGCAGGAGTGAGGGCGGGTTTAGGGTTCGCATTTATATCACAAGCGGCTGTGGAAGAAGAGCTCACCCAAGGCCTCGTCTCTGAAATTCAAGTGGAAGACCTAGAACCTATTCTCCGACAGATCTACCTCGTCTCCCACCGGGGCCGAACGCTCTCCCCGTTGGCTGTGAGATTCTTCCGTTATCTGAGAAAGAAAAAAATGGAGAACTAAGGTTCCAAAGAAAGCGTGCCATTTTAGGTCACCCCGGAATAATTCTTGCATATTAATTTAAGTTAATTTGTCTTTTGGGGTCTCTGGATGGAATTCTTCAGAAAAAGATCGCCAAAAAACGTCATGTTAAGAGCAGGCATCGCCTCTCTCGTGATACACGGAGCGATCGTCGCCCTCTTCATGCTCAATCCATGGCCCCAATGGATCAGGACTCAACCCATTGTCTATACCGTCAGCCTTATGTCTCTCGCTCTTCCTGAGCCCGAGACGGCAAGTGCCTATGCCCTGCCTGCACCCAGGGAAGCGACTCCCAAGCCTGTTGAAACTACCAAACCTTTGGATAAGCCCAAGAAGGACGACATCGTCGAAAAGATCAAGAAGATCTCGAAAAAGGTGGAGAAGCCAGAGGAACATAAACCGGAGAAGCCAAAGCCTGAGAAGCCTAGCGTGGATCAGAAGTCATCAAAGGGTCTCCAGGAAGCCCTCGATGACATTCGCCGGAAAGTGGCGCTCGATAACATCCAACGAAGGGTGACTCAACGTGAAAAGACTGAGAAGGAAAAGACCGTCACTTCCTCTCAAACATCGTCTACAAAACCCTTCACGTCCCCCACGGCGAGCCCCGCACAAATGGAATCAAAACTAAATGAATATTACAGTGTGATTTGGGCAAAGATTAAACAGGAATGGACCCTTCCCGAAAACCTTTTGAAGGAGACGGTTGACTTAGAGACCATTATTGTCATAATTATAGAGCGTGACGGTAAGATTCAAAGATCGTGGTTCGAGAAAAGATCCGGTGATGTCCATTACGACCAGGCGGCCATGCGAGCCATTCTGAAGGCCGATCCGTTGCCGTCGATCCCACGAGAGCTCAATGAATCGACTTTGGAGATTGGAATTCGGTTCTATCCTGATTGAACGATGAACAAGAAAATTTTGCCCCTCATCTTTCTAATTATTTTTTTCATCGCTTCGTGGAGTGAAGCGAGAGTTTACCTCGACATCAACTCTCCAACCTTTGTCCAAATTCCTATCGTCTTGTCAAAATGGAAAGCGGTCGGCAAGACCCCTCCCAATGTCGCGGAGAGAATATATGAAACAGTGTCAAATGATCTAACCCTATCGGGGTTCTTTAAAGTCATCACGTATCCCACTCTCCCACCCACTCTTCAGAGAAAAGAAGGAGTTCCCAGTACCGTGGTTCTCCAGGAGTGGACAGCAGGGGGCGGTGAGATCTTGCTTGCTGGAGAGGTGTCTGTTAATTCGGACCCTCTCGATATTGCAGTGACGTTTCATCTGTTTGACCTCGTCGAAGAGAAACACATCGTTGGGAAACAGTACGAGGGCTCCGTCCAACTGATCCGCCACATGGCCCATCGGATCGCCGACGAGGTGGTGCTGCAGTTGACCGGAGAAAGAGGGGTGCACACGACCAAAGTTGCTTATGTCTTGGCCCAGGGTGAAGGCAAGGAGATTGCCATTGCTGACTTTGACGGAGCCAACGGCAGGCTCATCACGCAAAACCAATCGATCAACATTTCACCTGCCTGGGCCCCTGACGGCAAGAAGATCGCCTTCACCTCTTACCTCAAACGAAATCCCGATCTCTATCTGATCGACCTCGATGGGAAGGCCCTTCAACGGTTTTCCTACAACCCGGGCCTCAATGCCTCGCCCTCGTGGGCCCCCGACGGGAGAGAGATCGCCTTGATGATGGGGATGGACGGAAAGTCGGAGATTGCCCTCATCGATGCCGATGGCAAGAACCCCAAGAAACTCACTCAGAGCCACGGGAACGAGGCCTCTCCCTCATGGTCTCCTGACGGAAAAAGGATCGCCTTTGTGTCTGACCGGTCGGGACCTCCTCAGATCTATGTGATGGGGCGAGACGGATCGAATGTCCGTCGCCTTACCTTTGAAGGAAACTACAATACCAATCCCGCGTGGTCACCCAAGGGAGACCGAATCACTTTTTGCGGGAGAGTGGGAGGTCGTTTCGAAATCTTCGTCATTCGACCCGATGGGACGGGACTCCAGAGACTCACTTCTAATTCTGGGCAAAATGAAAAACCCTCTTGGACTCCTGATGGACGCTACATCGCCTTTAGTTCCACCCGGACAGGGGGATCGAAGATCTTTATCATGAATTCGAACGGCTTCAATCCACGACCGCTCACGACGTCGAAAGGGGGAGAATCAAGCCCCGCCATTTCCAGACGCTTTGAGTAGGCTGTCGGAAAGTCCAGTTCGAATCACTCAAACAAAGGAGGAACATCATGTCAAAGAAATGTCTCGTCGTCATTCTGGTTCTCTTTCTTGGACTTGTGGCCCTGGGGTGTCCGAAGAAAACAGTCATGCGTGAGGAACCTTCGGCAAGCCAATCCGCTGCAGACAAAGAACGGGCCCGCCTCGAAGCGGAGCAAGCCCTGCGGGAAAAAGAAGCAAGGGATCGAGAGGAAGCTGCGAAGAAGGCACAGACCGAATTCGAAAAAAGCCTTGTTGCGAAAAAATACCCCGGGATCGAAGGAGAGGTCCTCGAAAGTCGTCTGCTCAAAGATGTCTATTTCGATTTTGACAGCTATGACATCCGTTCCCAGGATGCTGAGACTTTGAAGCAAAATGCCGCGCTCTTGACGAAATATCCAAACGTGAAGATCCAAGTGGAAGGACACTGCGACGAGAGAGGAACCCAAGAGTATAACCTCGCCCTCGGAGAGCGCCGAGCCAACGCGGCGAAAAGGTATCTCGCCTCTCTTGGCATACCTTCGGATCGAATGTCCATCATCACTTACGGAGAGGAAAGGCCTTTTGACCCTGCCCAGACGGAAGAGGCTTGGGCAAAGAACCGAAGGGCCCATTTCGTCATTCTTTCAAAATAAAAACTAAACCGTTCAACGGAGAAGCACGTTTCTCCGAGAGAGACGGTCCGAAGAGGTGGCTATGAGGAAAACACGAATACGGACAGGGTGGATGATTGTCACGGCCGGATTGCTTCTTTACGGGTGTGCCTCGGTCAAAGATGTCCAGATTCTGGATAAGGAGGCGGATCGACTCTACTCTCAGTCCGACGCGAATCGGAAAGACATCGAATCCCTCAAAAAGGAAGTCTCTATTCTCCGAGAGGGGATCCAGAGAGATCTTTCCTCCTTCCAAAAAGAGAACCAGAATCTGCGCGCTGATCTTTTACTCCGGATCGACACGCTCCAATCGGAGGTGCGTGTATTGACCTCAGGGGTCGAAGAGTACAAGGATGTGGCCAGGAAGCCCTCGAAAGAGCTTGATCGGATGAGGGAAGATGTGATCTACCGGACGAAGATCCTCGAAGAAAAATCAAAGTCTCTTGAAGAGCAGAATCGAATTCAGGAGGAACGGACCAAGACCATCGACGATCGCCTAAAGAGTCTCGAAAGCAAGATCGATCAGTTGGCCAAACAGGTCGATTTAGACAAGTCTGATTTGGCTCGAGGAAAGGAACCCACAGAAATCAAAGCCTCCTCGACCGGTGCAGCCAGCCTTTATAAGGATGCCTATGAGGCTTTTCAGAAGGGAGACCTCGACAGCGCCCGCCTGAAATTCGAAGTTTTTCTAAAACAGTATCCGAACACCGAGCTTTCCGACAACGCCCAATTCTGGATTGGGGAAACCTTCTACCAAAAAAGAGACTATGAAAAGGCCATCCTGGAGTACGAAAAGGTCATCGTCAAATATCCCGAAGGAGAAAAGGTTTCGTCAGCACTCTATAAGCAAGCGATCGCCTTCCTCGAACTCGGAGATAAGACAAATGCAAGAAATCTGCTCAAACGTGTGATTGAGAGATATCCACAGTCTGAGCAGGCCGAGATGGCCAAAAAGAGGCTAGAAACGATAAAATAGATGGCAATATTGGGGGGTGCGGGGAGTGGTTTTGTTTGCCACCCTCCACTTTCTGCCGGCTCTACTTGATTTACGCCACACCCTCTACAGAGACGTCAGGTTTTCCGGCCTCATCTTCCGCATATCCTTCAACCCAAACCTTCGACTCCTTGTGTCTAGGAAGACCCGTTCCTGCAGGAATGAGGCGACCCATGATCACATTCTCTTTCAGCCCTCTGAGGTAATCGACCTTTCCCGCCACCGCCGCTTGGGTGAGAACCTTCGTTGTCTCCTGGAATGAGGCCGCAGAAATAAAACTATCCGTGATGAGAGAGGCTTTGGTAATCCCGAGAAAGAGAGGCTCTGCCATGGCGGGTTTTCCACCTTCCTTCAGCACACGGGCATTCTCTTCCTCAAAGACAAATTTCTCCACTTGGTCATCCACCAAGAAATGCGTATCCCCCACTTCCTTAATCCTGACACGCCTGAGCATCTGGCGAACGATGACTTCGATGTGTTTGTCGTTAATCTTGACTCCCTGGAGTTTGTACACTTCTTGGATTTCATCCACCAGGTATCGAGCCAACGCCTTGTCGCCCAACACCCTCAAAATATCATGGGGATTGGAAGGACCATCCATCAGGGCCTCCCCCGCTCGGACATAATCTCCCTCGTGGACGCTAACGTGTTTGCCTCTCGGAATCATGTACTCCTTCGGCTCTCCCACGTCGGGAAGGATGACCACCTTTCGCTTTCCCTTGAGATCTTTCCCAAATTCAACTCTCCCGTTGATATCGCTGATCATCGCAAACTCCTTGGGTTTCCGCGCCTCAAAGAGTTCTGCCACCCGCGGGAGACCTCCTGTAATGTCCTTGGTTTTGGTCGTCTCCCGTGGAATCTTCACGATGATGTCCCCCGCCTCCACCGTGTCTCCTTCTAAAACGAGGATATTCGCTCCCACGGACAGGAGGTAGCGCGCCTGAGAGGTAGAGGCAGGAAGGCTCATCGTCCTTCCTTTCTCATCTTTGATGGAAATTCGGGGCCGAAGCTCCTGATCTTTCGATTCAATAATCACTTTCCTCGAAAGGCCAGTGAACTCGTCCACCTGTTCCTGCATGGTCAATCCTTCGATGATGTCTCCAAATTTCACTCGGCCCGACACTTCGGTCAACATGGGGATAGAGTATGGATCCCATTCCGCCATCAGTTCTGTTTCTTTAACCTTCTGACCATCCTTCACCTTCAGTTTGGCTCCATAAATGACCGAATACCGACGCCGCTCCCGACCGTCGTTGTCCAGAATAGCGATCTCCCCGTTCCGATTCATGACGATCAGGTTTCCCTCGCGGTTCTTGACCGTCTTCAGATTGATAAACTTCACCTTCCCGTCAATGCGAGATTCGAGCGTGGTCTGCTCTGCCCGACGGCTCGCCGTACCACCGATATGGAAGGTCCGCATGGTCAATTGGGTTCCCGGTTCGCCGATCGACTGGGCGGCAATAATGCCTATTGCCTCTCCCGCATTCACCAATCGACCGCGAGCCAAATCTCGGCCGTAGCACAGGGCACAGACCCCGCGTCTCGATTTACAGCTCAAGACCGAGCGGATTTTCACCTTCTCAATTCCCGTGTCCTCGATCCGGTCCGCCAGCGTTTCATCGATCTCGTCGTTCCCTTTCACCATCACTTCTCCGCTAAAGGGATCCCGAACATCTTCCAGGGCCACACGGCCGAGAATCCTTTCTTTCATGGACTCGATGATTTCCCCTCCCTCGACGAGCGAGGAGACCTCGATGCCATCCATCGTGCCACAATCGTGCTCAGTGATCACGACATCTTGGGCCACATCGACCAATCGACGCGTGAGGTACCCTGAGTTGGCAGTTTTCAGAGCCGTATCTGCCAATCCTTTTCGAGCGCCGTGGGTTGAGGTAAAATACTCCAACACCTTGAGACCTTCGCGAAAATTAGCCATGATGGGGGTTTCAATGATCTCTCCCGAGGGCTTGGCCATGAGACCTCGCATCCCGCAAAGCTGCCGAACCTGCTGGGCACTCCCTCGGGCTCCGGAATCGGCCATCATGTAGATGGGATTGAAACTCTCTCTCGATCCCTTCTTCCCGTGAGGCCCCTCGACCTGCTCCGTCTTTAATTCATCAAGCATCACTTTTGCGATATTCTCAGTCACCTGAGCCCAGATGTCGATGACCTTGTTGTAACGTTCGCCGTCCGTGATCAGTCCATCCGTGTACTGCTCTTGGACCCTTTCGATCTCCTTCTGGGCTTCCTTCAGGAGGGCTTCTTTGTTCGATGGGATGAGCATGTCATCGATGCAGATGGAAATCCCCGCAAGTGTCGCATAGCGATACCCGAGATCCTTCAATCGGTCGCACAGGAGCACGGTCTTCTTATCTCCTCCGTACCGATAGCAGTAATCGATGAGATTGGCCAGTTCATTCTTCTTCATGACTTTGTTCACGAGAGAGAAAGGGATTTCTTCGGGAACGATTTCTCTCAGAAGGATCCGGCCGACCGTGCTTTCCAGTAAACTCCCATCCATCCGAACCTTGATTCGGGCGTGAAGATCCGCCTCCCGGGCATCATACGCAATCCGCACCTCTTCGGGGCTCGCAAAAACCTTCCCCTCCCCCTTGGACAAGGGCTTTTCCCTCGTCATGTAGTAAATTCCGAGGACGATGTCCTGTGTCGGATTGATGATGGGCTTTCCGCTGGCGGGTGAAAGGATATTGTTGGTCGACATCATCAAGATCCTGGCCTCGGTCTGGGCCTCTATGGAAAGGGGAATATGGACCGCCATTTGGTCTCCATCAAAGTCGGCATTGTAAGCGGCGCAGACCAGGGGATGGAGTTGAATAGCTTTTCCCTCGATGAGAATCGGCTCGAAGGCCTGAATCCCTAGCCGATGGAGTGTGGGCGCACGGTTGAGCAGGACGGGATGTTCGCGAATCACCTCATCGAGAATATCCCAGACCTCGGGTCTCTCCTGCTCGAGCATCTTCTTCGCGCTCTTGATCGTGGTCACCCACCCCTTCTTTTCCAACCCGTGATAGATGAAGGGTTTGAACAATTCGAGGGCCATCTTCTTGGGAAGACCGCACTGGTGCAATTTTAATTCCGGTCCCACCACGATCACAGACCGACCTGAATAGTCGACCCGCTTCCCCAAGAGATTCTGGCGGAAGCGACCCTGTTTCCCCCGAAGCATATCGCTCAGGGATTTGAGAGGCTTCTTGTTGGCTCCAAGGATGGCTCGTCCTCTTTTCCCGTTGTCGAAGAGGGCATCCACCGCCTCCTGAAGCATCCGCTTCTCGTTACGGATGATGATCTCGGGTGCGCTTAATTCGATCAAGCGTTTCAGGCGGTTGTTCCGGTTGATCACCCGACGGTAAAGGTCGTTCAGATCCGAGGTGGCAAAACGACCCCCGTCGAGGGGTACCAGGGGCCGAAGGTCCGGAGGGATCACCGGAACGACTTCGAGGATCATCCACTCGGGTTTGTTTCCCGACTCCAAAAAGGATTCAACGATCTTAAGTCGTTTGGCCAGCCTTTTCTTTTTCGCCTCAGAGGTCGTCTCCTTCATCTCGGTCCGGAGCCTCTGGGACAGTTCCTTTATCTCCGTGCTCTTTAGCAATTCTCGGACCGCCTCCGCTCCCTGAGACACCACGAACCCATCAGTATATTTTTCTCTGGCCTCCCGGTACCGGTCCTCCGAGAGGATCTCCCCCCTCTTCAGGGACGTCTCTTTCCCGTCGAGCACGAGGTAGGCCTCGAAATAGAGGACGCGCTCCAACTCCCGGAGGGACATGTCGAGAAGAATTCCGATCTTGCTTGGAATGCTTTTAAGAAACCAGATGTGAGCGACGGGCGTGGCCAAGCGAATGTGGCCCATCCGCTCCCTTCGTACCTTGGACTGAATGACCTCCACTCCGCATTTCTCGCAGACGATCCCACGATGCTTCATCCTCTTGTATTTGCCGCAGTTGCATTCGTAGTCCTTGGTGGGCCCAAAGATCTTCGCGCAGAAGAGGCCATCCTTTTCGGGCTTGAAGGTTCGGTAGTTGATCGTCTCCGGCTTCTTGACCTCTCCGTGAGACCACGATTCAATCTTCTCCGGAGAAGCGATGGAGATTCGAATCGCATTAAATTTGAGAGGATTCTTGCCCCTTTCCACGAATGATAAATAGTCTTCCAAGGTTTCCTCCTTTGAGAATGGTCAGTGGAATGTCGAGAGTGGACCGTGGAGCAAAATCCTTTTTCTCCACGGTCCCCCCTCACCTTCCGAACTAGATTTCTTCGCTCTTTTCCTCCATGAGCTCCGTATCGAGGCAAAGGCTCTGCAATTCTTTCACGAGAACGTTGAAGGATTCCGGCAGTCCTGGTTCGAAGGCGTGCTCACCCTTCACAATGGCCTCATAGACCCGCGTTCGACCTGCCACATCATCCGATTTTACCGTGAGAAACTCTTGGAGTGAGTGAGCTGCGCCGTAGGCCTCGAGGGCCCAGACCTCCATTTCTCCCAGCCGCTGTCCACCAAACTGGGCCTTACCCCCCAAGGGCTGCTGGGTCACCAGAGAATAAGGACCAATGGATCGTGCGTGAATCTTGTCGTCCACGAGGTGATGCAATTTGAGAAGATACATGTAGCCCACGGTGACCTTCTGATGAAAAGGCTCGCCCGTTCTTCCATCGTACAGGGTGGTCTGACCCGTGGTCGGAAGCCCAGCCTTTTCCAGCAGTTCCTTGATTTCTTGTTCTGAGGCCCCATCGAAGACAGGGACCGATACGAAGACGCCCTCTCCCACTTTGCGGGCCAGGGCCATGATCTCCTCGTCGCTCGCTTCCTCCAAATAATCGTTTACCTCCTTCGAGGAATAGACTTCCTTGATCCTCCTCTTTAGGAGGCGGGGATTGTAATGTTTCTGAAGATAGTCGTCAATCCTGCGGCCCAGCTCCTTGGCTGCCCACCCGAGATGGGTCTCGAGGATCTGGCCTACATTCATTCTGGACGGAACACCGAGTGGGTTGACCACGACCTCGACGGGGGCGCCATCCGCAAGATAAGGCATGTCCTCTTCAGGCAGAATCCGGGAAATGATCCCCTTATTCCCGTGCCGACCGGAGATCTTGTCTCCGACGGAGAGTTTCCGCTTCATGGCGACGTACGCTTTCACTGACTTAATGACACCCGGAGCCAATTCATCGCCTCGCTTCAATTTGGCAAGCTTATCTTCGAAGACCCCCTTGATCACGTTGATCTGAAGTTCGGCATGACTCAGGAGGCGATGGACTTCCGGAAGAATCCTCTTCCCTTCAACGACGTTGATTTCTTTCAGCCGATCGAAAGGAATGGCCATGAGGTGTTCTTCTTTGATCCGTTCTTTGGCGTCGATAAAAACCTTCCCCTTCTTTTCGTCGGCGATCCGATTGGAAACCCGTTTTCCAATCAAAAACTTTCCAATTTTCCGTCTAACACTGTTCATGACGATCCGGATCTCATCGGCTTGGTTTTTCAAGAGTCGAGCCTTCTCCTGTTCCTCGATCCACTTCGTTCTTTCATCCTTCTCTTGTCCCTTTCGGGAAAAAACTTTCGCATCGATGACGATTCCTTCGATCCCGTGGGGCACCTTCAGGGATGTATCCCGGACGTCTCCGGCCTTCTCTCCGAAGATGGCCCGAAGTAGTTTCTCCTCCGGTGAAAGTTGAGTCTCTCCCTTGGGGGTGACTTTTCCAACCAGGATGTCTCCCGGTCTCACCTCGGCACCAATTCGAACAATACCACTCTCATCCAGATCCTTCAGCGCTTCTTCTCCAACATTCGGGATATCCCGCGTAATTTCCTCTTTTCCCAACTTCGTATCTCGAGCCACACATTCCAACTCTTCAATGTGGATGGACGTATAGGTATCTTCCCTGAGCAATTTCTCGCTCACCAGGACGGAGTCTTCAAAGTTGTAGCCACCCCAGGGCATGAAGGCAACAAGCGCGTTGCTTCCGAGAGCCAATTCCCCCATATCCGTGGCAGGCCCGTCGGCAATCACCTCGCCATTCTTCACCCGTTCTCCGATCCGGACGATGGGCCGCTGATTAATGCACGTATTCTGATTGGATCGCTTGTATTTGATCAGCGTGTAAATGTCGACCCCGGGATCCGTCTCTGCCTGGCCCCCATCCTCATCGGCACGGATCACGATGCGGGAGGCGTCGACATCCTCCACGACCCCATTTCGCTTCGCCACCACCGTGACCCCTGAGTCTCTGGCAACGATCGCTTCCATCCCTGTCCCGACGATGGGAGCATCTGTTCTCAAGAGCGGAACGGCTTGGCGCTGCATGTTGGACCCCATCAGGGCTCGGTTCGCGTCATCATGTTCCAGGAAAGGAATGAGGGAGGTGGCCACGCTCACCAGTTGTTTAGGAGACACGTCCATATACCGGATCTCCTCGGGTTTCAACATCAGGAATTCTCCCGCTCGCCTCGCAGAGACGAGGGGGCTAAGAAGCCTTCCGTCTCGGTCCAGAGGAACGTTCGCCTGAGCGAAGGCCGGTTTCTTTCCATCGATGTCTTCCTCTTCATCGAGGGCCATCAGGTATCGAATGCTATTCGTCACCCTGCCATTGACCACTTCCCGGTAAGGAGTCTCAATGAATCCATAATCGTTCACTCGGGCATGTGTGCTGAGAGAGGTGATCAAACCAATGTTGGGGCCTTCTGGAGTCTCAATGGGGCAGATGCGGCCGTAATGGGTGGGATGGACGTCCCTCACCTCAAACCCTGCCCGTTCTCGGGTGAGCCCTCCAGGACCTAGGGCGGAGAGTCGCCGTTTGTGTGTGATTTCGGACAAAGGGTTCGTCTGATCCATAAATTGAGAGAGCTGACTCGATCCAAAGAATTCCTTGATCACCGCGGAAAGGGGCTTTGAATTGATGAGGTCATGGGGCATGAGCGTCTCCACCTCTTGGAGGCTCATCCGCTCTTTAATGGCCCGCTCGATCCTCACCAACCCAATGTGGTATTGATTCTCCAACAACTCCCCAACCGTCCGGACACGCCGGTTGCCCAGATGATCGATGTCATCCACGGTTCCCTGACCATCTTTCAACTTGATCAGATACTTGACGACCTCGAGAATGTCCTGTCTCCCTAGCGTGGTCTTCTCCTCTTCCTGAATCTTTCGGATCTTCCCCTGAACATCCTCCGTGATGGTTCCATCCTTCACGGAAGGCATCAATCCGATGGGGTAGAGCATCTTGTTGACCCGCTGGATCTCGTCGGCCATCTCCGGCGTCGCAATCACTTCATCGAAATCGAGCCAGCCGGTCCGAATGCGGTCAATGAACTCCTTGCCTCCCACGAGCGTGGCCCCGGCGTCTGTGGCTTCCTTCTTCCCTCGCTCGGTGAGAACGAGAACTCTGCGCGACGTCCCCTTGAGACTCAGTTTGTGGTTGAGTTTCATTCTTCCCACTTTTGAGAGGTCATAGCGCTCCGCATTAAAGAAGAGATTGAAAAAGAGGCCCATGGCAGTTTCGATCGTGGGTGGATCTCCGGGTCGGAGTCTTTTGTAAATGTCGATCAAGGCCTTTTCCGACTCTTTTTCTCGAACCGTTTTACCCGGTTCGGCCAACGGGAGTTTTTCCCGTTCCTCTCGACTCAACTCGATCTTGTCCATCACCAACGTGTCCCGTAAGGAGGAGCTGACGTTGATGTTGTCGATGAAGAGAATTTCAAAGTTTTCGATCTTCTTCTCCTTCACCGTTTCGAGAAGCTTCTCCGTAACCTCCTCATTCGTCTCAGCGATCACTTCCCCAGTCCCAGAATCGACCACATCCTCTGCCAGGTACTTCCCCATGAGATCTTCCATCTCGATCGGGATGGTATTGATCTTGGCCAGCTCAAGTCTCTTGTAGGCTCCCTCGGTAATCCGGCGATGCTTCTTAAGAATCAGCTTGTGGGTCTCCGGGTCGACGATGTCAGAAGTCGCCTTCTGACCCACCAACACGTCTTTCGAAATCTCCTTAAAAAACTTATCTTTCCGTACGAGGATCTTTTCTCGATGATAGAAATAATCGAGCAGTTCTTGCCCCGTATATTTTAGGGCGCGAAGCAGGACCGTGACGGGAATCTTCCGGCGCCGATCAATCCGAACATGGAGTAAATCTTTTTGGTCAAACTCGAAATCGATCCAGGATCCCCGATTAGGTATGATGCGCGCGTAATAGAAGACTTTCCCCCCTGAATGAGGTTTCACCTGATCCTGATCAAAAAAGACGCCTGGGGAACGATGGAGCTGACTGACAATCACCCGCTCTGTTCCGTTGATGATGAAGGTCCCATTCTCCGTCATCAACGGGATCTCACCGAAATAGACCTCTTGCTCTTTGACCGCCTTGATGTTCTTCGCTTTGGTTTCCTCGTTCACATCCCAGACGACGAGGCGAACCGTAACCTTGATGGGGGCCGCAAATGTCATTCCACGCAGCAGGCACTCGTCCACGTCATATTTGGGCTCCGTAAGACGATAACTGACAAACTCCAGGGAAGCGGTCTCGTAGAAATCTTTGATCGGAAAGACGGTCTTGAAGACCCCTTGGAGCCCAGTGGGTTCTCTTTTGTCAGGATCCACGTTGACTTGCAAGAATCTGTCGTAGGATTGCTTCTGGATTTCGATCAAATTCGAAATAGTCAGGACATCTTTGATCTTTGAAAAATTCTTGCGGCACCTTCGATAGATGGGAACAATGCTAGCCATAACCGTTGTCTCCTTTAAACAAAAAGACCTATCCCTTGGGCTCCCTCTCCACTCTTCGAGGTGCCCCTTCGGGATAAGATCGTAGACATTCTTGGAAAGACTCTCTCAACCAGGTTAATGAACCTCTCGACTGCCCGGCCGAAAGGCAGAGGCTTACTCGAGGTTCACCCTGAGCCGTGCTTCCCTAACCCACCTTGAAAGGTGGGGCCACGCACGGTCGAGCAGATGAAGCTCCCCTCGCACAGTTCGGGGCTTCCCGGCAATGATTTATTATTTAATATTGTGCCCCTTCCTGCCTGCAGCCAGATGAAAATAGGGGAAAAGAAGCAGAATCAGTCTTTCTCCGCGATTCCGTCCTCAGGATTACTTTGCCTTCTTTCGGCTTTCCAAGTAACGTCTAATGCCCTGGATGCAAAGAACATTCTCTTCGTGGGTCCCGAGGGCAATCCGGAAGAACCCTTCCCGCCCACGAAAAGAGACAAAAGACTTGATCATGATATTGTCTTTCTCAAACAAGTGGTCAACGATCTCTTTCCCCGTCACCCCCGTATCGGTGGCGTCCACAAAGACATAATTGCCATGCGAATAGTATGGTTTGACCCCCGGCATCTTCGAAAGTTCTTTCACGAGATAGTCTACTTCCGCATTGTTGTAAGTTGCCTTGCGTTTCAACTCCTCTTCCTCGTCCAGAGCTGCCTCTGCTGCCGCCATGGACAGGAGACTGGTGTTCCAGGGCATCTGCATCTTTCTGAAATACTCAATCAGTGTTTCATGCGCCAGGGAATACCCGAAACGGACGCCTGCCATCCCATATGCTTTGGAAAGGGTATGGGAGACGATGACATGATTGTACTTCCGAACGAGCCCTGCCTTCGATTCATGTTCGGGGTGATATTCCAGATAGGCCTCATCGATCATGATGGGGATTCCCAGTTCCACGAACTTCATCAGATCGGCATCCGGGATGAAGTCCCCGGTGGGGTTATTCGGCGTGCAGATCACGATTGCCTTCGTTCGAGGGGTGATGGCCTTCAGCATGGCAGGGGTGTCGTACTGGAGATCCGCAGTCAGATCCACCGCGACCACTTTCCCTCCTAAGGCCTTCGCACGAATGCCATACAGCGAAAAGGTGGGATTGGGAAGGAGCACCTCGTCACCCGGCGTCACAAAGAGCCGCATGATCATGTCAATGACTTCCGAGGATCCATGACTGAGATACACGTTTTCCGGACTGAGATCGTACTTTTTCGCAATCTTCGCCCGGATGCGGGGTCCGTTATCCGGGTAACGGTTTCCCAGACGTGCCGCCTCCATGACCGCCTTGATCACTCGCTCCGAGGGAGGAAGTGGATTTTCGTTAATCATCATCCGCTTCAATTCCGGTCGGGACCACGCGATCAAAAGGTCCTCCGTGCTGTAGGGTTTTACCTGATCGATCCAAGGGACCAAAAAGCGTTTCAAGTCTGCCATACTCCTCCTCCTTCTCTGACCGTCTCAGAATTAACCTAGGTAGCTATGTATACAGGTATCCCTAAAACGAGTTTTTGTCAAGGCTTTTTAAATTGGCGCAGACCGACCCGATACCCTCCTGAAACGACCTCGAAAAGGTAGTGATCTCCACGATGGTAGGCATGAAGGACTTCGACAGGAATGTTCTTGGCATCGTAAATGATGCTTTCAAGAAAAATCGCCGCCCCCCTGGGAGGGACGTCCAAAAGAGCGGCGTCCCGTTTCGACAGAACGATGGCTCGAAAGGTTTGAATCGATCGGTGGAGGTTCACATGAAATTTCCTGGTCAACAAGTGGTAGAGCGAGCCCGTGAGCCGCATCTTCAGGATGTCTTTGAATTCTCGGTAGGGCAAATAACTTTTCTCGAGGACCAGGGGGACCCCGCTGCCGAGGCGGAGGCGCTCAGTCCAAATGACCCGCTTTTCCTTCCCGAGCATCAATTTGTGAGACACCTCCGGGGGGGCTTCGATCACCGACTTGTGAAGGAGTTTCGTCTGGGGAACAAGCCCCATCCGATGCATTTCATCAGTAAAGCTGGAAATATGCTGGAGCGTGTACTTGACGGGCTGAAGGGAGCCTCCCAGCACAAAAGACCCCACGCCATTCTTCTTCTGGATGAGCCCTTTTGCAACCAGATCGGCGATGGCTTGCCGCACGGTATTCCGATTCACACGAAACAGTTCTGCCAGTTTCGATTCAGAGGGGAGTTTGTCTTGCGCCACATACCGTCCTTTTCGAATCATCTCGGTCAGCCAGTTGCTGATCTGGATATACTTTGGAACTCCACCCTCAAGATGAAATATTTCAGCCATGATGTCTCCTGTGGAGCCCCACGGGCAATATGGGATTTTCGCCAACGCCCATGTGGGGCGACATTCCGGTCACACGACGGCATATTTCTTCTCCCGGTCAGTATCGGGAGGGTCTCGTGTAGCCGGAATGAAAAACGTTCGGAGAGTGGAGTTCGGCGTTCGGTGTCTTCTTCTCTATTCACCGAACTCCTGTCTCCAAACTCCCTACTGCGAACTCTTGTCAGGTCGAGGCACTCATTCCCTTGAGCCCTGCTTTTCCAGTCATCAATCTCATCACGCCCAACATGGCTACGACCAAGACGATAATAATCGTACACATGGCATTTGCGCTCGCAGTTCGGCCATCGATGTCGAGGAAGATGATCTCAATGGCAGCCAACTTGACCTTGGCTGAGATGAGAAAGATCACCGCGCTGATCGTAGTCATCGACCTCATAAAGAAGAAAGAGATATTTGAAAAAAAAGCAGTCCGTGTCAGAGGAAAAACCACTTGGAAAAACGTGCCCATCGGGCTGGCACCGAGGCTGACCGCTGCCTCCTCCATGGACTTATCGATCTGCTTCAGGTTGGCAATGCTCGACAGCACCCCGAGGGTGAGATTGCAGATGATGATATTGATGATAATGATCCAGAACGTTCCGTAAATGAAAAAATAAGGCTTGTTGAAGGCCAGAATGTAACCCAGTCCCATCACCGTTCCTGGAATGGCTGCCGGTAGGACAGACAGGGTATAAAGAATCTGGTCTCCGCGGGGTCTCTTCTTTTCCACAATATATCCGATCAAAAGGGTCAGGGAGGCTCCTCCGATGGCCACCACGATGGACACCCAGAAGCTGTTCCAGATGGGGGAGTACTTATAAGCGATCAGAGATTTCCACTCCCCCTCCAGAACAGAGGACCAGAAATTCGTCCAGAGAGGAGCATGGCCTCCCAGGGATGGAAAGTCGTAATGCTTAAAGGTGAATGAGAAATCGTACGGCCACACCTTCACGAAGGAACCCAAAAAGACCGTTGCAAAAACGATGAGGATGAAGAGACAGGGAATCCAGCAGTAAATCGTGAAACCCCACTTCTTGAAAGGCCGTGAAGGTTGGAGAAACGGTCTCGCCTGACCACTGATCAGGGCATAGCTCTTCTTGGTCAAATAATAGTTGAGCAGGAAGGCAGCGACGGATGGAATGAGAAGCATGACACTGATGGTTGCTCCCAGGTCAAAACGCTGCATCCCGATGACCTGTCTGTAGATCTCTGTCGCCAGCACGCTGTAGTTTCCGCCGATGACGACGGGAACGCCAAAATCCGTGATGGTCAGGTTGAAAACGAGGGCCGCGGCACTGGCGATTCCGTATTTAGCGGACGGAAGCGTAACCTTATAGAAGGTCTTCAAAGCCGAAGCGCCAAGGCTCTGAGCGGCTTCATCCAACCGCGTGTCCACTGCCGAGAGGGTCGTGTAAAGAATGAAGAGAGCATTCGGAAAACAGTAAAGGCACTCTGCCGCAATGATACCGGTCGCGCCATAGATATTCCACGTCGTATTGAGAAAATAGCGGGTAATGAGTCCGTTTCGTCCAAAGAGAAGAATAAGCGCCAGCCCCTGGATGATGGAGGGGGCAATCAAGGGAAACGTGGAGATCGTGTAGAAGATCCCTTTCCCCTGGATCGTCGTCCGCGTCAGTCCGTAAGCGAAGAAAAAGGCGAGGATCGTGGTGATGACCGTCGTTACCAGCGCCACGGTGAGGCTATTGGTCAGGGAACGGAAAATTCGAGGGTTGGTGAAATAGGCCGAATAGTTCTTCAGGGTCAACACACCCTCTTTGAAGAAGCTCAACCTGCAGATATCGTAGACGGGATACAACATGAAGAAGATCATAAAGGCGAGGAGAAATGCCAGGGTGACCCCAGTGATCCACCGGTCACTGATGAACTTGGGTGGAGGATACTCGGATCCCAGGGTTTTCCTTTCATTTACAGCGTGAGTCATTGGGGATCTTCTCCTGCAGGATAGACGAGAAACGAGTCTGGCGGAAAATAGAGGAGCACTTTATCTCCCTGTCTCAGCTGCTTTTGTTCAAACTCCTTCTCAATGATGTCGGAGATCACTTCTTCAGATCCCACTTGGACAACCAACCGCACGGCCGCGCCCAGGAAGGTGACCACATCGATTCTGCCCGGGATGCAATTCGAAGTCTCCGCAGACACCGGGACGGTTCCCGGTTTAAACACTTCAATCTTCTCCGGTCGGATGGCGAGAAAAACCTCTTCATCCGCGAGTGTCCCTTCCTGGGAGATCCTGAATTGCCACTGTCCTGAACGAACCTGGCTCCCGTTCCGACACCCTTTGAAAAAGTTTGAGGTCCCGACGAAATCGGCCACGAAGCTCGATTGGGGGCACTTGTAAATATCAATGGGGTTGCCCACCTGGCGGAATTGCCCTTTCTCCATCACGACGACCCGGTCTGCAATGGAGAGAGCCTCCTCCTGATCATGGGTAACGTAAATCATCGTTTTCTTCAGTTCCTGCTGTAGCCGCTTTACCTCTGCCCGAAGACGGACGCGGATTTTTGCATCGAGAGCACTCAACGGTTCGTCCAGGAGCAACACTTGAGGATCGGGAGCCAGAGCCCGGACCAGCGCGACCCGCTGTTGCTGGCCGCCGCTCAACTGCGGAGGATACAACTTTCTCCAATTCCGCAGTCCGATGAGATCGAGCATCTGATCGACCCGTTCTTCAACCACTTTCTTAGGCATCTTCCGGACCTTGAGACCGAAGGCGATGTTTTCCTCGACGGTCATGTTCGGGAAGAGAGCGTAGGACTGGAAAACGATGCCGAACTCTCTTTTCTGAGGGATGAGATCGTTGATGACCTTCCCGTTGAAGATCACCTTGCCGTCGGTCACCGTCTCGAACCCGGTAATCATCCTCAGCACCGTTGTCTTCCCGCATCCGCTCGGCCCCAGGAAACAGATGAATTCCCCTTCCACGATTTCCAGGTTGACTCGGTCCACGGCTGTTAATGCGCCAAACCGTTTGGTCAGATTCTCCAACGTCAGGTTCCTTCCCATAGGTCCACCTTCCGTAGCTGTTTAGCTGTCTACAAGGGTCTTTTACTCGATTTAAGCAGAATTGTCAACCTTTCGACTCCCCGGCCTGAAGGCCGGGGCTTGCTCAGGGTTGACCCTGAGCCGTGCTCCTTCACCCCGTCTTCAAAGACGGGACTTGGCACGGCCGAACGGGTCAATAAAGCAACGGCGTCAGAACTTCATGATCGGAGGTCGAAAAATTCTCCCCGCCCCACATAAAAAAAGGGGCCCGCCTCTCGGCAGAAGCCCCCCTTTTTTCATCATCCATCTTTTACCTCAGAAACAGACTCTCCCACTTCTTCAAGATCTCATCGCGGTTCTTGGACTGCCAAGCAAAGTCCATCGGGTAAAGCTTAATTTGCGACAACTGGGGCATATCGGGTCGTGTGGGAATCCCGGGCAGGGTCACACCCAGTTTGAACGCAGAATAAGCCTTCATCGCATTTTCACTGACCGCCCAGTCGAGAAACTTCTTCGCTGGCCCTGGATTCTTGGCTCCCTTCATCAGGGCATTCGCCTCAACTTCATATCCTGCCCCTTCCACGGGAAAAACGAATTCTACCGGGAACCCCAGTTTCTTCTGTTCACCCACCACAAAGTCGAAGGAACAGCCGACGGCGAATTCGCCCTGAGCAGTCATCTTGGCAGGCCTCGAACCACTCTTAATATACTGCCCCATATTCTTGTCCAGATTTTTTAGGAAATTCCAGCCCTCTTCCTTGCCTTCCTTGGCTCCGTACATCTGGAGGATGCTCGCAATCTGCAGAAAACCTGTCCCGGAAGCTGCAGGGTCTGGCATAGCGATGAGCCCCTTGAACCCCGGGTTGAGGAGATCGTACCATCCCTTTGGCATCGGGAGATTCTTATCCTTCAAAACCTTGGTGTTGACACAGAAAGCAGCAATGTACATGTCGATCCCTGCATACATGTCCTGGGGATGGACAAATCTCTTTTCCAGTTTCTCGACGCCCTTGGCTCGATAGGGTTCCAGCATCCCCATAGGGACAAATTGCTCCATGTTGGTGACGGCCCATCCCCAGATAACATCGGCCTGGGGATTGTTTTTCTCTGCCAGCATCCGGGCACCTAAGTCACCCGTCGAGAGTCGAATAATGTTGATTTCCAGGTCCGGAAGATCTTTCCTCGCTACATCCTGATATTTGACGATCTCATCGGTTTCCAAAGAGGTATAAACCGTGACACTCTCTTTGGCGAAGGCTCCCGGCAGTAAGAACATAAAAACCCACAATCCAATCACAACGCCTATCCATTTGTTTTTCATAGACTCCTCCTTCTTTCTTTGTGTAAGTATTGCTCACGCTCTCACCCGCGACTAAATATACCGATTTCCACCCCCTCCCTGCAGAGATTTAGAATTCCAAGGTCTCTTTTCTACACTCTATGACCAATATATCGAAATTCGTTTCTTGTCAATCCTTTTTTACTAATCAGTCCATAATTGTATGGACATCCCTCCCCCTTTGATGCCTGCCTGCCGGTAGGCAGGGGGGAGGGCGAAGGTGGGGGTGGACAGAAGCAAGAGCTTTGGGTCCCCCTCCCCTTCATCCCCTCCCGCCGAGAGGCTGTGTCGTAATATGAAAAGAACCGACTTTTCG
>Ga0209254_10000627_pt1 | contig 29521 bp, 23 predicted proteins | sample FrelakmetDIP11DI_FD_187148 | JGI IMG/M metagenome (GOLD analysis project Ga0209254, IMG submission 187148) | Freshwater lake sediment microbial communities from the University of Notre Dame, USA, for methane emissions studies - DIP11 DI (SPAdes)... | ecosystem: Environmental > Aquatic >... | reverse complement strand
GAAGAAGAGGCTCATGTCATCCGGGAAGGTATCGAACTGATAGTCGAAGGTATAGGTCATCACGATGGTGTTGACGTCGTTCTCGCCCGGATAGAGGACCTTCTCCGCCGAGCCATCGGCGCTGCTCAGGAACATGGTCTCGGGTACCTTCTGGCTCTTGAACAGGTTGGTCCAGGCCGGCGGTGCGTTGCGCGGATATTGTTCCCAGACCCCCTGCCCGCCGCGCCACAGGCGGACTGCTTCCTTGTAGGGGATGGAGATGACGGCATAGATTGAGAGGGCGATCAGCAAGGCGATGATGGCCAGGCCGAAGATGGCCGATGGGTAGCGAAGCAGCTCCTTGAACGTGTTGCGCAGCGTCTTCATCCCACTCTCCCTTCACTGCCGCCGATCTTGACCCGGGGATCGACCAGGGCATAGATGAAATCGAGGAGAAAGATGGTCATGGCCAGCAGGTAGGCATATACTACCGTCTCGCCGACGATGACCGCTGTCTCGTACAGGCCGATGGCCTGGAACAGCTGCCGGCCCAGCCCCGGCCACTGAAAGACCGTCTCAAAGATGATCGCTCCGGTCCACATAGCAATCAGGGTCAGGGCAAAGGTGGTGATGATCGTCGGCAGGGTCGGCCGGAGGATGTAGCGGCGCTCGACGTCCCTGGAAGTCAGCCCCTTGGCCTTGGCCATGTCCACGTAATCCTCGCTGGAGTAGATGAGGAAGAAGGTCCGCTGGGTGAAGGCTCCCAGAAAGAGCCCGCTCAGGACCCAGGCCGTCAAGGGCAAGATCATGTGCTTGCCCACGTCCAGGGCGTAAGCCACCGGGGTCTCTTTCGGCGGCGCGCCGGTCATCCCGCCGAAGGGCAGCCAGCCGAGGAGTGCGGCAAAGATCAGGATCAGGAAAATCCCATAGAACCAGGCGGGAGCCGACGAGGTTGGCGCCAGGACGACGAACAGCTTGTCCAGCCGACTGCCATACTTCCGGGACAGTGACAGCCCTATCAACAGGCTGGAGAAGAACAGGATAATACTCCCCATACCGGTCAGGAGCAGCGTCGGCGGCAGGCGCTCGAGGATGATGTTCTTGACCAGCTTCGACCCGCTGTCGCTGGTCATCTGGTTGGCGCGCCCCAGGTTGAGCGTCAGGGCATCCTTCAGATAGACAACGCTGCGCGCCAGGAACGGCTGGTCGAGGCCCAACCGCCTTTCCTGGACGGCGATCATGTCGGCCTTGTACTTTTCCTTTTCGGCCTGAGACAGGGCCTTGAACGCCGGATTCATGGCGAGCTGCATACTGATGTTTTCTTCGATCGCGCCGCGCTGGATCCTGTCGACATAGCCGCCCATGTTGGCGATGAGGATAGTCAGGTAAACGCTGACGACGACGGTGGCGAGCAGGCTGGCCAGCCGGACGGCCGAATAGCGGGCCACCCGCAGCAGGGTGCTCGACCCCGACCGTTTCTTTTCCGGAACTGCCTCCACCGGGGCTTCAACAGCTGCAGTTGTCTCGACCATAACCCCTCCTTTGTAGGGGCGGCCCCATATGGCCGCCCTCTTAACAAGCAGGCCCGATGGGGGCAAGAAACGCCTCACCCCCACCGGGCCCGATCATACAGCACTCGCTTACTTGGTCACAAACTCATAGGCGGCCATGCCTGGGATGCTGACCGCATTCGACGTCACCACTACCTCGAGCTTGTTCGAGCCGGCGGCCAGCTTGCCGGTCACGTCCGCGCCGAGGGTCACGGTGTAGTGCCCCTCTTCGGCAGCCGTGGCCGGGCCGCTGGAGACCAGCACGCCACTGGCGTCGAACACCAGGTACTTGACGTCGGCAATCTTCGCAGCCGGGTAGGGCTGGTCTTCGAAGGTGACGAACACGTCGAACGTGGCTTCCGTGCCGATCGCCACCTCACCCGACCCGTCGATCTCGACCACCGGGATCATTGGCGTGCCAAAGCCCGCCCACTTACTCGCCGGATCGGAGAACTGCTCGAAGCGGCGCAGGGTGAGCGTCTTTTCGATGGGGAAGGCCTTGTCCAGCCAGAAGGGACCGCTGCCGACCCAGAAGTGACCCTGCAGGCCGTACCACTTCTTGAGGTTCGAGTAGCGGGCTGCCGCCTCTTCCGGCGTGACGTACTGGCTCAGCGTCGGCGCGTAGGGGATGGTGGGGGTCATGACCAGCGTGTCCAGGTCGGCCTTCAGGATGGCCAGGCTTGGCCCGGCGATGTAGCTCATCCACTCGATCCCCTTGGCGCCGGCCTTGTCGGTCGAGAAGGCCAGCTCGCCCTTGGCATCGGCGACGACCCCCAGCGCGACGGTGTGCCACGGTGCCTCAGCGGATCCAGGGTAGGGGTAAGACGGCCACCAGGAGGTGATCAACGTCTCCGCGTCCAGGAAGATCTGATCGTCGTAGGTGGTGATGACGAGCGGATCGGTCGACTCGATCACGATGGCCTTGAAGTGGGACAGGAAGGCGTCGACCTGCGGCGCCAGCCCCTCGTCATAGATCGCGCTCTCTGGCTTGCCGAGGTCGAACACCATGATCATGCGCATGATAAAGTCGCCCATCGACAGCGAGCTGCCGTCGTGCCACTTTTGCGTCTGGAACATGTCCTTGGGATAGGTGACGGTGACCTTGGTGTTGGCTTCCAGGGTCTGGGTGTACTTTTCGGCGGCGGTGATAAACTTTTGGTTGGCCGCATCCCAGTCTACCCAGGCGTCAGCCGGCACTTCGATCTTGGGCTCGAAGGTCAGTGTCAGCCAGTCGAGCGTCTTGGCTACGGGCAGACCCTCTTTGACGACCACGTCGGCCGACTCGATGCGCTGCGGCCAGGCCAGGCCGGTGTACGGATCAGCAACGGTGCCGGTCTGGTTGGTAGCCCGCTGGGGCATTGTGTCGTAGATCCAGTTGGTGCCGGCGATTGGGTTCCAGGGCTCGACCAGAACGCCGGGCTGGGCGATGCGCATTGTGCCGCCCTCTTGATCCGCCCAGCGGATGGTGTAGGGGTACAGTATCGAGCCGGCTACCCCGCCGGCCAGGTCATAGGCGACCTGCAGGCCGGCCTTCGCCGGCGAAAAGCTCTTCTGATCCACCAGCCAGACGCGGGTTGAGTCCTCCTGCGCCAGCTTGAGGGCCGTGACGAACAGCTCCTGCCGCTCGTCCATCGTCGCAAAGTCGTTGATCCACAGCCTGTCGGCCACTTCCTTGAACTCGGGGGTGTTCACGTAGGCGCTCCACAGCGGTGAGCTGGAGCCCAGCGGGGTGTAGAAGTAGCCAAAGTTGGTGGCGTCGTCGCGGCTGACGGCGGTGGTGATCCAGCCGCCGGTGTAAAAGTGCATCAGGCCCAGCGTCGGATCGCTCTGGTTCCAGATGGGCGAGGCTTCGCTGCGGGTCTTGTACTGGCGATCGGTGGTAAAGCCGATCGTCTCGAGCTGGTTGCAGACATAGTCGCCGATCTGGTTCCGCTCATCCTCGACGCGGATGATGGCGATGATCACCAGCGGCGCGTCTTTGTACGTCCACTTGCCGTCGGCCCCGAGCGTGGCGCCCATGGCCTCCATCTCGGCGGTGATGACCTCTTTGGCCTTGTCAGGGTTGTAGGCGTACTTGGTCTCGATCTCGCGGAGGGTGTCCACGTACCTGGCATAGTCGGGGAAGTTCGAGTTGAGGCTCGTGACCTTGACCTGGGCAAGGCCGCCATAGATCTCCTGGACGATATAGTCGCGGTCTACCAGCCAGTTCATCGCCTCGCGGATCTTGGGGTTGCTGAACGGGTTGAGCCGGCCATCCTGAAACTCGGGGCCGGACGGGTTGAAGGTCAGCTCGGTGTAGGAGCCGAACGCGTTGGTGTAGCCCAGGTTGGAATCTTCCGAGACCGACTGGAAGATTTCCGGGTCGCTGACGGAGTAGGCATAGATGTCGATGTCATCGGCCTGGAGCTGCTTCACAGCGGCTGGAGCGCTGTTCTGCTCGGTAAAGACCATCATGTCCACCCACGCGCCGGTGCGCGTGGACGGCGCGGGTGTGGCCGTGACCACAACTTCGACCGTGTTTTCGATAATCTCCGGCGCGGTGGTTACAACCACCGTGGCGATGGACGTCGCGCCGGGCACGAGCTCGGTGACTACCACTGGCGGGGCCGTGATGACCTCTGGTTCAGCCGTTGGGCCGCAGGCCGACAGCAACATGCTGGCAATGACCACCAGTCCGAGCAAGAGCGACCACTTTTTGTTAGAAAACATCGTCTCCTCCATTTCGTTTTCTACTAGTTTTGATTCAGCTTACACAATCAGGTGTGGGAACCCTGCCAACACACACAAACCCACCGATCACCCCCTTTCCAATTCTCCACCCAAGGCAGCACAACGGCCTGGGGTGGGACATATCTGTTGGCGAAGCGTGTCCATTATATCACACTGGTAGGTGCGTGTCAAGGACGCTTGCCAAAAAGAACAAACCCACGAAACAGGTCAGCGACTAGAGTCGCCCCTATAAAGAATAACCTCGCTTGACTCGTTTAGGTTCAACGATCAGGACGCACGATAGCAAGCCACCCAGTGGCCGCCGCCCACGTCGACGAACTCGGGCTCTTGTTCCTTGCAGATGTCCATCACCACCGGGCAGCGAGTGCAAAAGTGGCAACCGAGCGGCGGATTGGCCGGGCTAGGCACGTCGCCCTCCAGGATGACCCGGCGGCGCTTTTCTTCGACCACGGGATCGGGAATCGGAACCGCCGACAGGAGCGCCTGGGTATAGGGATGCAACGGCCTGTCGTACAGCTCTTTGCGGCCGGTCAATTCGACGATCTTGCCCAGGTACATGACGGCGATCCGGTCCGAGATGTGCCGGACGACCGACAGGTCGTGGGCGATGAATAGATAGGTCAGGTTAAACTGCGTTTGCAGCTCTTCCAACAGGTTGATGATCTGGGCCTGGATCGAAACGTCCAGCGCCGAGATCGGCTCATCACACACGATAAAGTCGGGCTGCACCGCCAGGGCGCGGGCCACGCCGATGCGCTGGCGCTGTCCACCGGAAAACTCGTGCGGGTAGCGGTTGACGAAATAGGGGTTGAGCCCGACGATCCTCAGCAGCTCCTGCACCCGTTCCCGGCGGGCCTGGCCGGACGAGATGTTGTGGACGACCAGCGGCTCACCAATGACGTCGCCTACCGTCATGCGCGGGTTCAGCGAGGCGTAAGGGTCCTGAAAGATCATCTGCATTCGCCGGCGCATGCGGCGCAGGCGCTCGCCGGTCAGCTTGGTCAGGTTGTCGCCTTCAAAGAAGACGTCTCCAGACGTAGGGCGATAGAGCTGCAGGATCGCCCGGCCGGTGGTCGATTTGCCGCAGCCCGACTCGCCGACAAGCCCCAGCGTCTCGCCGCGCTTGATGTCGAAGGATATACCATCGACCGCCTTGATAGCCCCGACCTTTTTCTGGAAGAGGAACCCCCGGGTGATAGGAAAATGCATCTTGAGGTTGCGGACCTGGATTAATTCGCCGTTCTGTGTCATAGGTGTATTCGATCCTCTGCTAGATGTCCAAGGCTGTGGAGTCTATCCCTGTGGGTCGGCCCCTTGCCCATTCCCACCCCGTTGCTTGGGCGCCTGGGCCATCACGTCCACCCAACAGGCGATGCGATGGCCGGGGCTCACCGGTTCCAGGTGGGGCAGGTCGGCACGACACTTGTCGATGGCATACGCGCAGCGCGCCTCAAAGGGGCAACCGGCCGGCAGGTCGATCAGGTCAGGCGGCAACCCCTCGATCGGCTGCAGCCGCTCCTTGCGCAGCTCGTCTACGCGGGGGATCGATTGCAGCAGGCCCAGGGTATAGGGGTGGCGGGGGTTGGCATACAACTCTTTGACCAACGCCTCTTCCACTACATACCCGGCGTACATGACCTGCACCCGGTCGGCCAGGCCGGCAACCACACCCAGGTCGTGAGTGATCCAGATGATGGCCATGCCGATCTCGTCGCGCAGGCGCTTCACCAGCTCTATGATCTGAGCCTGGATCGTCACGTCCAGCGCAGTCGTCGGCTCGTCGGCGATCAACAACTGGGGGTTGCAAGCCAGGGCCATGGCGATCATTGCCCTCTGGCGCATGCCGCCTGAGAACTGGTGCGGATAGTCGTTCAGGCGCGCCTCGGCTTCGGGGATACCGACCATCTTGAGCAGCTCGGCGCTCCGTTTATTGGCTTGATCGCGCGACATGTGCATGTGGAGCTCCAGGGTCTCGCTGATCTGCCGGCCGATGGTCAATACCGGGTTCAAAGAGGTCATCGGGTCCTGGAAGATCATGGCCATCCTGTTGCCCCGCACCTGGCGGACTTCATCGTCGCTGACTTTGAGCAGGTCGCGTCCTTGAAACAGCACGCCGCCGCCCACGATTTTGCCGGGCGGCTGCGGAATCAGGCGCATAACCGACAAGACACTCACGCTCTTGCCGCAACCGCTCTCGCCTACGATGCCGAGGGTCTCACCCTCGTCCACGTAGAAAGAGACGCCATTTACGGCCTTGACTACTCCATCTTGGGTAAAGAAATGGGTTCTGAGATCATTGACCTCTAGCAGAGGCATACATTTTCTCCTCGGTGTTTATGCCACGATCATGCAGGTCTGCAAGTCAGAGCTGAACGGACTTGACTTGACGTCCAACCACCACACCATGCGCGGTGACACAGCGCCCAAATCGGCAAACTGCACCCGATGAACCATGCCCCCCAGGGGCTGGTTCGTCTCCCCAGCCGCCAACCAACTCGACAGACACGCTACCGCCGATCGGAGCGCCGAGCGTACCCGCGCTCCTCGCCGGTGTGGCTGGGCCATCGCCGCGGCGCGGATCGTGAGCCAGACGCGGGGAGATGGCTCGACGGCACGCACCATGGCGTGCAAGGCATCCGACACGAGCCAGTCCAGCTCATCTGGAGGCTCTTGCCTGTTACGACGAGAGCTCATAGACCATCTCCTGGAATGCCCGCCCTTCGCTCAGCAGCCTGCGCCGGACGTTCTTGCGGCCATAGTGCAGACGCGACTTGACCGTACCAACCGGACAGCCCATCGCCGCGGCGATCTCTTCCACGCTCAGCCCATTCAGATAGTAGAGGACCAACGCGACCCGTTGGTCCAGGCTGAGGCTGTTGATCGCCTGCTCGATAGCCGTCCTGACTTCCTGCCGTTCGACGAGCTGCGCCGGCGATGGCTGGGGCAGCGCACCCAGCCACTCCAATGCCTCTTCGAGTGAGTGCAGCCAGCGGCGCTGGCGGGTCATCCAACTGTAGCACAGGTTCACCGTCACGCGGTACAGCCAGGGCGCCAAGGGCTGGCTCTCGTCCAGGCTCTCCAGGTAGCGATGCAGCCGGATGAAACACTCCTGGAGGATGTCCTCCGCCGCGGCTCGATCGCGGGTGATGGCCAATGCGGTGCGAAAGACCTGGCTTTTGTAGCCCAGGTACAACGCCTCGAACGCCGCCAGGTCTCCCCGGCGGCTGCGGCAGATCAACGCTCCATCGGTCTCTTGGGACATGGCCGATATCGCCTGCCTGTGCTGGCGCCCGGACTAGACTGCGCTCACGATCGACGGCTCCCGACCGGCCTACATCGTGCCGCGCATGCGCGGGTCGAGCGCATCGCGCAGGCCGTCGCCGACGAAGGTGAAGGCCATGACTACCAACGCCACACAGATGGCCGGCGCCAGCAGGATCCAGGGCTGAGAGTTGATTGTCGTGTTGCCCTCCGACAACAGCACCCCCCAACTGGTGACGAATATCGCCGCCGAGTCGGTGGCCGGGCGCAGCCCGATGCCCAGGTAACCCAGCACCGCTTCGACGATGATCATGCGCGGGATGGCAAAAGCCATCCACACCACCAGCGGACTGAGGCAGTTGGGCAGGATGTGGCGGGACATGATGCGCGTGTCGGACGAGCCGATGCAGCGCGCCGCCTCGACAAACTCCTTGTTCTTGAGCGACAGCACCTGCCCGCGGACCAGCCGGGCGACGCCCACCCATGACACCACGGCCAGGGCGATGAACAGCAGGAACAGGCCATTCATCAGCTTGCCGAGGACTGTATCACGCAACGAGATCATCATGATGATGTAGAACAGCAGATCGGGGAAGGCATAGATCACATCGGTGAGGCGCATCAACAGATTGTCTACCCTCGGGCCGGAATAGCCGGACATCAGCCCGATCACTACCCCGATCACCAAGATGATCAGCACCGGCGTCAAGCCGACGATCATCGACACCCGGGCGCCATAGATGATCCGGCTCAACAGGTCACGGCCGATAGAGTCTGTGCCCAACAGGAACTCGGAGTCGCCGGCCTTGCCGGTGACCGATTTCTCCACCCAGACGGGCGGCAAAGTTGCTTTGCCGTCGTAGATCTGGAGCGGATCGTGGGGCGCCAGGAGAGGAGCAAACAGAGCCACTACGATAAAAATAGCGATCACAACCATGCCGACGACGGCTGCCTTGTTACGGATGAGCCGCGACCAGGCGTCGCCCCACAGACTGCGCGAGGGGCGGCTCAGGACCATGATCTCAGCCGAACGCGTCGCTGATTCAGACACAGTAGCCATTTACACCATTACCCTCCAACACCCGCAGCAGCGAAAGCCGCAACTACAGGCCGATCTACTCTACCTTGATCCGTGGATCGAGAAAACCGTAGCTAATGTCCACCGCCAGGTTGGCTACCGCGATCAGCACCCCGTAAATGAGCGTCGTGCCCATGATCATCGAATAGTCCCGGTTAGAGATCGACTGTACAAATTCCTGGCCGATGCCTGGGAAGGAGAACATCCTTTCGATGATGAAGGAGCCGACCAGCAGGCCGGCCAGGGCCGGGCCAAGGACGGTGACAACCGGGATGAGCGCGTTGCGCAGCATGTGGCGAATGATAACCGCACGCTCGGCAAGGCCCTTGGCCCGCGCCGTGCGGACGTAATCCTGGCGCATAACCTCCAGCATTGAAGACCTGGTCAGGCGGGCGGTGAAAGCCATGGTGCCAAAGCCCAAGACCAGGGCGGGGATGACCCACATCTTGGGGCTGTTCCAGGACAACGGTACAACGGGAACCAGCTTGAGCGCCACGGCAAAGATAATGATCAGGAAAATACCCATGACAAAGTTGGGCACCGACACGCCGATGTTGGCAATGACGGCGCTCGTATAGTCGATCCACGTGTTCTGTCTGAGTGCGGCGATGATGCCGGCAGGGATCCCAACGATGACCGCCAGGGCCAAGGCCAGCACCCCCAGGCGCGCCGAATAGCCCATGCGGCTGTTCCAGAACGGCTGACCCTCGGGAATGCCAAACAGGATATCCTGCACCGTGCGGCCGCGCTGGCGGTAGGACGGTCCCAGATTGCCGCAGATGGCGCCGCACACGAAACTGCCATCGTCGTCGAAATCGCCGATGATATAGGCGACGTACTGCCGCCACATCGGCTTGTCCAACCCGTATCTGTGATTCAGCATCTCCTGCGTGGCCGGGTCCACCTGGCGGCGGCCGGGATCGCGGTCCCACGGGCCGCCCGGCGCGGCGTGCATGAACAGGAAGGTTACCACTGTGATAGTGAACAGAACCGGGATCATCCACAACAGACGCCGGATAATGTATTTGCCCATACGCTACTCCATGAAACTAGACTACCCCTGACCCCAACCCTACATCGCTCCGCTCTGTCCCCTGAAGGGGATCTATGTCACTGTACAACGGTCTCCCCACGAGGGCAAGGGGGCAGAAGGAGGAGAGGAGCCGGTCAGCTCACTCCCAATTTTCACTGGGCAAGACCGACCGGCTCCCCCTGTTGGTCACAATGCCTTACGGCAGCATCGTGGTATCGATGTCGATCGTCAGCGGGCTGACGTTGCCGGCCCAACCGGCATCCTGCGGGGTCAGGACAATGCCTTTGACCCACGGCTTGATCATGTAGGCGTTGACGTTGTTCCACATGAACGCGACCGGGGCGCCCGCCACCAGCAGGTCTTGGGCCTGCTGGTAGAGCTCCATACGCTTGACCGGGTCGCTCGTGGTGTCGGCCTCGTTGACCAGGGCGTCAAAGTCGGGGTTCGAGTAGCCGATCCGCTCGCCAAAGGCGCCGGTCTTCCAGTAGACGCTCAGCCAGTTCTGCGGGTCGGGATAGTCGGCGCACCAGCCCAGAATGAAGAGCTGCGGCGCGGTGGTGATGTCCTTGGTCATGGCCGTGTAGGTGGTGGCCTCGACTGGGTTCAGCTCCATCTCCACCCCCAGGACGTCCTTCCACTTGGCGACCAGCCACTCGTGGCGCAGCCGGTTGCGCGGCGTGTCGCTGAAGGTATCGATGAGCTGCGGCAGCTTGTCTGCCGAGCCGTAGCTGGAATCGGCCAGCGCCTGCTTGGCAGCGTCGGCGTTAAAGCCCCAGCGGGTCTCGCCTTCCTGGTAGCCAGGGTATCCCGGCGGAATCCAGGTCAGGGTCGAGCTGCCGAGGCCTTTCAGCACGTCGGTCACCCATGTGTCGCGGTCGAGGGCCAGAGCAAACGCCTCGCGCACTTTTGGATCGGTGAACGGTTCTTTCAACTGGTGGAACATGACGGCAAAGGTGCAGGAGCCGGGGTAGATGTTGGCTTCTTTGGACAGGACCGGATCGGCCTGCACGGTCTCCAGGTCTTCGGCCGCCAAGCCGATGATGTCAAACTCGTTGTTCTTGTAGGCCTGGAACGACACCGCCGAGTCGGTGATGTAGCGGTATTCGATGTCTACATTGGGCGTGCCTTCCCAGTAGTTCTGGTTGGGGGTAAAGTAGCCGCGCACGTACGGTTCCATCGATTGCAGGACGTAGGGACCGTTACCGATCTGGAACTTGGAACTGAGCCACCAGATCTCGCCGCCCTCTTCGATAAGCTCCTGCTTGGCCGGGTAGGAGACCCAGATGCCCATGATGGTGTGGAAGTAAGGCGCCGGCTTCCAGAAGGTCAGCTTGAGCACGCGGCAATCGGCCTGCTCATAGTCGGTGCAGGGGGCGCCAGCCATGTCCAGGGCCGCCACACTCGCCTTGACCACTTCTTCACAGGCGGCCTTTTCCTCGTCGGTCTGGCATACAGGGTTGCCATCGACATCAGCGCCCGTCCGCCACTCTGGCGCGCCCTTGATCTCGTCGGTGATGGCGGCATACTCGCCCGCGGTCGCAGGATTGATGTTGCGCAGGAGCGAGTACTGGTAGCGCATGGCGTTCAACAGGGTGCCGTCGCTGTACTTGAGCCCTTCGCGAAGAGTGAAGGTCAGCTCGGTGGCCTCGGTGTTGTACTCCCACTTTTCAGCCGCGCCGGGGACCGTCTCCAGCTTGTCATTGAACTTGGTCAGACCCTGGTATATCAGGTTCAGGTGGGCAATTTCGTTGACAAAGGACGACTTTTGGGGGTCGACGATGTCAGGATAGGAGCCCAGGTTGATGCGCAGTATTTTGGCCTTTTCGACCGGCTCCGGGGTGGCAGTAACCACAACCGGCTCGGTTGTTACTATGACGGTCACAGGGACATCCTGGCCCGGAATAACCTCGGTGATTACCACCGGCACTCCGGTCTGTATGATCACTTCCGGTGTAGCCGTCGGGCCACAGGCGGTCAGGAGCATCGACGCGATCAGGACAAAGGTGCCCAGAATCGCAAACCTTTTGTTCATCTTTCTCTTCTCCCTCTCAGAATAGATTGATTTCCGACTTGCGTTTGAGTTTCGATTTGGTGATTATTAGCCCTCTCCCACCTCCTTTCGTTTGGCAATCAGCTTTCAGTTGTCAGCTCTCGGTTATCCACTTTCGGTCTTGGTCAGCAATCTGGTCGCTGACCGCTGACCGCTATGGAATACACAAGACCAAGCCAGGATAGATGGTGTTGGCAGTTTGAATCGTCATCCCGTTGGCCGCCAGGATGTCATAGGGTGACACGCCATAGTCCCGGGCGATCTGCCATACCCACTCTCCCGACTTGACAGTGTGGCGGATGCGGCAGCCTGTGCTCCCGCCAGAGGTACCCCCGGAGACGGGGATAACCAGCTTTTGTCCCTGGTAGATCTGGTTGGGGTTGGCGATGCCGTTGGCCTGGGTAATCGCCTGAACGGTGGTGCCGTAGCGGTAGGCAATGGAGTAGAGGGTCTCGCCGGGCTGAACGACGTGCACGATCGTCTGGCCCGAGGATGGGACCGCCGTCGCCACCGGGGCCGCCGTGACGCCCGGGACCGCTGTCGCCACCGGGGTGGTAACGGCGGGGGTGCTTACCACTATCTCCGTCGTCGGGGTTCCCGGCCCTGGCGGCAGAGGGGTGTAAACCGAAACCACCGTTTCACCCGGCGCAGGGGTCAAACCGCCGGGCGGCACGCCAGGCTGGGCTGTCTGCGGAACAGCAGGCGTCCGGGTCGGGGCATTCTTGGTACAGCCTGCCAGGCCCATTACCATGGCTATCACCAACAGGAGCAATCCGACTTGCAATAGTCTTTGTCTCATATTGCGACACCTCCCCATCGCTTCATCACTGGATGCAGTCAACTGGCCGCATGACTAGTTCCATCATACCACAATTATTGTCTGGCGTCAAGCGGCAGTTGCGCCTCCAAGCACTCCGGGCACGGTGTGCAACCAAACCAGGATCTAGGATATGGCGATTGGCCAAAAAGGTCATCCTCCCATGACTCATATGTACCAACGCAACGCGGCCTCGATCTGTTCAGATCGGCCAGCCCAAGGGCGCACCGCAGTGCGCCTCTACCGTTCGGGGCCGGACCAGGCAGATATCACTAGATGACGCCTAGCTCTCGCCCGACTTGCTCAAAGGTCGCCAGGCCGGTGTCCAGGTCTTGGCGGCTGTGGGCCGCGGTGTTCATGACCCTGATGCGAGCCTGTCCCTTGGGCACGGTAGGAAAGCCCAGGGCCATGGCAAATACGCCATTCTCGAATAGCTTGCGCGAGAACTCTTTGGCCAGCGGCGCTTCACCCAGCATGATCGGGACGATGGGCGTTTGGCTGCGGCCGGTGTTAAAGCCCAGTTCTGCCATCCGCTGTTTAAAGTAGCCGGTGTTGGCCCACAGCTTGTCCACCAGGTCGGAGCTCTCTTCCAGCAGATCGACGGCCGCCAGGCACGCGGCCGTGTCGGGCGGGGTGGCGGCGCTGGAGAAGAGGAAGGGCCGCGCCTTTTGGCGCATATAGTCGATGGCCACCGTCTTGCCGGCGATGACGCCGCCCATCACCCCGAATGCCTTGCTGAGGGTGCCGATCTCGACATCGAACTTGCCCTGGAGGCCAAAATGGTGAACGATCCCCTTGCCGCCGCCCAGGACGCCCTCGCCGTGGGCATCGTCGACCATGGTCATGACGCCAACCTTTTCGGCCACCTCGTACAGCTCGTCCAGCGGGGCGATGTCGCCGTCCATGCTGAACACGCCGTCGGTGATCAACAGGCCGCGGCGGAAGTTGGGCATGTTCTCCCTGATCACACGCTCGGCGTCACGGGCGTCGCAGTGCTCGTAGACGATGATCTTGGCGCCCGACAGGCGAGCGCCGTCGATGATGCTGGCGTGGTTCAGCCGGTCGGAAAAGATCGCGTCCTGCGCACCGGTGGCTCTGTCCTGACCGACCAGGGCCGGGATGGCCGCCTGGTTGGCGCAAAAGCCGCTCTGGACGTACAGGGCGTCCTCCACGCCCTTGAATTCGGCCAGGCGTTTTTCGAGCTGAATGTGGAGCGCCTGCGTCCCGGCGATCGACCGCACGGCCGCCGGTCCGACGCCCCATTGATCGATCGCCTTCTTGGCCGCCTCTTTCATCTTGGGATGGTTGGCCAGGCCCAGGTAGTTGTTGGTGCAAAAGTTTAGCACCTTTTTGCCGTCGACCACCATCCAGGCATCAGCCGGCGAGCCCATGACCCGCAGATTGATGAACAACCCGGCTTCTTTCAAGGCAGCTACGTCTTGACGGATGAAATCAAATTTATCTGGCATCGTTGTTCCTTTCTATACACTCACGAACGGTTGAATAGGTTCAGTCCACTCCGCTGGCGCTGCGGCAGACCAGGCCGCACTATACGACGGTCCGGGACTCCCTCCGGTCGCCCACTCCGCTGGCGCTCCGGGACTCCCTCCGGTCGTCGATCAGAGACAAACTTCGGTTGGGTACAGCCGGCCTTCGGCGTGGCGCCGCCGGAGGTTGGCCAGCATGTCGACGGTCATGGCCGCCAGATCGTAGCTCGGCTGCCAGCTCCACTCCTGGCGGGCGGCGCTGTCATCGATCGAGCAGGGCCACGAGTCGGCGATGGCCTGCCGGCCTTGCCAGTCCGGCTGATAGTCGCACACAAAGTCGGGGATGTGTTTTTTGATCTCGGCGGCCAGCTCGCCGGCTGAAAAGCTCATAGCGGCCAGGTTAAAGTCGGCGTGGTGCTTGAGCCGGGAAAAGTCGGCTTCCATCAGGTCGATGGTGGCCTTGATGCAGTCGGGCATGTACATCATCGGCAGGACGGTGTCCTGTCGCACAAAGCAGGTGTAGCGCTTGTTGGCTACCGCTTCGTAGTAGATGGCCACCGCATAATCGGTCGTGCCACCGCCCGGCAGGGTCTCGCTGCTGATGATGCCGGGGTAGCGCACGCCGCGCACGTCGACGCCAAAGCGGCGGACGTAATAATCGCACAGCAGCTCGCCGGTTACTTTGGTCACGCCGTACATGGTGGTGGGCCGCAAAATGGTCTCTTGAGGGGTGTTGTGGCGGGGTGTCTCTGGACCAAAGGCGGCGATGGAACTGGGACAGAAAACTCGGGGAAGCTGGTGTTCACGGGCGATTTCCAGCACGTTGTACAGGCCGTTGATGTTCACATCCCAGGCCAGGTGCGGTTTCTGCTCACCGACGGCCGACAGGATGGCGGCCATGTGGTAGATGATGCCGACGTCGTATTTGATTACTGCCGCCTCGAGGCTGTCGCGGCGGGCCACGTCGATGAACTCAAAGGGGCCGGTCTCACACAAGGCCGGGCTCGGCTTGGTCCGATGGCCGGCGGCCACGACGTTGTCGGCGCCATACCGGCGGCGCAGTTCCAAGGTCAACTCTGAGCCGATCTGGCCGACCGCTCCGGTGACGAGAATCCTTGTCCCTTTTCTTTCTGTCATAGAAAGATCCTCCTCCTTGTCAGGGCTTGACTAGTGCAGTGTAACATATCCGAATCGATTCGTCAACAGCTCAAGGTGTGTCAGACTCGGTAGATCCAGTTTCTGAACTCAAAGCGGACCAAAATCCGCGTCTGAGTTGCCGGGCCACAGTCTGGCAGGAGCGGTATTGGATCTACTGAGACCGGATCGCCGGCAGGTACATCTGCTGGATATAGTCCTTGACCATGCGCCGGGCGCTCAGGGCGGCTATGCTGGTACGGATCGCCTCTTTCATGATCTGGACCCAGGCACGGGGAATGCCGGCTGCGTCGCGCTCGTAATAGGCGGGCACCACCTGCTCTTCCAGAATCCGGTATAGAGCCTGGCTGTCCACCTCGTCCTGGGTGTTCCAGTCGTCGTACTGGGTCTGGCCAAAAGCCCAGCCGTTGGCCGGCCGGCCGGCCTGGGCGGGATGGTAGGCTTCGGGCCACCAGCCGTCCAGCACGCTCAGGTTGGGCACGCCGTTCATGGCCGCCTTCATGCCGCTCGTGCCGCTGGCCTCGTTGGGCCGGCGTGGATTGTTCAGCCACACGTCCACACCCTGCACCAGAAAGCGCGCCACATGCAGGTCGTAATCTTCGATGAAGGCGATCCGTCCGCCCAGCTCGGGCGCCCGGGCGTACTGGTAGACCTGCTGGATAAACTGCTTGCCCATGGCATCGGCCGGGTGGGCTTTGCCGGCAAAGACTATTTGCACCGGGCGTCGCTCGGCGTGCAGGATCCTTTTCAGACGCTCCAGGTCGCGGAAGATCAGGGTCGCCCGCTTGTAGGTGGCAAATCGACGGGCAAAGCCGATGGTCAGCGTGTCTGGATCGAGTAGGGTTCCCGAGGCAAGCACCTGGCTGGCGTCCAGGTCGCCGCTGCGCCACCTCTCCCGCGTGCGCTCGTCTATGAACGCCAATAGCCTGGCTTTGAGCTGTTGGTGCGCCGCCCACAACGCCCCGTCCGGTATCTGGTCGATCCGATCCCACAGAGCCTGATCGTCGTGGCGCTCTTCCCAGTCGGCGGCCACACAGTCACTGAAAAGCTCTTTCAACGTAGCCGACACCCAGCTCGGCGCGTGCACGCCGTTGGTGATGGCGCTGATAGGCACTTGGTCAACCGGCCCGCCCGGCCACACCGGCTGCCACATGCGCCGCGACACCTCGCCGTGCAGCTTGCTGACGCCGTTGGTGTAGCTGGCCAGGCGCAGGGCCAGGATGGTCATGTTGAACCGGCCCTCGTGCTCGCCCAGGGTCATGAACCGCTCGCGGCTGATGCCCATTTCTTCCCAGAAATACCCAAAGTACTGGTCCATCAGGTCAAAGGGGAAAGCATCGTGACCGGCAGGCACCGGCGTGTGGGTGGTAAAGACGGTGGTGCAGCGGACCTGGTCTACGGCCTGATCGAACGGCTGGCCGGCCAGCACCAGCTCGCGCAGCCGCTCGAGCACCAGGAAGGCCGAATGGCCTTCGTTCATGTGCCAGGCGGCAGGGGTGATGCCCAGCGCCCGCAGCACGCGCACGCCACCCAGTCCCAACACCGTTTCCTGGCGGATGCGCGTCTCCTGGTCGCCGCCATAGAGCCGCGCCGAGATCTCTCGATCCCAGGGTGTGTTCTGAGGGACGTTGGCGTCCATCAGGTAGAGAGCCACCCGTCCCACCTGCAACTGCCACACCTGGAGATATGTGGGCACGCCGCGCAATTTCACCTCGACCAGCAGGCGGTTGCCGGACTGATCGAGCACCGGGTGGATGGGCACCTGGTCGAGGTTCAGCTTGTCATAGATCGCTTCCTGCCAGCCGCCTGGTGGGATGTGCTGGCGGAAATAGCCCTCGGGGTAGATAAACCCCATGCCGACAAGGGGCAGGCCCAGGTCGCTGGCCTCTTTGCAGTGGTCGCCCGCGAGAACGCCCAGCCCGCCGGAGTAGATGGGCAGAGAGCCGTGGACGCCAAACTCGGCGGAAAAGTAGGCCACTGGCCGGGTCAGATTGGGGTATTGGCAGCGGAACCAGAGGTGGCCGTTGCGCATGTCGGCGTCGAAGGCGGCCATGATCCGGTCGTACCGGTCCAGGAAGACCGGATCGCGAGCCAGAGTCTCTAGCCGTTCGGCGTTGATCAGCTGCAGCATCCGCACCGGGTTGTGACGGGTGCTGCGCCAAAGCGGGTAACTGAGCGCCTGGAATAGGTCGCGAGCCTGGCGATGCCAGCTCCACCACAGGTTGTTGGCCAAGTCTGCCAGCCGGGCGATGCGCTCGTAGCTGTTGGTTGCGTCCACTAGCCCACCTCTTTGTGGCCTGGTAGGACAAGCTGACCGCCTGCCCCACGAGCCGTCTTGAGAATGGCCCTATCTTACGGGAAAAGGCCGCGGTTGGCAAATGCCGGGAGGGGATATGCAGCCGAACGAAAAAGCCGCCGGGGCGCTGGCCCCGGCGGCTGTGACGTCTGTTGCGGCGCTATCGCTTTTGGGCGCAACCGATACAGCGCTTGGTGTGGGGCAGGATGGCCAGCCGCGCCGGATCGATCGGCTGGCCGCAGATTTCACACCGGCCATAGCTGCCCTCTTCCGCCTTGTGCAAGGCTTCTTCCAGCGATTTGATCCGGTTCTCGACGCCCTGTTTCATGGCCAGGCACATCTCCCATTCGTAGATGCTGGGATCGCCTGTACCCAGACCATAATCTCCCTTGCCCTCCAGGCGCTGTCTCTCCAGGCGATCGAGCTCGGCCCGAGCCTCGTCCAGCTCCTGCTGCAGACGCTCTTTCAGACTCAAAGTTTCTGTACTCATCGTATCCTTTGCTTTCGCGACCGGACTCAGCCCTCCACCGCCGAAAGACCGCTCTCGGCGCCGGCCGGCGCCTCATCGGAAGGCGAGACACCGTCAGGTAGCTCGGGCGCAGCCTCTTCGACCGGCAGTTCGGGTCCGGCCTCCTGGACCGGCGGCTCGGGCTCGGCCTCTTCGACCGGCAGTTCGGGCTCAGCCTCTTCGACCGACGGCCCGGGCCCGGCCTCCTGGACCGGCAGTTCGGGCTCGGCCTCTTCGACCGGCAGTTCGGGCCCGGCCTCCTGGACCGGCGGCTCAGGCTCGGCCTCTTCGACCGGCGGCTCGGGCTCGGCCTCCTGGACCGGCAGTTCGGGCTCGGCCTCCTGGACCGGCGGCTCGGGCTCAGCCTCTTCGACCGGCGGCTCGGGCTCGGCCTCCTGGACCGGCAGTTCGGGCTCGGCCTCTTCGACCGGCAGTTCGGGTCCGGCCTCTTTGACCGGCAGTTCGGGTCCGGCCTCTTTGACCGGCGGCTCAGGCTCGGCCTCTTCGACCGGCAGTTCGGGCTCGGCCTCCTGGACCGGCAGTTCGGGCTCAGCCTCTTTGACCGGCGGCTCGGGCTCGGCCTTCTCGAACGGCGGCTCGGGCGCCGGCTTGGAGGCAGCTACCTTTTCTTTCCTGGCCCCAGTCCGGGCTGCCCATTCGCTCCACTCTGACTCGAGCACGCGTTTCAAGCTCAATCCCAATCGCCTGCGCCGGGTATCGATCCGGATAATGCGCAACAACACCCGCTCACCCCGCCTTACCACGTCCCGCGGATTCGCAACCGGCTTGTCGGCCAGCTCTGAAATGTGAATCAGGCCTTCAACACCCGATTCGATCTCGGCAAAGGCGCCAAAGTCGGCGATGTTGGTGATCACTCCTTCCACCAACTGCCCCAATTCATAGTTGTCTTCGACCAGCGCCCAGGGCTCCGGTTCGAGACGCTTGCGGCTCAAAGCGATCCGCTTGTGCTCCCGATCGAGATGGAGGACGATCACGTCTATCGTGTCGCCGATGTGCAACAGCTCTCTGGGGTGCCGGATCCGCCGCCAGCTAAGCTCCGACAGGTGTACCAAGCCGTCGGCCCCGCCGATATCGACAAAGGCGCCAAAGGGAGACAGACTGGTAACGACGCCTTTCCGCACCTCGCCCTCCCGCAGCTCGTCGAGCAGCTTGTCGCGCTGCTGCTCACGCCATTCGCGCTGGGCCTGGGTTGCCGACAGGATCAGGCGATGCTTGCGCTGGTTGATCTCGATCACCTTGACTTTGAGCCGCTCGCCGACCATGCTCGACAGCCGCTCCAACCGCTCTTCAGCGGTCATGGTGGGGCGGAAATCGGCTATCTGCGAAGCCGGGACAAAGCCCCGGATCCCACCCAGGGGGATCACAAGCCCGCCCTTGTTAAAGCCGATCACCTGCTCTTCCCATGCCTCGCCGCTTTCGGCCAGCTCTCGGGCCCGCTGCCAGTCCTTTTCCTGGCGGGCCTGGTAGAGGGAAACCGTCAAGTTGCCATCCTGGTCTTCGGGGCGCATGACATACACCGGCACCTTGTCGCCCACCGACAGTTTGGATAGAGCCTCAGGGCTCATGCGCTGCAGGTCGGCCAAGGGCACCACTCCATCCCGCTTGGCGCCGACGTCGATGATGATCTCCTGATCGGTGATGGCAAGGATCACACCGGTACGGATCTCGCCTCGCTTGGGCTGCTGGTAATCCCAGTCTTCAACAGGCAACCCGCCCATCCGGGAGGCGTCGACCTGCTCCGGGGCCGGGGCCTCGGCTTGCGGCAGGTAGGCGACGTCGCCTACCTCCACCACAGGCGTTTCCTGCTGGTCGCTGGGTTGGATCTCTATCATGAACGGTCTTCTCCTCACATCCGATTTTGATCCCTGCATCCAGAGAACAAAAGACTCGGCTACCTGCCCGCCAAGCACAAATCAGGATGGAAGCCGAGTCTGTTGCTTCAGCTTCTCCGCTCGCGGAGCGAATGCAGTGCGCCACCGCACCGGACCTGGAACCGCTCCAGGCCCCGGATCTCGATTGTCCTGGAAACAAAAGTGGACCTATTATACACTATTTGGCGGATGCTGTCAACAAACGGGCAAATCAGCAAATCGGCAAATGGGCAGATCTGCCGTTCTGTTGATTCGCTGATTTTCAGGCGATGTGGTACAATTTCGAGAGGAGTTGCCACACCCGGCTGGACGTCACTGGGGGTGGAATGCCGGGCGTGGCAGCCCGGCCAGCTAACTCCAAGGGGGAGCTGTGGCGATCCACTTTGATATTCTGACCCTGTTTCCCGGCTTGTTCGCCGGCGTTTTCGACGAAAGCATGGTCAAGCGCGCCCGCGAGGCAGGCCTGGCGACGATTGCGCTGCACAACATTCGAGACTATGCCACAGGCCGCCACCGGATCACCGACGACACGCCTTACGGCGGCGGCGGCGGCATGGTCATCAAGCCGGAGCCGGTCGCGGCCGCCGTCGAAGCGGTGCTTGGCGAGGCGCTGGGTACCGTCCCGGTGGTGCTCCTCACACCGCAGGGACGGCTATTCAACCACCAGGTAGCTCGCGAGCTGTCGCGCCAACGGCGGCTGCTGCTGCTGTGCGGTCGCTACGAGGGGGTGGACGAGCGGGTCCGCGAGCTGTTGGTGACCGACGAGATTTCTATCGGCGACTATGTGCTGTCGGGCGGCGAAGTGGCGGCTATGGCCATCATCGAAGCGGTAACCCGGCTGATCCCTGGCGCGCTGGGCGATCCGGGCGCTGCGTTCGAGGACTCGCACGCCGAGGGCCTGCTGGAATACCCGCACTATACCCGGCCGACCGTTTTCCGCGGCTATGCCGTGCCAGAGGTCCTGCTGTCGGGCAATCACGCCGAGATCGTGCGCTGGCGGCGGCGCCAGGCACTGCGCCGGACCTGGCAGCGCCGCCCCGACCTGCTGGACCAGGCCCGCCTGTCGGCAGAGGATCTGGCCTATTTACGGGAATTGGAGAAAGAGAACCAAAGCACCCCCTCGCAGGTTGCCACGCCTGACGATCTGTGTTATACTTGAGCCGCCCAATCATAGAGACTGTAGAGAAGAAGATGAAACGAGCAGTGATCATACCTATTGACAGCGGCCCGCCGCCCGACCGCGCTCGCTTCGATTGGCTGACGCTGTTGTTGGTGTGTGCTGCCATGATCCTGATCGCCGCGCTGGCGGCCATCAGCGCCGACCTGTGGCTGTGGAGATCGTCCGATGGGCCGGTGGCCGAAGCCTTGGAGCCGATGCAGCTCGCCAGCCCAACAGCGACGCCGGCACTCCCATCGGCTTCGCCAGTCCCAACCGAACCACTGACGCCGACCTTGACACCTACGGCCGCCACGCCGCCGCCCTGCGTTCCGCCCGACGACTGGGCGATCCACCTCGTCGAGGAAGGCAATACCCTCTACTCGCTGGGCAGGCGCTATGGCACCGACGTCGATACGCTCAAGCTGGTCAACTGCCTGAACACCGACACTATTTTTATCGGCCAACGGCTGTATGTGCCCGGCCCACCGTCGACGGTAGTGGTGACTCCGCAGGTGATCGCAGCGCAAGAGTCGCCCACCCCAATTCCGCCGGCTGCGACAGCCGTGTTGACACCCCGGCCAGGCGCTTCGAGCACGCCGGTCAGCGGCGCCGTCGGCGATATCGGCAGCGAACCCCGGCCGGCGTCCAGCGCCACGCCGACCGCCGCCTTCCCGGTCAGCATCCCGCAAAACCCTGTCAACATCATCCTGCTTGGCTCGGACAAGCGGCCCACCAGCGGCGCGTGGCGCACCGACAGCATGATCGTCGTGTCGATCGATCAGGCCAACAGGTTGGTTCGCCTGCTGTCGATCCCACGCGATCTGTGGGTGTATATCCCCGGCCACGGCTACAACCGGATCAATACCGCGGACCTGTGGGGCGAGCTGGCGCAAAAAGGGGGCGGGCCGGAGCGGGTCAAGCAGACGATCTACCAGAACCTAGGCATCCCGATCGATTATTATGTCCGGGTGGACTTTCAGGGCTTTATGAAGATCATCGACTCGGTCGGCGGCGTCGACATTGACGTGGAATGCCCGCTGCCCGACATCAGCCTGTTGCCGGGGATGCACCACATGAACGGCGAGGAGGCGCTGCGCTATGCCCGGTCGCGCAAGAGCACGAACGACTTTGACCGGGGACGCCGGCAGCGCAAGGTGCTGATGGCGCTGTGGGATCAGGCGCTCGCGCTCGACGTGGTGCCCCGGCTGCCGCAGTTGTGGCTGGCGATGGCCGACTCGTTCAAGACCGACATGCCCCTGGAAGAGGTGATCAATTTTGCCTACCTGGGCACTACGATCGAGCGCCAGCACATCCGCAGCAAGGCGATCGACGCCAGCATGACCCAGGGCTGGACCACGCCGGAAGGGGCTTCGGTCCTCCTGCCCCGCGAGGAGAGGATCCGGGCCGCGCTGGAGAGTTTCTACGCCCCCTTGAACGCGTCTGAGCTGGACACCAGCAACCAGGTCCGCGTGCAGGTGATGAACGGCTGGCCGCGGAAAGAGGCGGAACAGCTGGCCGCAGCCGCCCTGAAATGGGAAGGGTACAAGATCATGGGCACCAGCCTGGCCGAGCGCCAGGATGTGGCCAAGACAGAGATCATCGTCTATAACGGGGACCAGGCGCGCGGCGAGCAGATCGCCCGGTCGTTGGGTGTGCCCCTGACTTCTGTCCAGCTCCAGCCCGACCCATCCCGACCGGTCGACGTGCAGGTGACCCTCGGCGCCGATTACAATCCGTGCGGCCGGTAGGCGGCGTTTGGACCGCGAAAACGCGAAAGAACGCGAAATGCACGAGAAGTGGCTACGGATGAATTCGCAGCACTGATGGCTGAAAGCTGACTGCTGTGACAACCTGGCCGTTCGTGGTCGTGTTTTTGGTGGCGTTGGGGGTGGCGCTGGTGGCGACGCCACTGGCGGGGGCGTGGGGGCGGCGGCGAGGGCTGGTGGATGAGCCGGGGCCACGCCGGTGGCACCGGGGGTCGATCGCCCGCACGGGCGGGATCGCGCTGTTCGCCGGGTTCATGGCCGCGGCGCTGCTGGCGCAGTGGCTGCCGGTGCCCCGCCAGGACCCCAACGAACTGACCCGCTTTGTGGGGATCGCGCTGGGCTGCCTCTTCTTGTTCCTGTTCGGGCTGATCGACGACAAGGTGGAGTTCAGGCCCGGCCCCATATACCTGGCTGAGGCTGCGGCCGGGGTGATCGCCATCCTGTGCGTGGTGTTCATCGAGCGGGTAATGAACCCGTTCACCGACCAGATCCAGGTCTTTCCCTACTGGTTCACGGTGGCCTTTACCCTGCTGTGGATCATGGGTATGATCAACACGGTCAACTTTTTGGACGGGCTGGACGGGCTGGCGACGGGGGTGGCGGCCATCGTCAGCGCCGTGCTGGCGGTGCACATGGTGCGCGAGGGGCAGTACAGTGTGGCGCTGCTGCCGCTGGCGCTGCTGGGGGCAACCCTCGGCTTTTTGCCGTTCAATTTCCATCCGGCGCGGGTGTTTATGGGCAGCTCGGGGGCGCTGGTGGTGGGTTATGCCATCGCCACGTTGGGGATCGCTGCCGGGGCCAAGCTGGCGCTGGTGATGCTGATGCTCAGCATTCCGATCGTGGACGTGGCCTGGCTGATGATCAGCCGGCTGCGGGCCGGGCGGTCGATCGGCCAGGCCGACCGCCAGCACCTGCACTACCGGCTGCTCGACCTGGGGCTGAGCCAGAGGCAGGTGGTGCTTTTGTATTATGCCTACTGCGCTGTCCTGGGGGCGGTGGCGCTGTTGGTGAGCTCGCGCCTGCTGAAGCTGACCCTACTGGTGGGCCTGGGGCTGGCCACGATCCTGGCTTTGGGCTGGCTGGCGCGCCGCATGCCGCAAAGCGGTCACTCCAGGCAGAACGGTCATTCTGAGCGAAGCGAAGAATCTCCTTCCAATCAAGGGTGAGGTTCTTTCTCAGCCAGACGCGGATTGTGATCCGCGTCGAGCGTAGAGAGGATCAGCGGGGCTTGAGGAGGTTGGTCAGCAGGCCGAGGAGGCCGAGGACGAGCATAAAGACGGCGTCGACGGCCAGGGTGAGGGTAAAGGCCGAGGCCAGGTAGGCGGCAAAGGCACCCACTCCGGTGACGATGGCCGGCGGCACGTTAGGCAGGCCGACGACGATGACCGCCACAGCAGCGACAATCCCCAGGAAGATTAGCACCGGCCGGACCGCCTGCATGTCCGATTCGCTGGGCAGCATGGCGTTGGATACGGCAAAGATCAGGTACAGCCACAGCCAGACATCGGGCACGCGGAGCAGATCGCCCAGCCCGGCCAGGAAGCCGGCCAGCCCCTGGCCGGTCAGCTCGTCGACGCTCAGCACGTGCGCGCCGATCAGAAAGATGACGGTTGTGCCGGCCAGCAGTGGGGCCAGGCCGATGAGGCTGGACCGCAGCGGGTCGACCTTGGCGGTCTGGACTGAGCCGAGCGTTACCTTGCCGCCGCGCCGCGGCCCGCCCATCTCCGGCCCGAGCGCGGGCAGGCTGGCCGGGACGCCCAGCAGCCGGGCCATCAGCCAATGGCTCAGCTCGTGCAGGACGACGCCGGGCAGGATGAGCGCAAAATAGATCCACAACACTACGTCCGGATCGTTGAGCCAGCGCATGCCGAGCATTTGCAGGTGGAGAGTGAGCCAGCGGGTGACCCACAATAGGAGCAGCAGTGTGACGACCAGGGTCGCCATAACCAGCCAGGGGCTGACGGCAGCCGGTTCACTAGCCATCGGCGCCGCTCGGAGACAGGGTAATGAGCACCACCTCGGGTGGGCAGAAGAAGCGCGCCCGAGGCATGCCAAAGCCCTCCATGCCCAGGCCGCGGCTGACGATCAGGTGGGTTTGTCCCTGGTGGTAGTGGCCGGCTTCGTAACGCTTGCCGTAGCGCGAGTTGGTCAGCAGGGCGCCAAAACCGGGCAGCCGCCACTGGCCGCCGTGGGTGTGGCCCGACAGGACCAGGTCAACGCCCAGCGCGGCCGCCTCGGGCAGCAGGTCGGGCATGTGGTACAGGACTATTTTCAGGGCGCCGGGCGGAGCAACGGCGAGCAGGTCGCCGAGCCGGGCGCCGTCGGCGGCCGGGTCGCGGGTGCAGCGGATGCCGGCCAGCCACAGCCGGTGGCCGCCGACGATCAGCTCGGCAGCCTGATCTTCGAGGAGGATAACGCCGGCGCCGGCCAGTGCCGGGCGCATCAGCTCAGGCAGGTCAACTTCGAGCGTGCCCAGGCAGCCATAGACGCCGCCGGGGGCGCGGAGCCGGGCCAGTAATGCCTGCAGGTCGGCCAAAGCACGCGGGTCGTCAGTGTAGGAGGCGTTGAGATAGTCGCCGGTGAGGGCGACCAGGTCGGGTTTCAGCCCGGCGACGAGCGCCGGCAGGGCGCGCTCGCGGCGGGTGGTCCGCTCGACGTGGATGTCGGAGAGGTGGACGATGCGCAGCGGCGTGCCGGGGTTGTCCAGCCGGGGGCTGGCGATCTCCAGGCGGGTGACGCGCAGGCGGAACGGCTCGACCAACATGCCATAGGCGACCAGGGCCGAGCCCAGGAGCTGGACGGCGAATGCGACGGCGAGCGCCGGCCAGGTCCAGGCCGGGGCCACGAGCCAAACAGCGAGTGCCGCGGCCTGAAAGACCAGGCAGCGGACCAGGGCCAGGCCCAGCAGCGGCGTCTGGACCGGACCGAACGACACACCCCGGCGCGGGAGTGCGGCCAGGAGCTGCCAGTCGGCCAGGACAAAGGCCAGCAGGCCCACGGCGACGGCCCAGCCGGCGGCCGGATCGCCGGCCGCCCTGGCCCACACGCAACCGACGACCGCTGCCAGGGCCGGCGGTACCGGCGCCACCTGCCAGGCGGTCCAGGAGGCCGGTTTTTCGGTGAGGAGCAGCACCGAATTGAGCAGATTCAAGCCTTTCACAGGCCGGGATTATACCACTGCTTCCGGGTGGTGCCAACTGAAGGGCATAAACTGGAAACAGCGAAGTTCCGATGCCCTTCTGGGTACGACAAAGCATGAAAATGGCCGTAACAGAGCGACTGAAGTCGCCACTACGAGCGGGCCGCCATGGCCGTAACAGAGCGACTAGAGTCGCCACTACGAGCGGGCCGCCATGGCCGTAACAGAGCGACTAGAGTCGCCACTACGAGCGGGCCGCCATTTTCGGATTAGGACACCAAGGACACGAAGGGGAATTGTCCAACCTCCAGCTTCTATTTGGCATGTGGTGCGATTCGGGGTATAATGTTCTTTTGTAGCCTCGAAAACAGGTGTGACGTGTTCAGACGATCGAAACCGATAAGAGACAGCCTGACCAAGACGCGGCGCTCGTTCTTTGGGCAGATCGTCGGGCTGTTCGGCGGCGATCAGATCACCGAAGAGCTGTGGGAAGATCTGGAAGCGCTGCTGGTTCAGGCCGACGTGGGGGTGAACACCACCGTCGCGTTGGTGGACCGCCTGCGCCAGCGGGCGGCCAAGGGCGAGGCGCGCACGGCCCAGGCGGTAGAGGCGATGCTCAAGGAGGAGCTGCTGGCTCTGTTGGGCACTCCTCTGCCGATGACGGTGGACGAGCCCCGGCGGCTGACGGTGATGCTGATCGTGGGGGTCAACGGCTCGGGCAAGACGACGACCATCGCCAAGCTGGCCAAGTACTACCGCGAGCGGCGCCGCAAGGTGATGTTGGCCGCGGCCGACACCTTTCGCGCGGCGGCGATCGACCAGCTCAAGATCTGGGGCGAGCGGGCCGACGTGCCGGTGATCGCCCACCAGCCCGGCGCCGACCCCGGGGCGGTGGTGTACGATGCGATCCGGGCCAGCGGCAGCCGCAACGCCGACCTGCTGATCATAGATACGGCCGGGCGGCTGCACACCAAATTCAACCTGATGGAAGAGCTGCGCAAGGTGCGGGGCGTGGCGTCGAAGCACGTGCACGAGGCGCCGCACGAGACGCTGCTGGTGCTGGATGCGACGACGGGGCAGAATGCGCTGTCGCAGGCCCGGCATTTTAAGGAGGCGGTCCAGGTCACCGGTGTCGTCGTGGCCAAGCTCGACGGCACGGCCAAGGGGGGCATGGTGTTTGCCATCGCCCAGGAGATTGGACTGCCGGTCCGCTTTATCACCACCGGCGAGACGATAGACGATCTGGCCGAGTTTGATCCCGAGGCGTTCGTTGAAGGACTGTTTGAATAGAGCATGGGGGAGCCCAACACGTGATTAAGAGGATTGTATCATGACCGAAGAGTTACGTAGCCGTCTAACCACCCTGAATGAGCGGATCGAAGAGATCCAGGTGCGTCTTTGACCTGGCCGACAAGATACAGCAGATCGAAAAACTAGAGCAAGCCGCCGCTGCGCCCGACTTTTGGGACGATCCCAGCACCGCGCAGGCGGCGATGCAGAACCTTTCTAACCTCAAGGCCGAAGTAGGACGCTGGCAGACATTGGGCCGCCAGGCCGGCGAAGCGCTCGAGCTGCTCGACCTGGCCGAGGCCGACGAGGACCAGACCCTAAACGGCGAAATCGAAGCCGAGGTGGTCCGGGCCGAGGAACAGCTGGCGCACATGGAGTTCGAGCTGATCCTATCCGGGCCCTATGACCGCGGGGCGGCCATCCTGTCGATCCACGCCGGCGCCGGCGGCACCGACGCGCAGGACTTTACCGAGATACTGCTGCGGATGTACCTGCGGTGGGCCGAGCAACAGGGGTTCCAGACCGAGATGCTCGACTCGCTGCGCGGGCAGGAAGCCGGGTTCAAGAGCGTGACGGTTGGGGTGTACGGCACCCACGCCTATGGCTACTTGAAAGCCGAGCGGGGCGTGCACCGCCTGGTGCGCCTGTCGCCGTTCGACGAGGCGCATCGCCGCCACACCTCGTTTGTGCTGGTGGAAGTCGTGCCCGACATTCCGGACGACGTCGAGATCGAGATCAACCTCGACGACGTCAAGGTCGACGTATTCAAGGCATCGGGGGCAGGGGGCCAACACGTGCAAAAGAACTCTACCGCGGTGCGGCTGACCCATCTGCCGACCGGCATCGTGGTGTCGTGCCAGAATGAGCGCTCGCAGACGCAGAACAAAGAGGTGGCGTTCAAGATCCTGCGCGGCAAGCTGTACGACATCGAGCAGCAGCGGATGGTCGAGGAACAGGCCCGGCTGAAGGGCCAGCACGTGTCTGCCGGGTGGGGCAACCAGATCCGCTCTTATGTCTTGCACCCGTACCACATGGTGAAGGATCTGCGCACCGACTATGAGACCGGCAATACCGCTGCCGTGCTGGACGGCCATATCCAGGAGTTTATCGAGGCGTACCTGCAATCGACGATTGGGGAGTAGAAGAAGACTTTCGATGTCTATAGGACAGACATCGGAAGTCTGGAGTAGGCGGCAGGCCTGCCACAGGCGGGGGCAGATTTGACAGCAGATCGAACTTGTATATAATGTGAGGTTGCGTGTTTGATTGGATGGGTGATGACTAACGACGACAGGTTCGTAGAGCTATTTCAAAAGCACCTCGCCGATTCTGCCCTTGCGCCGGTCACGATCGTCAACTATCTGGCCGACCTGAGGGCCTTTCTGCGTTGGGGTGTGGCGGCCAAAGGGGCAGACTGCTCGCCATTCTGCCTGGATAGCCAGGACATTGGCGCTTATTGCGCCTATCTGTTGCATACCAAAGGCCACGCCGGGGCGACGGTGAACCGCCGGCTCCAGGCGCTGCGCAAGTTCTACGACCTGGCCATCCAGGAGGGGTGGACAGCCGCCAATCCGGCGGAGTCTGTGCCACTTCTGTCAGATGTCAGCCCGCAACGGAACCAAAACCGCAGCGCGACTGACGTCGAGCGGCTGTTGGCAGCCGTGCAGAGCCACCAACAGGAATGGTCGCCTCGTGACAGGGCGGTCGTCCAGGCGATGATCGGCGCCGGGCTGAAACTGGGAGAATTGATCCGGCTCAAAGAAGCCGACGTCACCCTGGACGGCGATCAACCCCATCTTGTCGTGTACAGCAACCAGGATGGGCAGCCGGGGCGCATTGTCCCCCTGCAAGGCGCCGCGTGCGACGCCATGCGGGACTATATGCCGACGAGAAGGGCCGCGCCAGGGGTAGACCGGTTCTTTGTGAACCAGGACGGCCGCCCACTCTCGACCCGGACGATACAACGGCTGCTTCGCACCTGCGCCGCAGCAGCAGGGCTGGATAGCCTAACAGCCCAGGATCTGCGATACGTTTATGCCAGGACAGCCTATGACGAATGTGGCGACGTCAAGGAGATCGCTCGCCTGCTCGGCCACCGCCATCTGGCGACTACTATCCGTTATCTTCGCCCGAATTCTGTGGATTCGCCATCATTGTGAGATAATCGAACGTTGAGACCCCGGCGACGGCTGAAGCAGAAGCCGGACCGCCCCCAAGTCATGATTGGAGGAAAAGACTTGATTCTCAAAGATTTCAAGGCTTTGCGGATCAGCTTGGCCTCGCCCGATACGATCAGGTCCTGGTCGTATGGCGAGGTGACCAAGCCCGAAA
>Ga0209254_10000626_pt1 | contig 29572 bp, 26 predicted proteins | sample FrelakmetDIP11DI_FD_187148 | JGI IMG/M metagenome (GOLD analysis project Ga0209254, IMG submission 187148) | Freshwater lake sediment microbial communities from the University of Notre Dame, USA, for methane emissions studies - DIP11 DI (SPAdes)... | ecosystem: Environmental > Aquatic >... | reverse complement strand
CGACGGGAAATTGGTTGATGCCGACCGGAATGAGGTCACCGACCCCGACTGAAATGTTGAGGGTGTCGGGTGGTCGTTCGCCCCATCGATGAGCGAGGACGAATGGGGTCGACAGCCTCTAAACTCCCACATGAACGCTCGGGTAGAAGGCGTGTCCCCACCCCGATCGACATCAACCAGTTCCCAGTCGATCGGGGTGGGGGCACGCCTCCTACAGCCGCGTCGATTGAGGGGGTCGTTAGAGGTCGTGACCATCATTTCGGCGGAATCAGACACGAGTGAATCGACTCCTGGCCGGGCACCTGACGTGCCAGCGTGCGGATTGCCAGCGCCGCATCGGCGAGATCGAAATCGTGGGTGTGCATCTTTTCGATCGGTACGCGGCCGGACTCGATCAAGCGAATTGCCGCCTTGTACCCGGATGACGTCACGCCGATGGCACCTTTGATGTTGATCTCCTTCATCACGATCAGGTCGGAGACGAAGTTGTCGACGGCTTTGAAACCCTTGACCCCGGCGAGTACCACCGTGCCGCCGGGTCGCACCATCGACAGCGCGTCAGCGACCGGTTTGGTTGCATAGGCCGAGACGTCGACGACAATGTCGGCGCCGCGTCCTTGCGTGAGTTCCTTGACCCGCTTGACCGGGTCTTCGTTGTCGACGTCGATCGTATGGTCGGCACCAAAAGTGCGCGCCAGCGCGAGCTTGTTGGCGTCCGCCGCGAGCCCGGTGACGATGATCGTGCCAGCGCCGACTTCGCGGCACGCGATGACGCAGGCAAGGCCGCGCTGTCCAGGCCCGAGGATCACGACCGAATCCCCGGGGCGGGTGTTCGGCATCTCGACCGCCCAGCGGAATCCGGCGCCGAGCGGATTGAACATCACGCCGATTTCCGGCGGTAAGGTAGGGTCCACCCGGTGCACGATCGTGTTTGGCGCGAGATACATGTGCTGCGCGTAGCCACCCCACAATCCCGGCGGCTCCGAAAGCGGGATGTATGAATAGATCCGCCGTGTATCACACAGGTGATAGCTGCCCGACAGACACGGGCTGCAGTGCCGACACGACAGCATCGTTTCAACCGCGACGCGGTCGCCGACGTCGACCTTCCAGCGTTTGGCCGCGCGGTCACCGATCTTTGCGATTCGCCCCAGCGGTTCGTGGCCGGGCACCACCGGCATCGGCGTGCGGAGCTGGCCTTCGAATTGCTCATAGTCCGAACCGCAGATGCCGCAGGCCTCGAGTTCGAGAATCGCGGAATCATCATCGATGTCGGGAATCGGCAGGTCACGCGGCTCCAGTGTTCGTATCGCGGTCTGCACCATTACAAATGAGGTTCTGGGCAGCGTATTCATCGGGCGCCTTCACGGATGTGTTTTGCGACGGCTTTCTGCTGCACAAACTCGGCGCGCAGCCGCGCCAGCTCGTCGGCCGGCATGGCTTCGATGTTCAGGAAATCCTCCTTCCAACGTACATCGGTACTCCAGATCTGCGCCGAGATACGCGTCGTGCGAGGTTCTATCGCCGTGTCGAACAGCGCAAGTGCCTGAGCGAGTGTGTCGCGTTGCGATTCGGCATCGAACGGCTTGCCGGCCGAATTGCCGAGCGGGAAGTCGCTGAACAGAAACCGCGCTACGCCGACGTGTTCGACGATGTCACGCGCGCACCCCATCACGACCGTTGGCAATCCGTTGGCTTCGAGGTGACGCGCGACCAGACTGACGGATTGGTGGCACACCGGACAGTTCGGCACCAGCAGCGCGAGATCCGCGCGCTGATCGACGCAGGCGGCGAGCACGTCGGGTGCATCGCGTTCTTGCGTGGCGCGCTGGCTGCGGTCCGTCGGCATGCCGATCAACAGACTCGCCAACGATCCAACGACGCCGCGATCGACAGCGTCTTGAAGTGCCGCGATCGGCAGCCAGCTGTTCGAGTCCTTCGCGGTCGTGTTTTTACGGTCGTAGGCGATATGCGAGATCCGCAAATCGGGCGTCGGCTCAACCGGCGCGCGATACACCGTGTAGAACTTCGCAGCAGCGTTGTAGGCGGCACCCGGACCCTGGTCGCCGAGCGATGAGTCGAAACGCGCGGCGGTGGTGATCAAGACGATGCGGGATCGTGCAAGGAGAAGCCGCGGAAGAACGAATGGAACCGTTGCGAACGTGGCACACTGGTAAGGCGGATACCCGAGCACCGCATAGTAGGCGCACGTCCTTTGCATGTATCCGATGGGTGCGCTCATGCGCATTTCCTTGATCTCTCTGCCCCGCCGCAATGTAATGCAGTTTTTCACGGCGACCAACCCATGTCGAAAGCAGTCAGCAGCCAAGCACAATTTGGATCGCGCACCAGCGCCTACGAAGTGGTTGCGGGCCATGATCTTGCGGGTCGCACGATCATTGTCACCGGTGCGAATACGGGTATTGGCGAGCCGACCGCACTCGCACTGGCGAGCGCGGGCGCCCGCGTGATCTTTGCCTGTCGGCAAGCGGCGACCGGCGAAGCAGCGGTCGAGCGTGCACGCGCGGCGTATCCGGGTTGCAAGGCGGAGTTTGGCGAACTCGATCTGGCCTCGCTCGTCAGTATCCGCCGGTTCGTCGAACACCTGGACGCGCCGAAGATCGACGCGCTGGTTTGTAATGCCGGACTTGCCAGGATGGATTGGGCGCAGACCGATGAAGGCTTCGAACGGATCGTCGGGGTCTGTCACATCGGTCACTTCCTGCTTGCGCGCTTGTTGATGCCGCGTCTGCTGGCGGCCGGCACCCCGCGCGTCGTGATGGTCTCGAGCACCAGTCATGCCACGCCGGCGAAGCTCGATTTCACGCAGCTACCGATGACACCCGCTAACTTCAAAGGCATGACGGCCTACGGTCAGGCGAAGCTGTGTAACGTACTGATGGCGAAGTCGCTGCAGCGGCGCTACGGCAGCCGCGGTCTGACCGCGTGCGCGCTGCATCCAGGCACGCTCGTCACCACCGATATAGGCCGCAACTCCAAGCTTGTTGGCGCATTGATGAAGCTCGTGAGTCCGTTCACGAAGAATCCGGCGCAAGGTGCCGCGACCACCGTCTACGCGACGGTGCACGAGCCTGCAGCGGAGCTGGCCGGGCAGTATTTGAAGGACTGTCACATCGATCCCTGCAGTCCGGAGGCCAACGACCCCGCCGTGGCGCAGCGGTTGTGGGATATGAGCGAGGAGTGGGTGGCGCGCGCCGGTGCGTTGCCCGATTGGCCTTGATCGTCCGCGCGCTTCCGCAAGCGCAATGTAATGTCCGGATCCGGAGTGTGTCGTGAGCGACGGCCCGCGACACTGACTCATCGGAAGCGGAGCAGCAGGCGATGATCGAACCCGATGAGGTGTGGTGGAACGCGATCCGCGATCGCGACGCGGCGTTCGACGGCGCGTTGTTTTATGGCGTTGTGACAACCGGCGTGTATTGCCGGCCCGGTTGCCCAAGCCGGCGACCCAAACGCGAAAACGTGCGCTTCTATCCTGATGCGCCCAGTGCCGAGCGCGCCGGCTTGCGTCCGTGCAAGCGCTGCCGGCCGGAGGCTGTCGCCGCTGCCAGCGACACCGCGCGACTCGTGATCGGTGCGTGCGATCGGCTCACAAATCAGGATCCGTTGCCGAAGCCGTCCGTATTGGCGACGCTCGCCGGCGTCAGCGACCGCACGCTGCGTCGGGCGTTCAATGAGCTCTTGGGGGTCACGCCCGGCCAGTATCTACAAGCGCTGAAGACACAGCGCCTGCGAGGGGCGTTGACGAAGTGTGAACGGGTCACCGACGCCGTTTATAGCGCGGGTTTCAGCTCTTCGAGCCGTGCCCATGCAAACGCCGGGCGCCTCGGCATGCAGCAATCGGACTACGCCGCGGGCGGAGCCGGCATTCGCATCGAGTTCATGACACGCCGGACGCAGCTGGGTTGGTTGGTGGTGGCGTCCACCGAGCGCGGACTCTGCTGCGTGCGGTTCGGCGAATCCCGCGACGCCTTAGTCACGTTGTTGAATACCGAATTTCCGGCCGCTGCACGAACGGAAAAGGCCAATGAGTGGATCGAGGCGCTGTTCGACTTTGCGGACCGTCGATCCGACTGGCGCATCCTGCCGCTCGATATTCGCGGTACCGCGTTTCAGGAACGGGTATGGCAGGCGTTGCGGGAGATTCCGTCGGGGCAGGTCGCAACGTATTCGGATGTCGCGCAAGCCATCGGCATGCCCCGATCGGTGCGCGCAGTGGCGAATGCGTGCGCGGCGAATCCGGTTGCGGTTGCCTTGCCATGTCATCGGGTGGTACCGAAGGCGGGCGGAATCGGCGGGTATCGATGGGGTATGCAGACCAAACGTCGATTGCTTGAGATCGAACAACGGCGTTGATCATCGATACGAACTAACGATTCGGATCAGACGCGATCGCGAAGCCATCAGACCACGCGTAATGCGTCCGAGATCGACATACGTGCCGCGCGGATCGCCGGAAACAACCCGCCGATCAAGCCGATTGTTACCGCCCATAGCATGCCCCCGGCGATCAACGGCAAACCGACGTGAAGCCGTACAGCGACCTGACCGAGCGCGCCGCCGGTACTGAACGCGTTGCCGTTGAACAACAGCCAGGCGATGGCGCCGCCGGTTGCGGCGCCGACGAGTGCGAGCAGCAATGCTTCCGCGAGCACGGACACGACCACCGGAAGCGCACCGAAGCCGATCGCGCGCAGCGTAGCGATTTCGACGGCGCGGGTGCTGACGGCCGAATACATCGTGTTGAGCGCACCGAATAGCGCGCCGATCGCCATGATGGCGCCGACGGTGGTTGCGACGACCTCCAGCAACGCGGCGACCTGCTTCGACTGCGCGGCGTAGTAGTCGGTCTCGCGCTGCACATCGACCTTCAGAGTCGGATCATGCAGTAGCGCTTCCTTGAATGCGTCGAACGCGGCGGGGGAGTCCAGCGCGACAGTCGCGGTGCTGAATACCGTGCGCTGCGCGGCCGACATCAGCGTAGTGGCGTCGGTCAATACCTCGGATTCGTGGACATCGCCGTTGCTTGCGAAGCGGCCGACGACCTTCCAGTCGCTACTGTGAAATTTCGCGGCGTCACCGATGTTGAGGTGCGCGAACTGTTCATTGGCGGACTTCCCGACGACGATCTCGTGAATGCCGGCTGCGAACATACGGCCTTCGGTCAGCTGAATCTCCGGGCGCACGTCGGTCGCCAACGCGGTCAGGCCTCGCACGGAGAGGGCGCTGAGCTGTCCATCGCTTCTGCGCGGCAGGTTCACCGAGAGCAGCACCTCCGCCGAGACCGCGGGTTTGCCTTCAACCGTGCGCCGAATGCCGGGCGCCGATTCGATCGCGATCAGATCTTCTCGCGATACGGTGCTCAGTGCCTCGGCCAACGAACCGCTGCGCAACACGATGGCGCGATCGTCGCGCGCTGCGTTCGCCAACGTCGATTTGAGCCCGTTTGCCATCGCCAGAACTGTCGTGAACACGGCGACTACACCGGCGATGCCGACGCAGATGACGAGAGATGTGCCGATTCGTTGCGGGATGCTTTGCAGATTGATGGTCGTGATCGCAAGGGCTTGTCTGATTGCACGCATGGGGGATCCGCTAACGACCCGACAGAGCTTCGACGATGGTCAGCCGGCGTGCACGTGACGCGGGTATGGCCGCGCTGAGCGCCGCCAGCAGAAGCGCAATGCAGAAGCCGGTGACCCAGACGCGCGGCGACAACGGCACCGGGCTCGTAAAATTCAGCGCACCGAACACACCCGGAAATACCGCCGCCGCGATCGTCAGGCCGATCGCCGCCGCGATCAGGCACAGCACCGCTGCTTCGGCAACGACGAGCAGCAACAGGGCCGTGTCGCTGAAGCCCACGGTTTTCAACACGCCGAGTTCCGGAATTCGATCACGTACCGATTGCGACATCGTGTTGCCGGCCAGAAACAGCAATGTGAAAAGCACAGCACCAATGATCGAGTTGACGAACATCCGTACATCGCCGATCTGGCGAATCTGCGCGACCACATATTCCCTTTCGTTGAGTGTCGTTGTCTCGGCGCTCGAATTGGCAAACAGACGGTCGATGGCCAATGCGATCTCGGACGCGCGGCTCGCCTCGTCGATTGACACCGCGTACTGGTGCACTGTGCCCTTGCCGGTGGCCCGCGCCGCGTCGAGATACTCGTAGTTGAAGTACAACTCGTTGGCGAGCGCATGATCATCGTCCGGGCCTGCGTTGTAGACACCGACGATGTCGAATGTCCATTCGGGGGAACCGTCTTCCTGGATCCAGTTCATTGAATGCAGCGTGATCCGATCGCCGATGTGCCAATTGAATCGCTTGGCGAGATCGACGCCCACCAATGCGCCGGTTTGTGTCCGTCGAAACGCATCTAGCTGATCGGCGGGAACTTTAATTTCGGGGAACATTGCGACGAAGGGTTCGATGGCGAGCGCCGCGGCGCTTAAACCGTTTTTGGGATCCTGGTAGTACCCGATCAGAATCGCCAGGTGCGACACGTTGCGAACGCCGGGGACTCGGGCGATCTGGGACTCGTAGGAGATCGGCATCATCTCGAGGATGTTGGCTCGATTCATCACGCGCAGGCGCGTCTCGCTCATTGTTGACAGCGCGTTGTCGAACGCGGAGATCACGCCGTTCAGAACACCGAACAGCAGGAACGCGACCGCGATCGACAGAACCGTCAGCACCGTCCGAATCGGTTTACGCCAGAGTCCGGCCCACAGCAGCGGCAGATACTTCACGTCGGAGGTCCGCCAGGTTCCGGTTGCTCAACGCTCGTGATACACCATGTCGAGATCCTCATCCTTGTCGAGGCCGAAGACCTGCTGCAGCGATTCGATCAGGCCCGGGCCGAACTCCGGGTTCGTCCACGCGCCGGCCGTCAGCGCACCGTCGACGACGAGCGCGTGTCCGGAGATGAATGATGCCTCGTCGCTCGCCAGGAAACAGACGGCGTTGGCGATGTCGGCAGGCTCGCCGGAACGCGGGATCGGCTGCATCTTCTCGAGGAGCGGTTTTACCGCCGCCGCGTAGTCGGTATTGCCGCCGCGTTTTAACGCGAGCTGTCCGGCGAAGATCGGTGTCGCGATTCCGCCAGGACAGATCGCGTTGACTCGAATGTTGAACGGACCGAGTTCCTGCGCGACCGAGCGAGTCAGGTTGATTACCGCGGATTTGACGGCGCTGTAGACGTGCGGCCCGTAACCCGCCTTCAGTCCAGCAACACTCGCGGTGGAGATGATCACGCCGGAGCGCTGCTCGCGCATGATCGGCGCCGCGTATTTCATGCCGAGGATCGGACCGGTCAACATCGCGTCGATCGTGCGCCGATACGGTTCACCCATATCGGTGGCGTGGATTTCGCCGGTGACACCGCCGAAACCGGCGTTATTGAACAGGCAGTCGAGCCGGCCGAAGCGTTTCAGCGCCAAGTCGAGCATCGCTTTGACATCGCTCTCGCGGCAGACATCCGCGTTGATGTAGGCAGCGGCCTTGCCTAGAGCCGCGGCGAGCGCCTGGCCTTTGTCGTCCTGGACGTCGGCGATTACCACGCGCGCGCCCTCGGCAATGAACTTCTCGACAGTGGCGCGTCCCATGCCGCTGGCACCGCCGGTGATCACCGCCACTTTACCGTTGAGTCTGTCCCCCATTGCACCACTCCTGTTGTTGAACCCGGGTATTGCATCCTGGCGTTGCGTCAGCGGCGAAGGCTACCATGGCTGAATTGCCATTGGATTCACACATGATCGAAGCGGCTCGGGTGTATTCACATCTGCGCATCTGGGATGGCGTCGCCGACGGATATCTCGATGGGGTGGACGCGATTCGTGTCGAGCGCGGCACAATCACCGCGTTGGGGATCACGTCGGAGATTTCGGCCGGCGCGGCCGTGCGCGATATGGGCGGCCTGACGGTCATTCCCGGACTGATCGATGCCCATGTGCATATGGTGCTCGATCCCGACGTGCGCGATCCGCTCGCACAGGCGCGCGGCGACGCGCAGACCCAACTGGTCGCGATGGCGCAGCGCACGGCCGCCATGGTGCGCGCCGGCATTACCACCGCGCGTGATCTCGGCGGCGGCGAGTGGTTGGAACTCACGTTGCGCGATCGTATTGCACGCGGCGAAATTCCCGGGCCGCGCTTGTTGTGCGCCGGTCAGCCGATTACCTCACCGGGCGGCCACTGCCATTTCTGGGGCGGCGAAGCGGCTGCACTCTCCGATGCCGCGGCGGTGATCGCTCGGCAGCACGAACATGGCGTCGATCTGATCAAGGTCATGGCGACCGGCGGCACGATGACGAAAGGCAGCACGCCCCGCACGGCGCAGTTCGATCAGGACACGCTTGCCGCCATTGTCGCGGACGCGCGCCAACGAGGTTATCCAGTCGCGGCGCATTGCCACGGCACCGCAGGCATCCGCTTTGCCGTTCGCGCCGGCGTCAACACCATCGAGCACTGTTCGTGGGTCGGCGAAGCGGGCTGGGGTGCTGAATACGACCCCGAACTCGCTGCCGAAATGGCGGCCCGGGGAGTATGGGTATCACCGACGGTCAACGCCGGTTGGAAACGGCATCAGGGCAGCGGCAGCGAACACGAGGGCCGCCTGTTGCGCAACTTCGCCGCGATGCGCGCAGCGGGCGTCAGGCTGGCGGCATCGACCGATGCGGGCATTCCCAACGTGCGGCATGAAGATCTCGGTAAGGCGTTACCGGTGTTTGCTCACTTCGCCGGATTGTCGAACGTCGATGTGCTGAAGTCCGCGACATCCGGATGCGCGCAGGCGATCGGCGTGGGTCGTCTAGCCGGATCGCTGGCGCCCGGATTTTCGGCAGACCTGCTGTTTCTCGACGGCAACCCGTTGAGCGACCTCACGTGTCTGACCACGCCCGCCGTGGTGCTGGCGCGCGGAGTCGATTGCGCGCCCCGCTGACGTACCTCGAATGGCACCGTCCTAAAACAATCCTTTGAGCATCGGTCCTTCGGGTGCTAGACCGAGCAACACGCGGCCGCCGTCCTCGATGTGCTGCGGCGCGACGGTGACGTGCTGCCGTATGACGCGCACGTCGCGAGCCAGCCGTTCGAGCGGACCGGCGCGGTCGTTGGCGGTGGTGCCGGCGGCCTCCATCACGAAGTCGACCGCTTCGACCGCACCGGCCACGGCGTCGGAACAGGCAATCTGAAATAACGCACGGTCGTGCAGCGTGACTTCCTCTGTCGCGCACACCTTGTGCCACATCGCCTCGACCAGTTCGAAGACGAGCGCGCGCGATGCCCGCACACGGACTTCGGCTCGCGCGACCGCACGTTGTGCAAACGGACGCTCGCGCAGCGTCCGCGACGTGAAGCGGGGCACCTTGCCGGTTGCGATGCCGGTGAATGCATCGATCGCCGTCCGCGCAATACCGAGCGCAACACCGACCTTGTTGTATGCGAGCCGGCTCGACAGCGGGAACCGTGCGAGCGGTGAATCGCCGCCGTGGTTGCCCATGCGCGCCAATATCCGTTCGTTGGGAACCTCGACATCGGCAATCACGACGTCGTGCGAACCGGATCCACAGAGACCGCCGACATTCCACGTATCGAGGATCGAAAAGTCCGGGCGCGTCACTACCGCGTAAACCGCCGGCTGGCCGGGGATGGCTTGTCCGTCGCGTCTGCGTTGCACCAGTCCGGCGAACACCGCGCTGTTGTGGCAGCCGCTGACGAATTGCCAGCGGCCGTTGACCCGGTAGCCCCCGGCTGTTTCGTCGGCGGTACCGATCGCGGCGGTCGACCCACACAGAATCGTCAGCGGATCTGCCAGCAGATCGGCGCACTGCCTGAACGCGGGTGCGATCAGCCCGAAGCTTTCGATGCCGATCATCAAATTCCAGCCGGTGCTGCCGTCCGCATTCGCCACCGCTTCGATGGTCGCAATCTGCGTCATCGGGTCGGCCTCGGCACCGCCGAGGCGGCGTGGTGCGGCGATCCGATACAGGCCGGCCGCCGCCATTGCACGGGCGACTTCCGGCATCAGGCGGCGTTCGCGCTCGGCTGCATCGGCGTGGTCACGTATCAGCGGTGCCAGCGCGCGGGCGCGTGCCACCGGATCGGCCGTCGTGTCGGACATGTTTGGTATACATCCGCCTGAGCTGGTCGCGGATTGTCGCACGCGTGGATGTAAAAGCCCCGACGACGGTTCGACCGCGTGCAATGGCGTGTGACGCGCGCATGCCCGAGATCGCGGCGGATCGATTATGCTGTCGGCTTGTTGTGCAGGAGTGCTCGAGATGGCTGCGTTGGTCTATTCATTCGACGAACTGATGAGCGAACCCGCGATCGAAGAACCGCTGATCGCCGGGGGTGTTCGCTGTCATGGCGGCTACGTCGGCGGCGAATATATATCACCGCGCAGCGTGGTGCGGCGTCCTGCAATCGTTGCGTGGCGGCAGCGACTGGTTGACGACGGCCACCCGCTGATCCATGTGCCGGAGAAGTACGTGCCGCCGAACTATCCGAACTACCCGCAGGCGAAATACCTGCTGAAGGAAGGCGTCGTCGAACCGGTGACGCGGGCACTGACGATCATTTCGATCGTCGAAGGCTTCGGCGCGCGTATCCGCGAAGTCCGCGTGCCCGATTTTGCCGCGGAGGTGAAAGAGTCGGTCGAAGGCACCGCACTGGCCCATCTGGCCAACGGATTGTTCGAGGCGCACGCGCGTGACGAGGCCGGTCATCGCAACGAAGGCGGCCACAAGCAGATGTGGGAAGCCGCGCGGGACCTGGGACTCGCGAAACCGCACGTGCCCGGTGACGTGCTGCTGCGTCTTATGACTGGGAGTCCGGTCGGCGAACGGGTGCGACTGTACCCGGAGCTGTCCGAACGCATGGAGAACATGATCGTGATGATGGCGAACGTGCTGATCGTCGAGAATTTCGCCGCGGATACCTTTGCGTGGGCGCAGCAGTTGCTCGGCGATCCGGAGGTGAGCGCCGATCCGGAGCACGCGGCGCATGTCGTGGATTGCATCGCGCGCGACGAAGTGCCGCACGTCGACTATCTGACCGTTGCGTTGTCGGAATTGCGCGCGCGCACGTTGATTGGTGCGAACGGCGATGAGATATCCGGCACCGATGCCGTCGATGCAATTTTCCGCCGGCAGCTGCGCGGCATGGCCACCCAGCGCCCGCGTTTGGCGCGCGATCGACTGCGCGACGAAATTCGCCAGGCGATTACCGATACCCAGCGCGCGGCGGTGATTGCCAGACGATTTGAAGACCTCGATTCCGGCTGGGCGTTCCCACATGCCGACGACGAGGCGCTGGACGTTCTGTTGACCGCGGCTTGATGGGTCGGCTCGCCGAGCGCCTGTATCGCAACGCCCGCATCGGTTGGACCGCGTTGTGCGTGTGGTTGCGGTACAAGACGCCGTTGTGGTGGGACCAGCTGCTCAGACGCGATCCCGCGCAGCGCGACATGAAGTCGATCCATCAGCGCAACGCCGACCAGATCTTCAACGCCGCGGTGTCGATGCGCGGCATGCTGGTGAAGATGTGCCAGGTCGTCGGCACGCGTTCGGATATGTTTCCACCGCAGTACGTCAAGACGTTGTCGCAGTGTCACGACCGGTTGCCCCCCCGGGACTTCGCAACGGTCAAGCAAGTCATCGAAGAGGACTTCGGTCGGCCGCTCGAGGAGATATTCAGCGAATTCTCGCCGCACGCCGTGGCCGCGGCGTCGCTCGCGCAGGTGCATCGCGCACGACTCGTCGATGGGCGCGAGGTGGCGGTCAAGGTGCAGTATCCGGACATCGAACACATCATCCGGACCGACCTCACGGCATCGCGGCGGGTTGCGGCGATCTACCAACGATTCGACTCGAATCCGATGGACTTTTTGCCACTGCTCGACGAGCTGCAGCGCCATCTGAAGATGGAGCTCGACTTCCGCCGCGAAGCACAGAGCGCCGAACGTATCCGCGGGTTTTTCGTGAACGACCCGACGGTGCGCATTCCCGCGATATTTCATGAACACTGCACGCGCCGCGTCATAACGATGGAGTTTGTCGAGGGCGTCAAGGTCAACGATCGCGAGGCACTCGAGAAGGCGGGGATCGATTATTCCGACCTGATGGTGCGGCTGATGCGCATCTTCAACCAGATGATCCTTGCGCACGGTTTTTTCCACGCCGATCCACACCCCGGCAACATCCTCGTGAACGCGAGCCCGCGCGGCAAGGCGCTGTTCACGTTGCTCGATTTCGGACTCGCGAAGGAACTGCCGGACGGCTTCGGCCTCGGCATCTTCGAACTGATGTTCTCGATGATGACGTTCAACGAGTCGGCGATGTTGCGCGCGTTCCGTGAACTCGGCTTCGAAACGCGCAACGACGACGACTCGACTCTGCTGATGATCGCGCGCCGGATGATCGCGCGGTCGGATACCGGCGCGTTTCAGGGCGAATTCACCGAAGACATGACGGACGAGATGTTCGATGCGATCCGGGAGAACCCGGTCGTAAAGGTGCCCATCGACTTTGTTCTGGTCGCGCGCGCCTTTGCCCTGCTGTCAGGCATCGCCCACACGCTTGGTCAGCGGGCGAATGCACTCGATGCGATGGGCCCAGCGGTCGCGGGTTGATCCGACCGCAGGAATTCACGCGCCGGTTGGGAATAGCCAGGCAGACGCCGGATCAGCATCGCCGGCTGGGATGCGCCGACACCCGGCAGATCGAACGTGATGGTTGCGATACCAGTCGGCGGCCGCGTCGAGCAGGAATCGCACAAGGCTCTGCTCCGGTGCGAGTCCGTCTGTGGCCAGACCGAGCGGGAAATGCGCGTGCTCGACGCCGATCGAACGATAGCCTCAGACGCCTACGTTCGGGATTCACGAGTGATATGAAGTTGGCGGCGTGCTGTCTATACTCCGCGGCGTTTTTGCGCCGGTACCACCCAGCTTGACGCACCCCGATCGTGAGCCGCTCGAACGCCGCGTTGTGATCAACGGCGTTGAGCTGTGTTATTTCGAGTGGGGTCACGCCAATGTTGCGACCGAACCTTCCGTGTTGCTCGTGCATGCGACCGGTTTTCACGGACGCGCCTGGGATCGTGTCGTTGAAGCGCTGCCTGCCGATCGACATGTAATTTCGCTCGATCAACGGGGTCACGGACGCAGTGCGAAGGTGCCGCCGTTCAATTGGGCGTCATTCGGCGCCGACCTTACGGGCTTCGTCACCGCGCTGAACCTCACCCGGATTGTTGGCGTTGGGCATTCGCTGGGCGGTCATGTGGTGGTGCAGGCGGCCGCGGCCGAACGACGGCGTTTTGAACGCCTCGTGCTGGTGGACCCGGTCATCATGGATCCGGCGCTGTATGCATCGATGAAGGACGCCATGGGCACACTGCGTCCGCAGGATCACCCGACGTCGCGCCGCAACAACGTGTGGCAGTCGTGGCAGGAGATGTTCGAGCGATTGCAGGGACGCGGCTCGTTCGCCGTATGGCGCCGCGATGTGCTGGAAGACTATTGCCGCCATGGGGTGTTGCCGAATCCCGACGGTCCGGGGTTTGTCCTCGCATGCCCACCGTTGGTCGAAGCGGCGATCTACACCGGCTCGGGCGGGCGCGATATCCATGATCTGTTCGGCGCGATCGATGTGCCGGTGGTCGTTCTGCGCGGAGAAAAACGAGCGCGTGCCGAGGCCATGGACTTCTTGGCGTCGCCGACCTGGGCAGACCTCGCCGACCAGTTTCCGCAGGGGCGCGACGTGTATCTTCCACACCTGACGCACTTTATTCCGATGCAGGATCCGGAGCTGGTCGCGCGCTTCATCGAAGGAGGCGACGCCTGATTCGTTCGGTGTGTCAGATCGCTCGCAATGCGGCAGCGTCGTCCGGCGGTTCGTAGCCCCAGAGAGCGCTCGATGTGATGCCGATGATGAATATTGCGAACGACATTACGATTCCCGGAACGAGTGCGGTCAGCGGATCATAGCCGGCGATCAGTTTGCCGAGCACCACGGAGCTGAGTGGTGCCGAAATCATGAAGCTCACCAGTAACACCGACAGAATCTGAGCGCGATGGACGCCGGCGGAAAGCTCCTGCACCGTGGTGCGAACAAGCGTAGTCGTGATTCCCATGTTGAATCCCCATGCGAGCATCACCGCGTAGAACAACCACAACGACGGCTGCATCCACAGCACACCAAGGATCACCACCCGGGTGAGCTGCATCAGCAGAAACAGTCGTCCGGGTCGTCGCAGCGGCATAAATCGCAGCAGAATTACATTGGAGCCGATACTGCCCGTCGTGAACACGATCATTACGGTGGCGAAGAAGTTTGCATCGCCGCCGTAGACTTCCTTGACGATGAACGGTATCGCCACGATGTATGCGCCGGCGTTGACCAGTGACGAGAGAAAATTCAGGCCGATGATGTTGCGGATCAGCGGTATACGCCAACTCGCCTTGATGCCCGCCAACAGGTCCGGCCGGCCGCGCGACGCTGTGGGAGGCATGGGTGGCATGCGCCTTGCTGCGTCGGCACCCAGCGCAAAACAGGCGGCTTGCAGCAGCAGCACGAGCACCAGCCCGAAGTTGTCGAGCTGGCCGCCGAGCCAGACCCCGCCCAACCCCGCGAAGGAGGTGACGATCGTCATGATGGTGACGGTTCGCTGGATATCGGTGCGAGTCACGCGGCTCAAGATCGATTGCCGGGCGGGATCGCTGGCAGCCTGCAATCCGGAGACGGCGATGCCGAACAGGATGACCGACCAGAACGACAACAAGCCGCCATGAACGAAGAGTGCGACGGCAAGCGACGGCAGCGCGATCGCCAGATGCATGCCGATGAGCAGGCGCCGTCCATCGGTTCGGTCGGCCAGCACGCCGCCGAACAGCAGAATTGCGAGCCCGGGCATTTCGATCAGCGCGCGACCGAAGCCCACCTGATCGGCGGGCGCCTGCAGAATGCCGACCATCATCCAGGTGATCAGAAACCCCTGCAGGCTCATCGCCGCCATCCACAGGCTCGAACTCGTTAGATACCAAGGGAACGCCGAACGCGGTACGTCGTGTGCGGCGTCGGATGCGAGTTCGGGCATGCCGGTTCAGCGTTGTGAAAGGGGGATCATACCGATACGCTTCGACGCTCGGTAAAAACCATCGAGACCAAAGGGATGAACATGCAGATTGGTGTCGCGATCGCATTCAACCATACGACGTCGGCGGCGTTCATCGGCCAGGCGGCGCAATTCATCGAGTCGGCTGGATTTGTTTCGTTGTGGGTGCCCGAGCATGTGTTGTTTTTCCCCGATTACGCTTCGCGATATCCGTACGCCGACGACGGGAAAGTGCCCGGTAATCCGCAAGGCGTGCTCGATCCGTTCGTCGCATTGACGTATGTCGCCGCACATACGCAGCGCTTGCGACTCGGCACAGGCATTTGCCTGGTGCCGCAGCGGCAACCGGTGTACACGGCCAAGATGGTGGCCGACCTCGACTTCTTGTCGGGCGGACGCGTGGACTTCGGGGTTGGCATTGGTTGGCTCGCCGAAGAATTTCGAGCGTTGGGGATGGACTTTCGGGTGCGTGCGCGGCGCTGCGATGAATACATTCGCGCGATGCAGGCGTTGTGGAGCGATGGTGTGTCGTCGTTTTCGGGAGAAACGCTCGAAATACCTCCGTGCTACTTCAATCCGAAGCCCGTGCAGAAGCCGCATCCGCCGATCTACTTCGGCGGCGAAAGTGATGCGGCACTGGCGCGGGTTGCGATGCAGGGTAACGGCTGGTACGGCTTCGACCTCGAGCCGGCCGGCGTGCATGAACGGCTCGTGAAGCTGGATCGACGGCTGGCCGAAGCCGGGCGTACCCGCGCCGATATCGACGTATGCATCTGCCCGAACCGTCATCGCCTCACGCCCGAAAGCGTCAGGGGCTATCGTGATGCGGGAGTGGATCAACTGATAGCGCCGCTGTTCGCGCGTGATCTCGATGAGCTGCAACGACGCGCGGAACGGATTCTGGCAGTCACCGGCGCCGCATGATCGAGGTCGTTTGTGGACTGTTCGTCCGTGCTGGCGAGCTGTTGATCGTGCGACGTAAACCCGGTGGCCGGCACGGCGGCAGCTGGGAGTTTCCCGGCGGCAAAATCGAACCGGGCGAATCTGCTCCACAGGCGCTGGTCCGGGAGCTGGCAGAAGAGCTCGGGGTGGCCGTGCAGGCCGGTCGGCAAGTGGGTGAATGCGCTGACGGATTTATACGGCTGCGTGGCTACCTGATCCGTGAATGGCGCGGTGATATCGTCCTGAACGAACACGTAGCAATGCAATGGTCAACACCGGAACGGCTGCACGAAATGTCGCTGCCCCCCACCGATCTCGGCCTGCTTCGGTGCGTGGCGTCGGCAGGCGTGCTGACGTAGGCACCACTTGGTGCGTCTGTTGGGGGCACCCCCCTATATTCCCTTACATCCGTAACAACCGGGGCACATACAGACCTTCGTGCGACCACGGAGAATCGAGCGTCAAATTCATTTTCGGGAGGCTCTGCGATGCTGGTGGGCCGCCGCGACGAAAGATCCAAAACCTGGTTTCGCGCCGAGCGCGTGTTTCACACCAATGGCAAGTGGTACTTCCATACCCGTGAAGGCATCGACATTGGCCCGTACGAGTCGCAACTCGACGCCGAAATCGAAGCCGGGATGCTGAAGGAGCTGATCAAGAACACCCAGGTGCGCGGCGAGTCGTTGTCGGTGCTGCGAGACTTCATCCTGGAATCGTTCTCGCTCGGTCGACCGCTGAACGTGATGGTCGCCGAGAATGCGGAACACATCGTCATGAGTCCACCTGCCGCCAATTGAGCGGCACACTGCTCGAGCGGTACCACGCCTGCGCGTGAAAACTCCGGAGCCGGGGCATAGAATGCGCCCTCGCTCAACTACCTCAAGACTGCTGCACCATGGCGGAACCGGCTGAAGCACCGTCCGGCGCGTTCGATTTTGTCGCGATGGAACACGGCATTCTGGACTTCTGGAGTCGCGGGGATCTGTTCCGCAAATCCCTCGAACACACCAGCGACAAGAAACCGTACATCTTCTATGACGGTCCGCCGTTTGCGACGGGCCTGCCGCATCACGGCCACCTGGTCTCATCCACGCTGAAGGATGTCGTTCCCCGCTACTGGACCATGAAGGGACGCTACGTGCTGCGGCGTTTCGGGTGGGACTGTCATGGACTGCCAATCGAACACGAGATCGACAAACAACTGGGGGCCTCCGCTTCTGAAGTCGTCGCACAGCTCGGCGTCGCCGGCTACAACGCCGAGTGCCGCAAGATCGTGCAGCGTTATGTCGCTGATTGGCGCCACACGATTACGCGTCTGGGTCGTTGGGTCGACTTCGACAACGATTACAAGACGATGGACACCTGGTACATGGAGTCGGTCTGGTGGGTCGTCAAACAGCTCTGGGACAAGGGGCTGATCTATCAGGGCGTCAAGGTGATGCCGATTTCCACCGAACTCGGGACGGTGTTGTCGAACTTCGAAGCGACATCGAACTACCAGGACGTGCAGGATCCTGCGATCACGGTGCTGTTCAAGCTCACCGATGAAGACGCCCACCTCGCGATCTGGACCACGACGCCATGGACGCTGCCGTCGAACCTCGCAATCTGCGTGGGTCCCGACATCAGCTACGCAAAGGTGCGCGATCGTGCGCGTGCCATCGTGTTCTATCTGGCCGAAGCGCGGCTCGAGGAGTATCGCAAGGGGCACGATCTGGACGTGCTCGAGACCTGTCTTGGTCGCGATCTCGTTGGTCGCTCCTACCAGGCTTTGTTCCCATACTTTGCGGACCAGCGGTCGCAAGGTGCGTTCGTCGTCGTGATGGACGATTACGTGACGACCGAATCCGGCACTGGCCTGGTGCATCAAGCGCCGGCGTTTGGCGAAGACGACTACCGGGTGATGAAAGCCGCCGGGATCGAAGCCTTCGTGTGTCCAGTGACCCTGAACGGACTGTTCACCGATGAGGTCCCCGACTACACGGGACGCCACGTCAAGGACGCGGACAAAGACATCATCAGAGCGTTGAAGGAATCCGGCGCGTTGTACGAACAAGGCGTCCTGCAGCACAGCTACCCGTTCTGTTATCGCTCCGACACACCGTTGATCTATCGCGCAATTCCATCGTGGTACGTGCGCGTGACCGACATCGTCGATGACCTGCTGGCCGCCAACGAACAGATTCGTTGGATTCCCGCGCACATCAAGCACGGCCGCTTCGGCAACTGGCTGAAAGGCGCGATCGACTGGTCGATCTCGCGTAATCGTATCTGGGGTACGCCGTTGCCGATCTGGGTCAACGACGTCACCGACAAACGGTTGTGCATCGGCTCGCTTGATGAACTCGAGGCATATACCGGTCATCGCGTCGATGATCTGCACCGTGAGTTCGTCGATCCGCTGACGTTCACGGTTGCCGGTGAAGCAGGCACTTATCGGCGCGTGGAAGAAGTACTCGACTGCTGGTTCGAATCCGGCTCGATGCCGTATGCGCAGTTGCACTATCCATTCGAAAACCAGGGCGTATTTGATGCGGGTTTTCCGGCGGAGTTCATCGCGGAAGGTCTCGATCAGACGCGTGGATGGTTTTATACGCTGACGGTTCTGGCGGCCGCGCTGTTCAAAAAACCCGCATTTCGCAACGTCATCGTCAACGGCATGGTAATGGCCGAAGACGGCCGCAAGATGTCGAAGCGGCTGCGCAACTACACACCGCCTGACGACCTGATGGAGACCTACGGCGCCGATGCACTGCGGCTCTATCTGATCAACTCGGGCCTCGTACGCGGTGAAGAACAGCGCTTCGCCGATAACGGTGTGAAGGATATGACGCGTCGCACGTTATTGCCCTGGTACCACGCGTTTCAGTTTTTGATGACTTACGCGCAGATCGATCACTGGTCGCCCGACAAAGGCCTGCACTATGGCAGCAACGTGCTCGACCAGTGGATTCTGTCGCGTCTGCAGACACTCGAAAAAGATATCGGGCAGGAGATGCGTAAGTACCGTCTGTACAACGTGGTACCGCGGCTGCTCGAGTTCATCGAAGAACTGACTAACGGATATATCCGGCTGAATCGTGACCGTTTCTGGGGCAAGGAGATCACGGCCGATAAGATTGCGGCCTACAGCACGTTGTATACGGTGATCGAAGAGCTGACGACGGCGATGGCGCCGTTCACGCCGTTTCTGGCGGAGCATCTGTACCAGGAACTCGCCAAGCTGACCGGACACGGCGCGCCGAAGCCGCCGTCGGTGCATCTGTGTTCGTATCCGGATCCCGAAGAGTCGCTGATTCAGCCGCGTCTCGAGGAGGCAGTCAGCCGCATGCAACAGGTGATCCTGCTCGGCCGGCAACGTCGTGAGGAGGTCAAGGTCAATCTGCGCAAGCCTCTTAGAAGCCTGACGATTGTGCATCGCGACGTTGAGTTGCTGAACGAGTTGCGCACGCTCGAACCGTTCATCCGACGCGAATTGAACGTTAAGGAAGTCCATTACGATCAGGCCGAAGAAAGCTATATCCGTCTTTACGCGAAGGCGAACTTTCCGGTGCTCGGCAAACGCTTCGGCAAGCGCATGAAGGATGTCGCCGCGCGGATTGCACAACTGACCCGGGAACAGATCGAAGCGCTGCAAGAGACCGGCGCGATCACCCTCGATGATGAAACGTTCAGCGTCGACGAAATTCAGGTATTGCGTGAAGCAAAACCGGGCACCAATGCCATCTCCAACCGATTCATTTCGATCGATCTCGATTGTGCGCTCGATGCGGACTTGATCGCCGAAGGTATTGCGCGCGAAGCGGTCAACCGTATTCAGCGCAGCCGCAAAGAACTGAATCTGAATGTTGCGGACCGGATCGCGATCATCTACAGCGGTGCGGAGCCGGTCGTCGCGGCGATTGCGAAGTATTCGGACTATGTCGCCGGCGAGACGCTCGCGACCCGATTGGAAGTGGCCGACGTGGGTGCGGACGCAATCGACACGACCATTGATAACCTGACATTTCGGTATCGAATCGAGGTGTCTCCTTAATCTTCTCGTCTGCTGGTGCCCTCGATGTCAGCAGCGTCGGTTGTGGGTGCCGACCTTTTCCGCATGAGATCTTTTGAATGCCTGATCATCGCCGCTATCCAGCGTACGCGGGTTCACAACTGCCGCACGTGGGGACATATCGCCGGGTGTTACCGGTCAGTCTCGAGCGCCTGTACGAGAATGCGCTCGACTGGCAGCACCTACCGTTTGTGCACAGTTCGAGTTTTACGTCGATTGACTGCGAGGATGCGGGACCGTGGGGGTGGCGCGCCGCCACGACGACGGGCTCGGGTCAGCGTCTGCTGCTCGAGCTACGGCTCGACCGCGAATGTCGCCGCTGGATCACGCGGACGCTTGCCGACGGCAATGCAGGTCGCGAGGTATGGACGCATGCGTTTGAAGTGTCACCGCGGCGCACTGACATCGTCGTCGACTTTTTTGTGCCCGGCGTAGCTGCCGCTGATCGTGATCGGCTCGGCGCCGCGTTCAGCAGGATCTACGAGCAGTTGTACGACGAAGACGTCGCCATGATGGTTGAACGGCAGAGCCAACTGGATAAGCGGATTGACGGCGGCCGCATGCGGGAACCGGTATGTCTGGGTGCCGTTGACGCGCTGAGCTTGCCGCTCAAAGCGGAATTCGGCGGGCGGACATATATCGTCACGATGGTTGGGGGAGAGTTGTTGGCCCACATTGCGCGTTGTCCGCATCAGCTCGGACCGCTCGATGCGTCGCTCGATGGCAGTGTGCGGTGTCCTTGGCACGGCTATCGATTCGATGTGAAGACCGGCGCCTGCTTGAGCGGTCAGGCGTATCGATTGCCGAAGGCGCCCGACATCGTCACGCGCGACGGTAAGGTCTGGCTCGAACTCCAACTCGAACTCGAACCAGCTCGAGCCGTGCGGCACAGCACTCATGAAAACTGATCCCGTCAATCCAACGTCTCACAGCTACTTCTCGCAGCGATTGCGGCTGCACTATCTGGATTGGGGCAACAGCGGCGCACCGAACCTGCTGCTGCTGCACGGCATGCGCGACCATTGTCGTACGTGGGACTGGGTTGCGCAGCGATTGCGCGACCGTTACCACATTGTCGCTGCCGATCTGCGTGGCCACGGTGACTCACAATGGGGGGTCGGCTCCGGCTATGGCAACACCGATTACGTCTACGACATTGCGCAGCTGGTGCGGCAGACGCAGCTCGCACCGGTGACGATCATTGCCCATTCGATGGGCGGGACTCTTGCGTGTTTGTTTGCCGGACTGTATCCGGACCTCGTCAGCAAGATGGTGATTATCGAAGGTGTCGGCCATTGGTGGCGGTTCTTCGAACGTCCACCGGCCGCAGAACGGTTGAGGGGTTGGCTCGACGCGACGCGAGAGCAGGCCACTAGAATTCCGCGGCGTTACCCGTCGCTGGAAGATGCATTCGAGCGCATGCAGAAGACCAACCCGCATCTGACGCCGGACCAGGCCCGGCACCTGACCGTCCACGGCAGCTACCAGAATGAGGACGGCACGTACACGTGGAAGTTCGACAACTACACCCACGCTCATCCGCCGTACGACACCACTGCCGAAGACACCGAAGCACTGTGGCGTGACATCGCCTGTCCGATCCTGTTCGTCAATGCAAAGCAGGGTTATCCGCACCGCATCGGTCAGGACGATACGCTCCAGCATTTCCGTGACGCCGCGGTCCTGAATCTCGATGATGCAGGCCACTGGGCACATCACGATCAACTCGACGTCTTCATGGGTGCCGCCGAACGCTTTCTGGCAAACTGATCCGCTGAAACGGGTTGCGGGAACAGTCATGCCGGGCGCGCCAAAGCGGCTGCGATGCGAGTATCTGGAAAGCCCCCTCGGCATCGACGAGCCGCGGCCGCGTTTGTCCTGGTGGCTCGATGACGAACGACCCGCCGAAATCCAAACCGCATATCACATCCTCGCGGCACGCCGGCCGGAACTTCTTGAAGACGGAACCGGTGATCTGTGGGACAGCGGACTCACCGAGTCATCGAGCACCTGCCACATTGTGTACGGCGGTCGTCCGTTGACGTCGCGGCAGCGCGTCTGGTGGAAGGTGCGGGCATTCGACTCCGACGGCATCGGCAGTCCTTGGAGTCGAGCAACATACTTCGAAGCGGGATTGCTCGATGCGGAGGATTGGCGGGCCCGCTTCATCGGTGCGGCGTTGATGGGCGGCAAGCGCACACCGGTGCAGGTGCCGGCGCTGCGACGCTCGTTCGAATTGCCGCAACCGGTCGAGAGTGCGCGTCTTTACATCACGGCGCTGGGCGTTTATGACGTCGAGATCAACGGCGCCCGCGCGATCGATGTCGAACTCGCGCCGGGTTGGACCGACTTCAACAAGCGCGTCCGCTATCAAACGTTTGATGTCACGCGGTTGCTGCGACAAGGCGAAAACGTCATCGGCGCGCTGCTGGGCGATGGTTGGTATTGCGGCACGCTGGGTCTGTCGGATCGGCAACAGTATGGCGACCGGCCGCTGCTGTTGGCGCAGCTTGAAATGACCCTGGCGGATGGCACGCCGATGCGCATCGCGACCGACGATTTGTGGACGTGGCAACGCTCGCCGATTCTTTACTCGGACATCATGCTCGGTGAAAGCGTCGACGCGAGACAGCATCTCGGCGGCTGGAGTGACGCGGGCTACAACGCGGCCGGTTGGCTGCCGGTCGATGTGTTGCAGCACCGACACGACATCGAACTCAATGCGAACGCGAGTCCGCCGGTGCGGGTAATCGACCGAATTGCCGCGATCGGCGAGCCGAGTCGTCGTGCTGGCGACTTCGGCGTGCGCCGGCTGATCTACGACTTCGGGCAGAACATGGTCGGTCGCATCCGGCTGAAGATTTGTGCGCCGCGCGGCACGCTGGTGCAGCTGAAGCATGCCGAACGCCTGGATGATCGCGGCGAACTGTATACGGCGAATCTGCGCACGGCGGCCGCGACGGATCTGTTCACGTGCGCCGGCGATCGCGGCGGTGAGGTGTTCGAACCGCGCTTCACGTTTCACGGATTTCAATTTGTCGAGATCAGCGGGCATTTCAACGACAGCGCGATCGAAGAGGTGACGGGGATCGTGCTGGCATCCGCGCTGCCGGAGATCGGCGAGTTTCAGTGTGACCACCCGCTGCTCAACCAGCTGCAGAGCAACATCCTCTGGAGTCAGCGAGGCAATTTTATCGACGTGCCGACCGACTGCCCGCAGCGCGACGAACGGCTCGGTTGGACGGGCGATGCGCAGATATTTGCGCGGACCGCTGCATTCAACCTCGAGGTGGCGGCGTTCTTCGCCAAATGGCTCGTAGACCTTACCGATGCCCAGTTGCCTAACGGAACTGTCCCGCCGCTTGCGCCGGTACCGCCCGCACTCAAAGCGCTGCGCGGCGACGGCGGACCGGCGTGGGCGGATGCGATCGTGATCTGCCCGTGGACGGTCTATCGATGTTGTGGTGATCGACGCATCCTCGAACGCCACTACGGCGCAATGAAAGCGTTTGTCGACAACATCGAGTCACGCTACCCGGCGCTCATTCGCGCCGATGCCGCTGTCGAACCCTGGCAGGGATTCGGCGACTGGCTGGCGACCGACGGTGCGACCATTGGAGATGCTCGATCCGGAAATACCCCGAAGGACCTCATTGGGACGGCGTTTTTTTCCTACAGCGCAAAACTGTTAGCACGTATTGCCGGTGTGCTTGGCAACGTCACTGACCTCGAATATTACGAGGCGTTGGCGCAGCGCGTGCGTGTGGCGTTTCGGCGCCGCTTCGTGACCGCCGAGGGCCGCCTCGTCAGTGAAACGCAGACGGCGTATGTGCTGGTTCTGTACTTCGGTTTGCTCGATCGCGATGAAACCGATCAGGCGGTCGCGGCGTTGGTGCGTGACATCGAGGCGCGGGGCCAGCATCTTTCTACCGGGTTCGTTGGTACCCCGTATCTGCTGCACGTACTGACAAACAACGGTCGGCTCGATCTCGCATATAAATTGCTGCTGAAAACGTCAGCGCCGAGTTGGCTGTATCCGGTCACGCAGGGTGCGACGACGATCTGGGAGCGTTGGGACGGCTGGACCGAGACGAACGGATTCCAGGATCCGGGCATGAACAGCCTCAACCACTATGCCCACGGCGCGGTCGGCGAATGGCTTTACGGCACACTGGCGGGACTCGAACTCGATGCCGACCTCGCACCGAATCGCAACGCCTACCGCCGCGCCCGTATCCAGCCGCGGCCGCCGCGGGCCGAAGACTTTCCCAACGGCGCGCCGATACGTTATGCAAGTGCCATGCTCGACTCCGTCCATGGGCGCTATGAAGTGAGCTGGGATCTGAGCAACGGACGATTCACGCTCAAGCTGCGAATACCGCCGAATTGTTCGGCGCTGGTCATATTGCCGGACGGCAAGTCGCACGAAGTTGTCGCCGGGCGTCACGAGTTCAGGATTCCGTTTGGCGTACCCGCCGACGACGGCATTCCGGTACTGTCGGAAATCACCGAGTTGGCGAGCTAACGGCGTTCAGCATGGATGGTATCCACGACCTCGGCGGCAAGCAGGGATTCGGCGCGGTGATCCGCGAAAATGCCGAACCGGTTTTCCATGAGCGCTGGGAGAGTCGAGTTTTTGGCATGAGCAGGCTGGGCTCGGGTGGTGCGGCCCGCACTCTCGATCAGTCGCGGCACGCGATCGAACGTATCGATCCTGGCGCGTATCTGACGCACGGCTACTACGGCCGTTGGTTGGGCGGCCTCGAAAATCTCATCGTCGAAGCCGGCGTTCTCGACACGGCGACGATCACGCGACGAGCCGTCGAGCTGGGTGCCAGTGCAACGGATCTGATCGCCGCGCGACCATCATCGAATCCCGATCGCATCGAGTATGAACCGGCGGACCCCGGGCATCGGCGCCCGCTCGCTGCTTTGCCGCGATTCGGTATCGGCGATCGGATTCGCACGAGTCCGCATGGCGTCCCGGGCCACACACGGCTGCCTGCATATGCCCGCGACAGGCGCGGAATGATCGTGTCGTGGCACGCTGGCTGGGTGTTTCCCGACACCAATGCCCACGGCCATGGCGAAAACCCCCAACATCTGTACACGGTCGCGTTCGAAGGATCGGAGCTGTGGGGTGGCGACGCCGAACCCGGTGTCGTCGTGCACCTGGATCTATTCGAGCCGTACCTGGAGCCCATCAATGAGTGACACCCTCGCGCCGGCGATTCGCGCCGAAGCCATCGAATCGCTGTTGATCGAAAAGGGTCTGATCACTGCGGCAGCGGTCGACGAAGTGATCGAACGTTACAACGATCGTGTCGGACCTCTGAACGGTGCGCGCGTCGTTGCGCGTGCATGGTGCGACCCCGCGTTCAGGCGGGCGTTGTTGGCCGACGCGACCGCGGCGGTGGCACCCTTTGCGTTCGAGGGCGGGCAGACGGAAAAACTCGTTGTCGTGGAAAACACTTCGAAGCTACACAACGTAGTCGTTTGTACGCTGTGCTCGTGTTATCCGTGGGCCATGCTTGGACTGCCGCCGCGCTGGTACAAGGATCCGGCGTATCGATCGCGCATCGTGCGCGAGCCGCGACGGGTGCTCGAGGAATTCGGCGTGAAGCTTTCGGCAGACATCGAGGTTCGCGTCTGGGATTCCAGCGCCGAAGTGCGCTATCTGGTGCTGCCGGAGCGACCTGCGGGCACCGATCACGCGAGCGAGGATGAGTTGGCGGCCTGTGTCACCCGCGACGCAATGATCGGTGTGGAGCGCTTGTTGTGACAACCACCTACACGCTCGAAGGTGTCGCGGCGCCGCCCATGGTCAACGGCGAACTGGTGTTCGAGGCACCGTGGCAGGGACGCATCTTCGGCATCGCACGCGGTTTGGCCGAGCAGGGGAATTATCATTGGGACGATTTCCGCGCACGATTAATCGAGCAGATCGCGGCGTTTGATCGCAGCCACAAAAACGAGCCTGCGGCGGTGCCCGGGGCGTCGACTCCGCAGTACCGCTACTACGATCATTTTCTGCACGCACTCGAAATACTGCTGGCGGAACGCGGGCTCATCGCAGCCGGAGAGCTTACCGATCGGATCGGGAAGTTTGTCGAGCGGCCGCATGGGCATGATCATTACGATCACGATCACGATCACGATCACGATCACGCAGACGATCACGATCATCACATCCACTGAGGGAAGTCATGGCCACCAAACCGGTTCAAATTGCGATAGAACACAAAGGCAGGCGTTACGGCGGCATCTATTCGGTGTCCGGCAACCTGATGATCGCGCGGATTCCCGGCGTCGATTCGCGCAGTCGTAATGTCGATGGCACCAGTGAGGAACAACTTGCACGCACGCTGATGCAGGAGATCCTCGCGGCGGCGGAACGCAGTGGACGTCTGGCCGGTTGATCAGCGGCTCCGGCAAACACCGACTTCGAGCTATACAAGCGTGCCGTTCACGAACGCGCGGATTTCCGCGCGATCACCGATCATCAGAATGCGACTGCGCTTCGCCGTCAGCTGATGTTCGTACATCGGGTCGTAGTAGCATTCCAGCAGCCGTTCGATCCACATCAGGTGTGCGTCGGGTGCAGCACGACCGACCGAAAATGCGGCTTCGATGGCGCCGCGAACCTCGGCATGACGAACACCCCCCAGACGCCGGCGGATTCGATCGACGGCCGCGCTGAAGCGCTCTTGCAGCTGATCGGGCGTGACGGCGCGCGACAACGGCGCCTCGATGTACTCCTGGTAAATGCGCTGCGCGCGTTCATTCCGGGCAATGTCCAGGACGACGAGCGGAGCTGTCTGCAACGCTCGGTGCAGTGTCTCCGGTAACGCGAGTCGACCAATAGTGCGGCTCTCGTCTTCGAGCAATACCCGTGGACGAGGTAAGCGCCGGAGCATCTCGATCGCCAGCTCATTCTCGAAGGCGATCGGCATCGGTTGCGGCGTAAAGGTCGCGCCGAACGCCGAGCCGCGGTGATTGGCCAGTCGTTCGAGATCGATGCTGCTGGAAAATTCGTTCAGTAGTTCGGTCTTGCCCGATCCGGTGCGACCGCCGATCACCAACAGTCGTGATGGGGCGCTGAACTCGCGCGTGACGTCGATACACGCCCGCCGCAGCGCTTTGTAGCCGCCGGCGATTCGTGCGATGTCGACGCCCACGGCACTCAACCATTCCTGTGCAATCTGGGAGCGCAGACCGCCCCGCCAGCAGTACAACAATGCGTTGGGTCGTGTCGCGACGAACGCCCGCCAGGCATCAATCCGAGCGCTGCGGGTGGCGCCGGAAACGAGGCTTTGGCCAAGCTCGATGGCGGAGTGCTGGCCGCACTCCTTGTAGCGCGTGCCGACGGCAGCGCGTTCGGCATCGGTCAACAGGGGCAGGTTGACTGCGCCGGGAAATGCACCGAGTGCGAATTCGGCGGGCGCACGCAGATCGATCAGAGGCACACCGTCGCAGAGTAGTCGCCGATGATCGGCGATGATCCGCGACGCGTTCATCAGGGCACGGGGTCGATTACGGCCTCGCCGCGCTGGAAAGCAGCGAGGTGGGCTTCGAGTACCTCGATCACCGCAGAGTCTTCCTGCGCGCGGGCGGCGTCGACCGCCTGCTGCTGTAGTTCTACGGCGCGAGTGAAATTGCCATTCGCAGCATGGGCCGCGGCCCACGTGTCGAGATACGCAGGATTTTTGCGCGCGTTGTCATCCGCTGACATCGCACGGTCCATGATCGCGAGCGCGTAGGTCGGTTTACGCAGTTGTTCGAGGTGCGTGACTGCGAGCGTCCAGGCGACTTCGTTGACGACACTTACATCGTCCGGCGAACTCTTCACCGCAGACTTGAACCATGACAGCGCCTGGCCGTAGCTCTGCGAAACGCCGATACCCTTCGCATACAGATTGCCGAGCAGCAGCATCGCTTCCGGCTCTCCGGCCTTGGCGTCTTCGACAAGCCAGATACGCGCCTGCGGATCGAACTCGTGGGTTGAGTCCTGGGCCAGCAGATAGCGGGCGTACTGCAGGCGGGCGCGGGTGTCGCCGGTTTCGGCAGCGCGCTTGAAAAACGTCAGCGCCAGTGCCTCATCCTTCGGCACTTGGGTGCCTTCGGTATGCAGGTGACCCAGCCACATCAACGCGTTCGGATTGTTGAGTTCCGCTGCCTGCTTCAGCAGCGCTACGCCCGACTCGACGTTTTCGTCGCCGTAAGCGCCGTCGAGGTACAGCGCCGCCAGCGCAAACATTGCTTCGTCGGAGCCCACCGCAATGGCGTGCAGATACTGTTCGAGCACAAACTCCATCGCTTCCTTGCGTGCATCACCTTCCAGATCACGCGCTTCGAGCTGATAGACCCGGGCCAACATCAGATTGGCGAGCACATTGCCGGTTCTGCTGGCGGCGCTCAACCAATCGGCTGCTTCGCGAAATCGATTCTGCGACAGCAGGTACGCGCCAATGGCCGCCTGCGCCGCGGAGTCGTCGTTGCGCGCCAGAAATCCGATCAGCATGCCGGCGCTGAACGGCTTGTCCGATTCGTTGTCCTGATCGTTCTGTTCTTCCTGTTCGACGGCGTCTTGTACCGCTTGATAGGCCGACGTCAGATCGAAATAGATGTTCTGCAGCGGTCCTTTTTCCGGCCGCGCGCTCACCAACATCATGAAGGGGATTTTTTCACCGCTGTGGTACATCGATCCGACGGAGGAGAGGCCGCGAATACGCAGAAACGCCTGCGCCGCGGATGCGGACAGCACTGGATAGGGTTTGTCACGGGATCCGTCGCCCGCGAGTTCGATGGACTTCGTGATCTTGTCGACCCAGGCCTGATGCAGCTTTACCGAATCCGGCGCTTCGACGTGCTCGTAGAACCGAACCAGCGCGTAGTGCCCGGGGAGGCTGCCGTAGTACAGGTTCAGAATTGCGCTGCCGACGGCGCCGAGCCGCAGCGGCTCATCGACCATCAATTGCAATGCTTGTTGTTCCAGCGGCGCGAGTTGTTGCATCCGCTCATCGAAATCCGGAGCGGCCAGGAACGCCGCGCGCAAGTCGTCGACGGAAACGGCTGTGTCCGCTTCGGCGGCCTCGGCGAGGGTTGTATAGTCCGGAAGGGGACCGGCAGTCTGACATCCGGTCAGCGCGATCAACGCGAGCCAGAACGCCATTGTGGCGATGCGCATCTGCAAGGGAATATCCATCGGGCGACGGCGCGCAGTGTATCGCACCTTGCGACCCCCGTTGAAATCGGCTGTCACGCGCGTGTGGCTGCTTCGTATTGAACCTTTGTTTCAGGCTAGAATCGAACGCGCGAGCAGATTGGGAGACGACACGATGGGTATCGAACGTAAGCTGCGACTGCCGAGCGCCACCGAAGCACTGCCGGGTCGATCCCAGGTGATGCGCGTGCCGGCGAAACATTTTATCAATGGC
>Ga0209254_10000624_pt1 | contig 29617 bp, 26 predicted proteins | sample FrelakmetDIP11DI_FD_187148 | JGI IMG/M metagenome (GOLD analysis project Ga0209254, IMG submission 187148) | Freshwater lake sediment microbial communities from the University of Notre Dame, USA, for methane emissions studies - DIP11 DI (SPAdes)... | ecosystem: Environmental > Aquatic >... | reverse complement strand
CAAGGACCTGATCGCCACCGCCATCCACAAGCGCAGCCGCCGGGTGGAGCGGCCCCTGATCCGGGTCAACTGCGCGGCCTTGCCCGCGACCCTGATCGAGAGCGAACTGTTCGGACACGAGAAAGGCGCCTTCACCGGGGCCATCGCCCGTAAGATCGGGCGCTTCGAGGTCGCCAACGGCGGGACCCTGGTGCTTGACGAGATCGGTGAGCTGCCCCTGGATCTCCAAGCCAAGCTGCTGCGGGTGCTCCAGGGGGGCGAGTTCGAGCGCCTGGGCTCGACGGTGAGCCGGCGCTCCGACGCGCGGGTCATCGCCTCCACCAATCGTGACCTGGAGGCCATGGCCCGGGCGGGGACCTTCCGCCCGGACCTCTACTATCGGCTGGGTGTCTTTCCGATCACCCTGCCCCCCTTGCGGGAGCGCCGGGAGGACATCCCCCTGCTTGCGGCCTATTTCGCGGAGAGCCTGCGCTTCAAGCTCGGCCGCCAGCTGACCCGCATCCCGGACCAGGCGGTCGCGGAGCTCATGGCCTACGACTGGCCGGGCAATGTGCGCGAGCTGGAGAACATCATCGAGCGCTCCATGATTCTGTCGCCGGGCTCCACCTTGTTGCTCGACGGAATCCCCCGTCCTGGGGCCACCGAACTAGCGCTTGGGCCGAGCACGGGGGTGGAACCGGAGCCCGACGCGATTGGCTGGCGCACCCTGGAGGAGGTGGAGCGCGACCACATCCTGTCAGTCTGCGAGCGCTGCGGCTGGCGCATCAACGGCAAGGGCAACGCGGCAGAGCGCCTTGGCATCAACCCCAATACCCTGCGCTCGCGCATGCAGAAGCTGGGGATCGCGCGGCCCGCCTCCGCGTCTGGCGTAGCCAGTCCGGGGGCCCGACCTTCGGCCTCATGACGGCGCTCGGTCCAATCGCGGACCTGGCGATGCCGCTGGTGCCGCTCCTCATCGCCCTCGGGTCGCGGCTGGTCTTGGATCAGGCCCCGATTCCGCCCGGATCACCCCCGCAGATCACGAGGACACCCCGGGAGGTTCGCGACGGACCCAGGCAGGACCCCTTAACCGCCGCCGGATGGGGCGCTGGGGGCCTCTCCCTCGAGGAGGGCCCTGAGCTGCTCCACAGACGGGTCCCCGGGGGCCGCGGTGGCGAGCTGTTCGAGCCAGCGGCCCGCGGCATCGCGGTGTCCAAGCTTGGCGTTGTATTGGATCAGGGCGACCAAGAGATCCCGGTCGGCCGGGTCCCGCCCATGGGCAGCCTCCAACACGGGCAGCGCCTCCTCGGTGCGGCCGGCGCCGTCCAGGGCGACGCCGTAGACATAGGCGTAGCGACTGTGCTCAGGGGCCAGCTCGGCGGCCCGGGCCAGGGACTGGATGGCGATCTCCAGGCGCTGGGCGCGCACTCGGGCCAGGCCCACGGCAAAGTGCAGGTCGGCGCTCACGGGATCGGCGGCAAGTCCGGCCTCGAGCTCCGCCTCCGCCTCCGACTCGCGCCCCAGCTCCCGGTAGAGATCCGCCAGGTTGGCTCTGGCCGGGGTGAATCGGGTATCGAGCCGCAGGGCGGTGCGATAGGCATCCTCCGCCACCTGAGACTCACCGGCCGCGGCGGCCAGGAGGCCCAGGTTGAGGTGGGCCTCGGGTCGATCCGCGTTTACCATCTCCGCCGCCACGGATTCCTCCAGGGCGGCGGCCATCTGATCGCGAAGCTTGCCGCCGATCCCTTGGCGCATCACCGGGGCCAGGACGCGGGCGGCCTCCAGCCGTACGGTGCGGGCGGAATCCGAGAGCAGGGGCCAGGCCAGCTCGACACGGGTCCGCAGGTCCGCCAGATCCAGGAAGCGAACCGCCTGGGCGCGAACCTGGGGGTCCGGATCGGCGAGCAGGCGGCGCACCGTCATCAGGGCGCCGGCCCCGGAGGAGTCCTGGGGCCGCTCATGGAGGCGCGCGAGTGCGCTGGCCCGGGCGATCGCCGGCTGGTCCGGATCCCCCGCCAGGGCGAGCAGACGCGCGGCGGCGTCCGGGGCCTGGGTGTCGGCGGCGTGCAGGGCCTCGCCGAAGTGGGGACCGCGGTGGGCGGGATTTGGGTACCAGGACTCCACCGCGGCCGCCGCCCAGGCAGCATCCTTGTCCTGGTGACAGCCGTTGCAGGCATTGGGGGTGCCGATCTTGAGGGTCAGGTCGGGACGCGGCACCCGCATGCTGTGATCGGCCCGCTCGTCCACCACCATGTAATAGCGCTGAGCCATGTGGCAGGCCACGCAGGCGGCGCCGGTGGAGCCGGTTTGATGGCGGTGGTGCTCGGTGGAGTCGTAGCGGGCCGCCACATGGCAGCGGGTGCACACCGCGTTGCCTTCGGCGAGCGGTTTCAGGCTGTGGGGGTCGTGGCAGTCGCCGCAGACCACCCCTTGGTGGTGCATCAGGCTCTGGGTGAAGGAGCCGATGTCGAAGACCTCATCCTTGATCTGGCCGTCCGGGAAGTAGAGGCTGGGCTCCAGGAGGGCGAGCCGGAAGCCCTGGTGCAGGGGCTCCCCGGGGGCGAGCTCGTTCCAGATGCGGCCGCGCCGGGCGTGGCACGGGGCGCAGATCTGGGTCTGGACCTGGGCACTACCCTGGAGTGGGCGGGTCACCGAGCGCTTCGGTTGGCCCGTCTGGGGGTCGATCTGCCAGATGCCCCCGTCCCGGTCCTTGAGGTCTACCAGCACACCGCGGCTGGCGGCATCTGACCCCGGAGATTCCGGCGACTCCAGGGCCCCACCCTTTTGAGACTCGGCCTGCCCGGCGGCATGGGCCCTGGCCCACTCGACGTGGCGGGCACCGGGCCCGTGGCAGGCCTCGCAGGCCACGTTGATCTCCGCGTAACGGGTGTCGTAGGCGTTGCGCTCTGGGTCGTAGCGCTTCTGCAGGTCCGTGGAGTGGCAGTCCGCGCACTGGTAGTTCCAAGTCTGGTCCGGGGCCGTCCAGTGGAGCGGGCTCCGGTGGTCCATGGACTCGTCGGGATAGAGATGGAACCAGCGCTGACCACCTGCCTGCCGGGGTCGCGAGTCCCAGGCCAGCCCCAGGCTCTGGAGCCTCCCCCCGGGAAACTCTATCAGGTACTGCTGAAGCGGGTACCAGCCGAAGGTATAGCGGATGGGGTAGTCCCGAAGGGCCCCGTCCGGCCCGTCGGTGCGCACATAGAAGACCCCGTCGCGCTGGTAGAAGCGGGATCTCACCCCGTGGGCTTCAACCTCAGCATCGGCGAAGTCGCCCAGAACCGTCTCTGGGGTAGCCTCCTTCATCGCGAGGTCGTGGTAGGAACCCCTCCAGGCCTCCAGCTCCTTCGGGTGACAATCGCCGCAGAGGGCAGCGCCGACATAGCCCCGCTCCCCGCGCTCGGGATCCAGGCGCGGGTCCGGCCCCGCTACGGCGGCCGGGTCCAGTGGAGCCCCCACGACCTGGGCCAGAGGGATCAGGAGCAGGGCGAGTGCGACGGAGCGAAGGTCCATGAGCCGATTTCTCAGGGCTGGAGCGAGGTGTGGAGTGCGCTTCTGCATCTTGGGTCGCCGGCGCCTCAGCGCCCCAGCACCTCACCGCCGATCCGACCCCCAATTTGGCCGAGCAGCGCCTGAATCGCCGGATTGGCCATCAGCCGCAGAAAGCGGGGGTCGGTACCGAGGGCCGTCAGGTTCCCGGAGAGGACGAGCTGGGTAAAGGCGGGATCCGCCAGCGCGGCCTGGAGCTCTGCGTCGCTTTGCAAGGAAGTAATGGCGCTCGCCAGGGTCGGGTCCCCGACCATCTGCTGCTGAATGTTGGCCATGACGCCTGGAAGATCGGAAGACCCGGGAGAGGTGCTCCCCGAGGGGGTTGCCGTGTTCGCCGCCGAACGGATTGCCAGCACCTCCGATTCCGGCAGCGCGATCTCCCCAAGAGCGGGGGTACGAAAGCGGTAGTGACCGTTGCCGACCCCCACCAGCTCGCCCACCAGGACGCTGCCGTCGCGCAGCTCGATGACGCGCCCTTCGGCCGCGAGGCCCGCGTGGGCGAGGATGAGACCGAGACCCAGCAGGGCGGCGAGGGTCGTCAGGATCCGTGCTCGGCTGGCTGAAATGCGGGCTGGAAGGGACATGAGGGCGGCCTCGGTTGGAATCGGGGACCCCATTCTAGGCCCTTTGAGTCCCAGCCGGCTTGAACGCTCAGTGGGGGAATGTGGCATCCTTGTATTCGACCCAGGCAGGATCTCACGGGGCACCCATGCAGCATAAGGACCGCGAGCAGTTTCAGACAGAGATCGAGCTCCTCGCCGCGAGCATCGCCGGACAGCCAGTGACCGAGGCTCACCGGGCCGCGCTGCGCCAGCGTCTCGACGCCCTGCTCGATGAGTTTTTGCTCGAGTCCCAGCCCATCGCCGCGACCCAGGCGACCATCGTACTCGCCGATATCCGCGGGTTCACGGCGCTCACCGAGTCCCTGCCCACAGAGACGGTCATCACCCTATTGAATCGCTACTTCACCACCATGGCGTGCGTAGTGCAGCGCCAAGGCGGTGTGATCGACAAGTTCATGGGTGACGCGGTAATGGCGCTCTTTGGAGTGCCGGAGCACCGCCCAGACGACCTGCTGCGGGCCATTGCTTGCGCGGTGGAGATGCAGCTCGCCCTGGCGGAGCTCAACCGGGAGGCGGAGGCCTGCGGCGAGCCGCGACTCTTCGCCGGTATCGCGGTCAATACGGGTCCGGTCATGGCGGGCAGCTTTGGATGCCGCCAGTACAGCGAGTACACGGTGATCGGCGATACGGTGAACGTGGTGGCGCGGATGGAGCCCTTCAGCCTGCGGGGCCAGATCCTGCTCAGCGAGTCGACCCTCGAGGGGGCGCGCGAGCACTTGCGCATCGGCGGGACTAATCTGGTCCGGGTCAAGGGCAAGTCCGAGCCCTTGACCCTCTACGAGCTGCGGGGGATGAGCCACCCCAAGCGGCTTGTGGTGCCCCAGGTGGAGGCGCGCCGCTCGCCGCGGGTCCACGTGGATTTCGCCGTGGTGCTGCAACGGGTCGCCGCCAAACAGGTTCTGTCGGAGTCGGTGACGGGCCAGGCCCGGGATCTGGGGTACCACGGCATGCTGGTCGATCTGCCGATGCAGCTCCCGCCCGGCACCGACCTCACCGTTTCGGTCCACCCCGAGCCCGCGGAGGAGTCCATCGCCGGCCTCGAAGCCAAGGTGGTCAGGGTCAAGCCCCACCAGGGTCGCTTCGCCACCAGCCTGCAGTTCACCTCCATCGACACCCACGCCCACACCCGAATCAAGGACTATGTAGACCTGCTTCTCTGGGGTCCCTGAGACCTTGCCCCGACTCTCCCGCAGGCTGAGCTTCCTCGCGAGGGGGGACGGCGGGCTTCAGCAGATCCGCGGCAGCTGCTCGCCGGCCAGCCAGTCGACGATGCGGCTGCCGCCGAAGCGGGTCTCCATCTGCACGAACCGGTGGTCGTCCTCCACCACCTCCCCGATCCGGGCCGCATCCCGTCCCAAGGGATGGGCGCGCATGGCCCTGAGGAGGACAACCGCCCGGTCCGCTGGGCAGATGGCCACCAGCTTGCCCTCATTGGCCACGTAGAGCGGGTCGAGCCCCAGCAGCTCGCAGGCGGCGGCCACCTCGGGGCGCACGGGTATGGCGGACTCCCGAATGCGTATCCCCACCCCCGACTGATGGGCCAGCTCGTTCAGGGTGGTCGCGAGTCCGCCCCGGGTGGGGTCACGAAGGCAATGGATCTCGGGGACGGCTTCCACCATCGCGGCGACAAGGCCATGGAGCGCGGCGGTGTCAGAGGCGATCTCCACCTCGAAGCCCAGGTTCTCGCGTTTGGACATCACCGCGACCCCGTGGTCCCCGACTGGACCGCTGATGAGGATGGCGTCCCCGGGCCTCGCCCCGTCCCCGGAGATCCGGATCCCCTCCGGGACCACACCAACCCCCGTGGTGGTGATGAAGACCCCGTCCCCCTTGCCACGCTCCACCACCTTGGTGTCGCCCGTGGCCACCGGTACCCCGGCCTCGTTCGCGGCCCGGGCCATGCTCTGGACGATGCGGCTGAGATCCTTGAGGGGCAGGCCCTCCTCCAGGATGAAGCTGGCCGCGAGGTACAGGGGCCGAGCCCCCGCCATGGCCACGTCGTTGATGGTCCCATGGACCGAGAGGCAGCCGATGTCGCCGCCGGGAAAGAACAGCGGCGAGATCACATGGGCGTCGGTGCTCATGACCAACCGCCCCTCGGGCGGCTGGAACAGGGCCTGATCGTTGCCCTGGCGCAATAGGTCGTTGTCCAGATGGACCTGGAACAGCTCGGTGATGAGCTGGGCCATGGCCCGCCCCCCGGCGCCATGGCTCATATCCACGGTGCCGTGCTTGAGATCCAGGCGGACGGGGAAGCGGCGGTCAGCGATCATCGGAGCCGGTGGAACAGATCAGGTCGACGGGATTCCCTTGGATTGGCAGGATCTTAGGGGGCATTGATCACACTCTTCACAACAGGCGCAGAAAAATCCGATATCGCATTGTTTATCCTGCCAAGAACTGTCATTTCCATCTCTTGGGACTACACGGAGACGGTGGCCCGGGGCTCCCGGAAGCGGCCGTAGCTCCAGTAGGCGGCGCAGGCCCCCTCTGAGGAGACCATGCAGGAGCCCATGGGGTTGTCCGGGGTGCAGACGGTACCGAAGAGCTTACAGTCCGTGGGCTCCTTGACCCCGCGCAGGATGGCCGGGCATTCGCAGCCCTTGACCTCCCGCGCCAGCCCCACCTCCACCGGGAATCGCTGCTCGGCATCCAGGTCAGCATATAGGTCGGCGAGGCGCAGGGCGCTGTTGGGCAGGAAGCCGAGCCCCCGCCACTCAAAGGTCTCGCGGAGCCTGAAGACCTCCTCCATCAGGACCTGGGCCTTGCGGTTGCCCGACTCGGTCACGGCCCGGGTGTATTGATTCTCCACCTGGGTGCGGCCTTCGTTGATCTGGCGGATCAGCATCAGGGCGGACTGCATCACGTCCAGGGGCTCGAAGCCCGCGATCACCACGGGTATCCCGAACTCCACCGGCACGAACCCGTAGGGCCGGCTGCCGATCACGGTGCTCACATGGGACGGCCCCAGGATGCCATCGAGGCGCACCCCATCCGGCCCCGCCGTGGACAGTATGGTGCGCAGGGCCGGCGGGGTGAGCACGTGGTTACAGAAGACCGAGAAGTTTGCGAGCCCCTCCGCCCGAGCCGTCTTAACGGCCACCGCCGTGGGCGGGGTGGTGGTCTCGAAGCCGATAGCGAAGAGGACCAGCTGGCGGCTTGGGTCCTCCCGGGCGATGCGCAGGGCATCCTGAGTGGAGTAGATCATGCGGATGTCCGCACCCTCCGCCTTGGCCTTCAGCAGGCTGCGGCGCTCGCTGGCGGGCACCCGCATCAGATCCCCGTAGGTGCAGAGGGTCACCCCATGCCGGGTGGCGAGCGCCATGGCGTGGTCGATGCGCGCCATGGGCAGGACGCAGACGGGGCAGCCAGGGCCATGGATGAATCGCACGTTGGGCGGCATGAGGTCCTGGACCCCGTAGCGGAAGATCGCGTGGGTGTGACCGCCGCAGAACTCCATGAGACGGTACTCCCGCGCCGGGTGGGCCTCGGCCGCGATGGCCTCCGCGAGGCCCCGGGCCAGACGTTGGTCGCGGAACTCGTCGACGTACCTCATGCCGCACCCCCGGCCTGTTCGGAGAGGGGCGGATTGACCCCCAGGTCTTCGTCAAGGAGCATCCCGGCCTCGCTGATCAGGGCCAGGGTACGCGCCGCCTCCTCCTCGCTCAGACGATTCAGGGCGTAGCCCACGTGGACCAGGACAAAGTCCCCGACGGCAACGCCCTCCACCAGGGCAAGGGAGATCTCCTTGGTGACACCCCCGAGGGAGACCCGGGCGGACTGGCCGTCGGGGTCAATGGAGACGATCTTTGCTGGGATGGCGAGGCACATTGGGCGATCTCCGGGTAAGGGGGCCGAGTGGGGCAGAGCCCCGCGGAGGCAATCAGATCCTAACGAGCTCGAACTCCACGCAGGGGTCCACGGCGGCGATGAAGAGCCGCGCGAGCGGCTCCAGCTCGGGGCCATCGGATCGGGCGGCCATGGCATCCAGCCCGGCCGCCACCACGCCTTCGGGATGGAAGTTCCATTCGGTCGGGGCCAGGATGCGGTAGTCCTTGACCCGCCCCTCCGTGACCCGGACCCGGTGCACCAGGAGCCCCCGGGCCGCCGGGATCTGGGACAGACCAACCCCAGGCTCCAGACTTTGGCGCGGGGGTCCGCCGAGCTCTCGCGCCTCAAACTCTGGGATCCGGACCTCCTCGGCCGTCTCGAACCGGCTCGCGATGCGGGCCACCTCCAGCAACTGGGCAGCGAGGCGGGTCAGAATGCCGTTCCCGAAACGCACGGCCATGTCCTGGATCAAGGGCGCGCTCAGGTTGCGGGTCAAAGGGCTCGTCTCCCGGGGCTCCCCGTCCCAGACGGGATGGGTGACGAAGTCATCCGATCCCGGCCCCCCCAGGCGGGCGTCCAGCTCGGCCAAACACGGATCGGAGCCCAGCTCCGGCAGGGGGCCGATCTCAGAACGGCCCAGGTCGGCCAGCCCCTGGACCAAGAGCCAGTCCATAAGACGGGCCGCTGGGGTGTCCGTTTGCCCGCACCATTGCGCGAGTCCATCAAATCCGCGTACCAAGGCCAGCCACTCTCGCGGCGGCCTCCCCAGGACCCGTTCCTCCACCAAGGCGCCGAGCTCCGGGAACGCCCGATGGCCGGCCTCCGGCTCAGGGGCGACGGCGGTCATCCCCAGCGCGAAGGGCCCCAGATCGGAGGGGTCGCGCCCGCTGGTCAGCGTGGCGCGCAGGCGTACGAAGCCGGCCATGACCCGCGCCATGGCGGGGGCATCGGGCTCGAGGTCCAGGACGGGCGGCCAGTCCAGGAGGATACGCCAGAGGTGCTCCCTCAAGGTCTCGGCATCGACGAGACGTCCGCGCCAGGCCGAGACCCACGGGTGGAGAGCCAGGCCCTGGGCCTGCTCCAGGGCCCCGACAGAGGCCGCTGACTGGGCGGTTGCGCAGATGCTGAACAGGGCGGGCAGGAGCCGGGCGGTCTCCGCCGGACCCTTTCCGACGAAGACCCTCGCCGCCCGAACGGGCCGCGAGGAACCAATGGTGGTCCCCGCGGCGCCGATGCGGACTTGGAGCCTGCCGGCGGGATCGGACATGAAGGATCGGGGATCTCGGCAAGGCTGGTTTAGGTTGAGGCGCCGTGACCGCCCTCAATGGATTGCTTAGGGCGGAACTGGGAAATAGCCGAAGTGTAGCCCAAGCGCCCGTTAGAATACCCCGGCCCGTACCAATCGTTTTCGCCGGACCCCGCAGCCGAGACCCATGCTGACGAAAGATCAACTGGACCAATTACGCCGCGACATCGTGTTCGAGGCAGAGCTCGGCGGCCGCACCCTTCGGCTGCATAGCACCTGGGGCCTGTTCTCGCCTCGGGAGCTAGACGAAGGCACCCGGCTCCTGCTGGAGCGGCTGGAGGTGGACCCCGATGCCGATTGCCTGGACCTCGGCTGCGGCTACGGAGCCATCGGCCTCGCCCTCGCGGCGCTCGCCCCCCAGGGTCAGACCCTGCTGGTGGATAAGGACTTCATCGCGGTGGACTACGCGAATGGCAATGCCCGCCGCAACGACCTCGCCAATGCCCGGGCCATCCTGAGCAACGGATTCGACCAGGTTCCGCGGGGCCGGCGCTTCGACCTGATCGCGAGCAACATCCCCGCCAAGGTGGGCAAGGAGCTCCTTGCACTCCTGCTCCACGACGCCCGAGACCGGTTGAAGCCGGGCGGCAGGCTCTACGTGGTCACTATCAACGGGCTGCGGGAGTTCATGCAGCGCAACCTCCGGGAGGTATTCGGCAACTACGACAAGCTCAAACAGGGCACCCACTACACGGTGGCCATGGCCGAGCGTGGCTGAGCCGACACCGAAGACCATCGACCGCCCGAACAACGGGGACACCGAGACCAGAAAGCCCCATACTCCCCTCGATCGGGACCGCCGATGCCGGCCTCCGGCACGACCGCACGAACGCTGGCCAGGCCCAACCGAGGCGGCGGGCAGCGGCGGCGTCAGACCCCACAACAAGTACCACCACAGAGGCACGCCCATGGTCCTTGATCTGCCCCAGCTCTGCGCCCGCTTAGCTATAGAGCCGCTGCCCCTGGAGCCCCTGTCGATCCGCGGCGTAAGCACCCTGGAGCTCGCGGGTGAGACGGACCTGTGCTTCGCCGAAAGCGCCAATCAGGCGGACGCCGTGGAGGCCAGCCGCGCCGGGGCCGTGCTCGTCCCCGAGTCCTTCCCCGCACTCGCGGGGCCGCTCCTGATTCGGGTGGCCGAGCCCCGCTCGGGCTTCTTTGCCATCGCCGAATCCTTCATTCCCCCCTCGGAGATCCACGGTATCCACCACAGCGCCCTGATCGATCGCAGCGCCGTGCTGGGTGAGGATGTGGCGGTCGGGGCCTATGCGGTCATCGCCGCCGGGGCGCGGATCGGCGACCGCTGCATCATCGGCCCTGGGTGCTATTTAGGGCCCGCTGTCTCACTCGGGGCCGACTGCCTGATCGAGGCCAACGTTTCCCTCCACCGAGACACCAGTCTGGGTGAGCGCTGCGTCGTCCACTCCGGCGCCGTGATCGGCAGCGACGGCTTCGGATTCGCGTGGGACGGCCACCGCCACCGCAAAATCCCCCAGCTCGGGCGGGTGCTGATCGAGGCAGACGTGGACATCGGCTGCAACTGCTGTGTCGACCGGGCGACCCTCGGCGTCACCCGGATCCGCCGCGGCACCCGGATCGACAACCTGGTCCAGGTGGGCCACAACACCGACATCGGTGAGCACGTGATCCTGGTGAGCCAGTCGGGGGTGGCGGGCAGCAGCAGCGTGGGCACTGGGGCCGTGATCGCCGGCCAGGTGGCGGTCTCGGACCATGTGAAGGTGGGCGCTGGGGCCATGGTCGGCGGTCAATCCGGGGTGACCAAGGACGTGCCCGCCGGCGCGAGCGTCTTCGGCACTCCTGCCAGACCCATGAAGGACACCCTGCGGGAGCTCGCCGCCCTGGCCCGATTGCCCGAGCTGCTCAAGCAGATCAAACGCCAGGAGCAGGAGCTCCAATACCTGCGTGAGCGCCTCGAGACCCTGGAGCGGGGCGGCGGGCCCAGGTAGTCGGGCTTCAGCCCAACGGCGACGCTTGGCGCTGCCTGGAAGGGCCCTTTCGGGCTCAAGCCCGACCCACAGCCCGAACTACGCCGTCGCCAGGGCCTGCTCCAGGTCGGCGATGATGTCGTCCACATGCTCGATGCCGATGGACAGCCGGACCAGGTCCTCGGAGACCCCTGCCCGCTTCATCTCATCCGCCGAGAGCTGGCGGTGGGTGGTGGTGGCCGGGTGACAGGCCAGGGTCTTGGCATCCCCGATGTTGACCAGCCGTACCGCGAGCTTCAGGGCATCGATGAAGTGGGCCCCCGCCTCCAGTCCGCCGCGAATACCGAAGGACAGGATGGAGCTGGCCCTGCCGCCGTCCATGTAGCGCTCAACCAGATGATAGTCCGGGCTGTCCGGTAGCCCGGCGTAACGCACCCACTCCACCTTGGGATGGGCCTTGAGGTACTGCGCCACCTGGAGTGCATTGGCGCAATGGCGGTCCATGCGCACGGGCAGGGTCTCGATCCCCTGCAGTATCAGGAAGCTGTTAAAGGGCGAGATGGCGGCACCCATGTTGCGCAGGGGCACCACCCGGGCGCGCCCGATATAGGCCGCGGGGCCCAGGGCGTCCGTGTAGACCACCCCGTGGTAGGAGACGTCGGGCTCGTTCAGCATGGGGAAGCGACCTGAATGCTCCGCCCAGGGGAATTTGCCCGAATCCACCAGGACGCCGCCAATGGTGGTCCCGTGCCCCCCCATGTACTTGGTCAGCGCGTGGACCACGATGTCGCAACCATGCTCGAAGGGACGGCACAGATAGGGGCTGGGCACCGTGTTGTCGATGATCACCGGCACCCCGTGGGCATGGGCCATGTCGGCGATGGCCCGCAGATCCGCCACGTTACCGGCCGGGTTGCCGATGGACTCGCAGAAGACCGCCCGGGTACCGCCGTCGATCAGGGCCGCCATGCCCTCGATGTCGTTGGGAGCGGCGAAGCGCGCTTGGATGCCGAGCCGCGGCAATGTGTGAGCGAACAGGTTGTAGGTGCCGCCGTAGAGTGTGGAGGCGGAGACGATGTTGTCCCCCGCCTGGGCGATGGTAAAGACGGCATAGGTCACCGCCGCCATGCCGGAGGCCAGGGCCAGGGCCCCAACCCCGCCCTCCAGGGCCGCCACCCGCCGCTCGAGCACATCGCTGGTTGGATTCATGATGCGGGTATAGATGTTGCCCGCCACCTTGAGGTCGAACAGATCCGCCCCGTGCTGGGTATCGTCGAAGGCGTAGCTGGTGGTCTGATAGATGGGCGTGGCCACCGCCTTGGTGGTGGGGTCGGGCTCGAATCCGGCGTGGATGGCCAGGGTCTCGATCTTCATGGGGGTCTCCTTCGGTGGTACTGTCGTTCTTTTTGGCGTTGGGTGGGTTACCCAGGGCACGCGGCAATGTCCGAGGCCACGGACACCAGGATCGATGGTATCGGTGCGGACGCATACTGTCGATGGATGATGCCCGCACTGACCCGACACGGGCGCCGAAGCACCCGGCATCTGGTAGATTTAACGGGGGAGGTCGGGGCCACAAATCCCGGCTTGGATTCACCGCTTCGCTAACGCTTCGCTAAGGGCCGGGAGGGGGCAATCATGGTCGAGATCAGACATCGCGAGACGGGGCTGGTGCTGGAGACCGTCGAGAGCGGTTCGCTCGCGGGCGCGGACCTGCGGGACATGCAGCTCAATGGGGCGGACCTCCGGGGGGCGGACCTCAGCGGGGCCAACCTGGAGTCGAGCGACCTGGTGGGCGCGGACCTCTCCGGGGCGAATCTGACGGATGCGATCCTGGTCGGCGCCCATCTGAAGGACGCAACGCTCAACGGCGCGAACCTCACCCGTGCCCGGCTCGGCTCGGAGCACCCCTCCCGAGCCGCCCTGCTGAGCGGATCCGACCTCTCCCACGCCAATCTGGCCGGCGCGGACCTGCGCAACAGCGAGGCCCGGTTGGCCAACCTCCAAGGTGCCAACCTGACCAACGCCGACATGCGCGGGGCCGACTTCAACGGCGCCAACCTGTGCCATGTGGTCGCGCCCAAGGCACTCTTCATTAAGGCCAATCTGAGGGAGACCAACCTCTGCGGCGCAGACCTACGGGACTGCCACCTGAACGATGCCAACCTGGTGCGGGCCAGCCTCCACGAAGCGGACCTCACCAGCACCTTCCCCGGAGGCTTCACCGTCATCAACCTGGCCAACCTGGAGGGTGCCGATCTGCGCGGTGCCAAACTGCGCAATTGCTCCGCCCAGGACACCAACTTCCGCAACGCCAACCTGACCGGGGTGGACTTCACCAACGCCGTCCTCGGGGGCGCCATCCTGCGCCGGGCGGATGTTACAGACGCGGACTTCAAGGGCGTGGAGCTGGCGAGCGTCACCATGGAGTTCGCCAACTTCTCCAAGGCCAAGAATGCCGTGATTCCGACCTACAAGAAGAACCTGCGGTGAGCCCCAGCAGCCTGGGGCGCCATCCGCCGGGGGGGATCTGGGGGTCCTTGCGCGGCGACTAAACGCAGCGACCCGCGGGGGCTCCTCAGAGGCACAAGGCCTCCGCCTCGATCCGACGATAGGCCAGCGACAGACGAGCCGCCCAAGAGGCGACGTCGGCATCGGTTCGAACACCGTCCTGCCGGATCTCGATCATCACACTCGGCAAGCCACGGCCCTCCCCATGCGTGGGGATCGTGTAATCGACCGCATCGTCGATCGGATAGGGCTCGTTGTCGCCCACCATGGACTGGCCATTCGCGCTGAGCTCCCTGCGCAGGAGGGCGGCGAGATCGGGGGCACGCCAATAGGAGACACCCACCGGCCAGGGTCGCGACCGGCCGTCGAGGAACGGGGTGAAGCTGTGGATACTGAGCAACAGGGTCGCTCGATGGGACCGGGCGTCAAGCAGCCCGGCGATGGTGTCGTGGTAAGGACGAAACAGGGCATCGATGCGGATCGCCCGGTCGATCGGCGACAGTCCGTGGTTGCCTGGAACGGGAATGCCCGCGCTATGCTCCGCGATGGATTGGGCGTTACCGAGGGGGCGATTACAGTCGATAACCAGGCGCGAGTAGCCGCTCAGCACCAGGGGCGCGTCGAGATCTATGGAGAGGCGGCGCGCCACCTCCGCTGCACCTGGATCCCACGCGATGTGGTCAGCAAGGGACTCCGCATCGAGCCCAAGGGTGCCAAGCCGCCGGGGAACCCGATTGGATGCGTGATCGCAGACGATCACCGCAGGGCTCACCCCCCCTGTATTCACAAGCTCGACGGCGGCAGGCTCATCGGACCCGAGCAACCCGCCGGCCTGGTCGGTCGAAGATCCGAATCCGGCGTCTGCGGCACTCTTCCCCCAGCCCTTGCCCATGGCGTCCCTCAAGCCACCGGCTGACCCGGCACCTCGTCGGCCCACACCTTGAAGCCCGTGAGCACGTTGGGGCCGAAGGCGTTGCTCAGGGGCACATCCGCCGCATCCCGCCCTTGGGCGATCAACACGCGCCCAATCCGCGGTATTTGGTTGCGCGGATCGAAGATATGCCAGCGGCCGCCCAAGAAGGCCTCGAACCAGGCGGAGAAATCCATGGGCTCCGGCGTGGGGGGAACCCCGATATCACCCAGATAACCCGTGCAGTAACGCGCGGGGATATTCATGCAGCGGCAGAAGGTGATGGCGAGGTGGGTGAAGTCGCGGCACACGCCGGTCCGCTCATTGTAGGCCTCCAGCGCCGTCTTGGTCGCCCGGGCATGGTGGTAGCCGAAGCTGAGGTGCCCATGCACGAAGTCGCTGATGGCCTTGACCCGGGGCCAGCCGGGGGGCGTCTGCCCGAAGAGCGCCCAGGCGGTGTCGGAGAGCCGATCGGTCTCACAATACCGGCTCCCGAGCAGATAGACGAGGGTCTCGGCGGGCAGATCCTCCACGGCATGCTGGGCAGCCGCGGGGTCCACCAGGTCCGGTAGCCCGTTATCGTTGATGAGGGCGTCGGTGGAGATTCGAAGGGTTCCGGCGGGGGCGACGATCCGGCTGCACCAATTGCCGAACCCGTCCCGGTAGGCGGTGATCGGGATCGGCGGAGCGGTGATGATGTGGTCGGCGGCGACCAGATCGGAGACTCGGCTGAAATGGATGTTCAGCGTCAGGATCATAGGTGTCGGCTTCGGACACTCATAGATCAATTCGTAACCGAGCCGAATCTGCATTGTGGATGCCCTCTATCGAGCGGGGTGCCGAAGGAGACGCACGCGGCGGAAGACGCGCTCTCGGGGTTAAGGAATGGGCGTCGCAGGTCCTCCGCGCCGGATGCGCGGCTCGGGGCTAACCGGGAAGCAGCTCCAGGCACTGCTCCAGGGAATCGCGCCAGTCCGGCATGGCCAGACCAAAGGTCTGCTGGAACTTGTTATTGTCGAGCACCGAATAGGCTGGGCGCTTGGCGGGGGCCGGATAATCGGAGGACCGGATGGGGATCAGACGGCAGTCCAGTCCGCTGTGGGCCAGGATGGCGCTGGCGAGCCCAAACCAGCTCACCTGACCTGAGCCCGTGAGGTGATAGAGACCGCCGACCTCCTTGAGGTCCAGATCCCCGCGCAGAACCCGGTAGAGGACCAGGGCCGTCAACTCGGCGAGCATGCGGCTCCAGGTCGGGGACCCGATCTGGTCGTCGACGATGCGCAGCTCGTCCTTCTCCTTGAAGAGCCGCAGCATGGTCAGCAGGAAGTTGGCCCCCCGGGCACCATAGACCCAGCTGGTGCGAAAGACGAGGGCGGGCGCCCCGGAGTCGAATAGGGCCTGCTCGCCCCCCAGCTTGGTCGCCCCGTAGACGTTCAGCGGGTTCGGGGCGTCCGTCTCCCTGTAGGGGCACTGGGCGGTGCCATCGAACACGAAATCCGTTGAATAGTGGATGATGGGCGTGCCCCGGACCGCCAACAGGGATCCCAGCTCGCCGACCGCGTCCGCGTTGATGCGCTGGGCGATCTCCCGCTCGGTCTCCGCCTTGTCCACCGCCGTGTAGGCGGCGGCGTTGACCACCGCATCGGGCCTCGACTCCTCCACCAGCTTGGCCAACAGCCCCTTGTCGAGGAGGTCCACGGCGGGGCCATAGCCCCCCTCGATGGAGGCGGCGATGACCTCGCCAAGCCCCGCCAGGGTGCGGCGCAGCTCCCAGCCCACCTGGCCGTTGGCCCCGATCAAGAGGATGCGTGGCCGCACGAATGCCCTGGTCTGGTCGGTCATGGATAATCCTCGATTGCGGGGAGTCGGTCGGCCGGGATGTCCGCCAGGTTCGCGGCCTCTTGGTCCTTCTTCGAGAGCTCCGGCACCCCGTCCAGGGGCCAGTCGAGGCCGATCGCCGGGTCGTCCCAGCGGACGCTCAGCTCGGTCTCGGGGTGATAGTAATCGGAGCACTTGTATACGAACAGTGCCGTCTCGCTGGTGACCAGGAAGCCATGCGCGAAACCGGGCGGAACCCAGAACTGGCGTTTGTTCTCACCCGACAGGGTGACTGCGGCCCCTTGACCGAAGGTGGCAGAGCCCCGGCGCAGGTCCACGGCCACGTCGAACACCTCCCCCAGCAGCACCTGAACCAGCTTGCCCTGGCCGAAGGGGTGCTGGATGTGCAGTCCCCTCAGCACACCCCGGCGGGAGAAGGACTGGTTGTCCTGGACCAGATGCTCGGGGATACCCAGCTCCGCGTAGCGGTTACTGCGGTAGGATTCGAAGAAAAAGCCCCGCTCATCCCCGAAGACCTTGGGCTCGATGATGATTGCCCCGGGAATACGTGTCTCGATCACCTTCATGAGGGCCAGCTCCGTTGCAGCAGACCCAGCAGGTAGTCGCCATAACCGCTCTTTCGGAGCTCCTCGGCCGTGGCGCGGAGCTGCACCTCGTCGATCCAGCGGTTATTGAAGGCCACCTCTTCGGGACAGCAGACCTTGAGCCCCTGGCGCTTCTCGATGGTCTCGATGAACTCGCCGGCCTGCATGAGGGAGTCGTGGGTGCCGGTGTCGAGCCAGGCCGTGCCGCGGCCCATGCGCTCCAGGCGCAGCTCGCCACGCTCCAGGTAGCGATTGTTTAGATCCGTAATCTCCAGCTCCCCCCGGGGCGAGGGCTCCAGGGACTCGGCCAGCTCACACACCTTGCCGTCGTAGAAGTAGATGCCGGTCACCGCCCAGTTGGACCTGGGCTCCCGCGGCTTCTCCACCAGGCCGAGCACCCGTCCCTCCCGGTCGAACTCGGCGACCCCGTAGCGCTCCGGGTCCGAGACCCAGTAGCCGAAGACGCTGGCGCCGCTCTCCCGGGCGGCGGCCGCCTTGAGCTGGTCCACCAGACCGTGACCGTAGAAGATGTTGTCTCCCAGGATCAGACAGGAGGGGTCACCGGCAAGAAAGTCCTTGCCGATCAGGAAGGCCTGGGCGAGGCCACCGGGGTGGGGCTGCTCGGCGTAGGTCAGACGGATCCCCCACTGGGAGCCGTCACCCAGCAAGGACTCGAACTGGGGCAGGTCTCGCGGCGTCGAGATGACCAGGATCTCCCGCACCCCCGCCAGCATAAGCGTGGACAGGGGGTAATAGATCATGGGCTTGTCGTAGACCGGCAGGAGCTGCTTGCTGACCGCCCGGGTGAGTGGGTAGAGCCGGGTGCCGGAGCCCCCGGCCAGGATGATGCCCTTTCGCTTCATGGCTCTCTTGCCTCTTCAGGACGCCGAGCCGAGGCGCTCGCCCCGATAGCTGCCGTCGGTGACCCGACGGACCCATTGCGGGTGTTCCAGATACCAGGCGACGGTGCGGCGCATCCCGGACTCGAAGGTCTCCTGCGGCTCCCAACCCAGCTCACGCTTAAGCTTGGAGGCGTCGATGGCATAACGGCGGTCGTGACCCGGACGGTCAGCAACGAAGGTCTTGAGGCCCCCGTGGGGACGATGGGGCGAGTCGGGTAGGAAATCGTCGAGCAGGGCGCACAGGGTATCCACGACCTGTAGGTTCTTGCGCTCGCTGTTCCCGCCCACGTTGTAGACCTCTCCTGGCGTGCCGGCCTCCAGCACCCGCCAGATCGCCCGGCAATGGTCCATGACATAGAGCCAATCCCGGACGTTCCCTCCATCCCCATAAATGGGAAGTGACTCGCCGCGCTGGGCCTTGAGGATCATGAGCGGGATCAGCTTCTCCGGGAACTGGAAGGGACCGTAATTGTTGGAGCAGTTCGTCGTCAGCACCGGCAGTCCATAGGTGTGAAACCAGGCCCGCACCAGATGATCCGAGCCCGCCTTGGAGGCCGAATAGGGCGAGTTGGGTGCGTAGGCCGTGGTCTCGGTGAAGAGCCCGGTGGGACCAAGTGACCCGTACACCTCATCGGTGGAGACGTGGAGGAAACGAAAGGCGGCCTTTGCCTGGCCGCCCAGACCGGACCAATGGGACCGGGCACAATCCAGGAGGTTGAAGGTGCCGAGTACATTGGTGGTGACGAACTCGGCGGGGCCGTCGATGGAGCGGTCCACATGGCTCTCGGCGGCGAAGTTCACCACCGTGTCGACGTCGTAGTCCCTCAGCAGCCGCGCTACCAGGTCCCGGTCGCCGATGTCGCCTTGCACGAAGACATGGCGGGGGTTGCCGCCCAGCGGGGCCAGGGTATCCAGGTTCCCCGCATAGGTGAGCTTATCCAGGTTGATCACCTGGCAGTCGGTCCCATCGAGGACGAAGTGGACGAAGTTTCCGCCGATAAACCCGGCGCCGCCGGTGACCAGTAGGGTACGCATCAAAACGCTCCGAGATTCAGCCCGTCAAAGACGGCGGAATGAGGGTACCCCGGGCCCGCCCCGACCCTGCTCGGCCAGCGGCTGGCCGCGCGCGAGCCTCTTCTGATTTCAGAAGGGGATATCGTCGTCAAAGTCCGCCGGCATAGAGCTGGGCCCGGGGTCACCCACCTGGGACGGGGCGGCGCGTCCACCGCCGGTCTTTGGCGAGGCCTTGGGGGCATCGTCGAACGGGACAGAAGAGCCCCCACCCGGTCGGCCGTCGAGCATCTGCATGGTTCCGTTGATATCCACCACCACCTCGGTGGTATAGCGGTCCTGACCGTCCTGAGTCTGCCACTTGCGGGTGCGGAGCTTCCCCTCCACGTAAATCTTGGAGCCCTTGCGGACGTACTGTTTCACGACCTCGGCGAGCTTGCCGAAGAAGACCACGTTGTGCCATTCGGTGCGCTCCTGAAGCTCACCGCTCTGCTTGTCCTTCCAGGCCTCGCTGGTGGCGATTCGGCAGTTGGCCACCGCGTCGCCGCTCGGCATGTAGCGCACATCCGGGTCAGCCCCCAGGTTCCCGATCAGGATGACTTTGTTGACGCCTCTCGACATGATATCCCTCGCACCCGCATCGGCGGGCCAGCGTTGATGAAGTGGCGCGGACGGCGCTCCCCTAAACGGAAAAGGCCTGCAATCTTGCCGAATCCAGCTCGCGACTGTCCACCTTGAGATAGGCAACCCCCTCCTCCGGGACCACCAGGGCATCGCGGACCCCGGGGACGGCGAGCAGCTGCCGCTGGATCCCCAGCGACTCCAGGGCGTCGCCGACCCCCAGGCTCGGGCTCAGTCGGAGCACCTGACTGCGCACCCGCTCGGGCGGTGTCATCGTGGCGGCGGCCATCAGCCAGAGCATGGCACAAGCGGCGCCAAACATGGCCACCCCTGGGGCGCCGAAGACCTGATGGGCCGCCCCGCCCAGGGCCCCGCCCAGAAAGGCCCCAAGGAACTGGGAGGTAGAGTAGACCCCCATGGCCGTACCCTTTGCCCCCGCCCGGGCGATCTTCGAGACGATGGAGGGCAGCAGGGCCTCCAGCAGATTCACGGCGGTGAAGAACAGCGCAAGGAGGATTAACAGGGGCACCAGATCCCCACCCCAGAAGGCGAATCCGGCCGCGGCGGCCCCCAGTACCGCGATGGCCCCCAGGAATACCGGCTTGATCCGCCCCCGCCCCTCCGCCAGGATGATGAAGGGGACCATGCAAACCAGGGACGCCACTAGTACGGGCAGATAGACGGTCCAGTGGTCCTCCGCCGCCACCCCCGCACCCACGATGGTCTGGGGGATGACCAGGAACAGGGCCGTCATCAGGACGTGCAGGGAAAAGATCCCGAAATCCAGGCGCAGCAGCTGGCCATCCCGCAGCACCCCTTGGAGCTGACCGGCGACCGGCTCCGCGTCCCGGTGGATCGAGCTTCGGTCCGGGTTCGGCACCACCAGCCACAGAATCAGGATGCCGCCAAAGGCCAGACCCGCGGTGGCCCAGAAGACGCCGGAAAGCCCCCAGACCCGAGCGATGGCCGGCCCCAGCACCAGGGCCAGGCCGAAGGCGAGCCCGATGCTGGCCCCGATCCCCGCCATGGCCCGGGTGCGCACCTCGTCCCGGGTGAGATCCGCGGTGAGTGCGGTGACGGCGGCGGAGACGGCCCCGGCCCCCTGGATCACCCGCCCCAGGATTACCCCCTCGATGGTGGTGGCGAGCGCGGCGATCAGGCTCCCCAGGACGAAGACGACGAGTCCGCCGTAGATCACAGGCTTGCGGCCGATGCGGTCGGAGAGCATGCCGAAGGGGATCTGGAGTATGGCCTGGGTGAGCCCATAGGCGCCGATGGCGATCCCCACCAGGAGCGGCGTCGCACCCGCCAGGTCGTCCGCATAGAGGGCGAACACCGGCAGGATTAGAAAGAGACCCAGCATCCGCAGGCCATAGATACCCGCGAGACCGGCGGCGGCGCGACGCTCGCTGGCGGTCAAGGACGGGATCGGCGTCTTGGCGGGGGTCGGTACCAAGGTGTTTTGCGCAGGTCGGGCAAGGCTCCGCATAATACCAGCTTCGCCCGGAAGGGCATCAGGCCGACACCAGGACGTCGGCAGGACCTCGCCGGAAGGCCGCTATAGGCCCCCAATAGGCCCCCAATAGGACCCCATGGACTTCATCCGCATTCGCGGCGCCCGCACCCACAACCTCAAGGGCATCGACCTCGACCTGCCGCGGGACCGCCTGATTGTCCTGACCGGACTCTCGGGCTCGGGCAAGTCATCGCTCGCCTTCGACACCATCTACGCGGAGGGGCAGCGCCGCTACGTGGAGTCGCTCTCCGCCTACGCCCGGCAGTTCCTCTCGGTGATGGACAAGCCCGATGTGGACCACATCGAGGGCCTATCCCCCGCCATCTCCATCGAGCAGAAGACCACCTCCCACAACCCCCGCTCCACCGTCGGCACTATCACCGAGATCCACGACTACCTGCGGCTCCTCTTCGCCCGGGTGGGAACCCCTTGCTGCCCACAGCACGGCGAGGCCCTGGAGGCCCAGACGGTGTCCCAGATGGTGGACCAGGTGTTGGCCCTGCCCGAGGGGGAGCGGCTCATGCTCCTGGCCCCGGTGGTCTCGGCCCGCAAGGGGGAGTACCAACGCCTGATCGCCGAGCTGCACGCCCAGGGCTTCGTGCGCGCCCGCATCGACGGGGCCATCGTGGAGCTGGACTCACCTCCCGAGCTTGACCAGAAGAAGCGGCACGACATCGAGGTGGTGGTGGACCGCTTCCGGGTGCGCCCAGACCTTGCGCTCCGCCTGGCGGAGTCCTTCGAGACCGCTCTGGCGCTGTCCGGAGGCATCGCCCGCGTCGCCCCCATCGATGCGCCGACCGAGCAGCACGGGGGCGAGGCAGGACCCCCGGAGCTCACCTTCTCCGCGAACTTCGCCTGCCCCGTCTGCGGTTACAGCATCCCGGGGCTGGAGCCCCGCCTCTTCTCCTTCAATAACCCGGCGGGGGCCTGCCCGAGCTGCGATGGGCTCGGGGTGGAGCAATTCTTCGACCCGGCCAAGGTGGTGGTCCATCCGGAGCTGAGCCTGGCCGGGGGAGCGGTCCGGGGCTGGGACCGGCGCAACGCCTATTACTTCCAGATGATCCGCGCACTCGCGGGGCACTACGGCTTCGACCCGGAGGTCCCCTGGACGGACCTGCCCGAGCAGGTCCGCGACGTCGTCCTCTTCGGCTCGGGCAAGGACAAGATCAAGCTCAAGCTGCCCCACGAGCACGGCAGCGCCAAGCTCCGCCCCTTCGAGGGGATCATCCGCAACATGGAGCGGCGCTACCGGGAGACTGACTCCAGCACGGTGCGCGAGGAGCTGGCCCGCTACATCTCGCTGAAACCCTGCCCCGCCTGCGGCGGCACCCGGCTCAATGAGGCCGCGCGCCATTGCTTCGTGGGGGACCACAACCTGCCCGCGGTCTCGGCCCTCCCGGTGGGCGAGGCGCTGGCCTGGTTCGAGGGATTGGCCCTGCCCGGACAACGAGGTGAGATCGGGGCCAAGATCATCAAGGAGGTGGCCACGCGGCTCCGCTTCCTGGCGGACGTGGGGCTCGACTATCTGACCCTGGAGCGCAGCGCCGAGACCCTCTCAGGGGGCGAGGCCCAGCGCATCCGGCTCGCCAGCCAGATCGGGGCCGGTCTGGTAGGGGTCATGTATATCCTGGACGAGCCCTCCATCGGGCTGCACCAGCGGGACAACGCCCGGCTCCTGCGCACCCTCACGCATTTGCGGGACATCGGCAACACGGTCATCGTGGTGGAGCACGACGAGGAGGCGATCCGCACCGCGGACCTCGTGGTGGACCTGGGGCCAGGGGCCGGGGTCCACGGGGGTGAGATCGTCGCCCAGGGCAGCGCCGCCGAGATCGCCGCCAACCCCGGCTCGCTCACGGGCCGCTATCTCGCCGGAGACCTGCGCGTCGCCATACCGGAGCGACGCCGGCCCCCGGACCCCAAGCGCCACCTGCGCATCCTGGGCGCCCAGGGGAACAATCTAAAGGCCGTGGACGCGGCCATCCCCGTGGGAGCCTTCTGCTGCGTCACCGGGGTCTCCGGCTCTGGCAAGTCCACCCTGATCAACGACACCCTGTTCCCGGTGGCGGCCCGACTGCTCAATGGGGCCAACCTGAGCCCGGCGCCTCATCAGGCCATCGAGGGGCTTGACCACTTCGACAAGGTGGTGGACATCGACCAGAGCCCCATCGGTCGTACCCCCCGCTCCAACCCCGCCACCTACACGGGGCTCTTCAACATGGTACGGGACCTCTTCGCCTCGGTGCCCGAGGCCCGCTCCCGGGGCTACGGACCGGGCCGCTTCAGCTTCAACGTGAAGGGCGGGCGCTGCGAGGCCTGCAAGGGGGACGGACTGATCCGGGTGGAGATGCACTTCCTGCCTGACGTCTATGTCCAGTGCGACACCTGCAAGGGCCGCCGCTACAACCGGGAGACGCTGGAGATCCGGTACAAGGGGAAGACCATTGACGAGGTGTTGAACCTGACCATCGAGGACGCCCTGCCCTTCTTCGCCCCGGTGCAGGTGATTCACCGCAAGCTGCAGACCCTGATGGATGTGGGGCTCGCCTATGTGCGCCTAGGCCAGAGCGCCACCACCCTCTCGGGCGGCGAGGCCCAGCGGGTGAAGCTCAGCCGCGAGCTCAGCAAGCGCGACACCGGCCGTACCCTCTACATCCTGGACGAGCCCACCACCGGGCTCCACTTCCACGACGTCAAGCAGCTCCTGGACGTGCTCCACCGATTCCGGGACCACGGCAACACCGTGGTGGTCATCGAGCACAATCTGGACGTGATCAAGACCGCCGACTGGATCATCGACCTGGGCCCGGAAGGCGGCGACAAGGGCGGCGAGGTAGTCGCCGTGGGGACCCCGGAGCAGATCGCGGACCACCCCCGCTCCCACACGGGGCGCTTCCTCAAACCCTTGCTGGAACGGGGCTGGTAGCCGAGTCGCCCGGGGCCACGAGGGCCTTGCTCTCGTCGCAATCATTGACTACATTGCTGGCAATGCAGACATCGGAGTCGAGAGGTTCATGGCGGCAATCACGGTCCGAAATATCGAGGAGCCACTCAAGGCCCGACTCCGGGTTCGGGCCGCGGAGCACGGCGTCTCCATGGAGGAGGAGGCTCGGCGCATCCTGCGCGCGGCATTGCTCCCGCCGGGAAACGAGGGCGGATTAGGCACCAGGATCTCTCAGCAGATCCGTGCTGCTAACGCGGGCGGGGAGCTGCCATTACCCTCGCGCTCCCTGCCACGACCCCCTCCGGACCTTGGGCCGGCCGAGGAATGATCCTCCTCGACACCAATGTGCTCTCGGAATGGATGAAGCCGGATCCCGCACCAGCGGTGATTGGATGGCTCGACCGCCAGAACCAGAGCCAGGTCTTTATCTGCGCTGTCACCCGAGCCGAGATCGAGACCGGCATCGCCCTGCTACCGGTCGGGACCCGAAGGGCCAAGCTCCGAGCCGCGGCCAACGTGCTACTCGGCGAATTAGCCGATCGTTGTTGGCCCCTGTGCTGCGATTGCGCCATCCACTACGCGACCATCATCGAGCAATCCAAGCGGCTGGGACGACCGATCACGGTGGAGGATGCGCAGATCGCCGCGATCGCTCGCCAACACGCGGCAACCCTGGCCACCCGAAACACTCGGGATTTCGACTTCCTCGAAGGCCTGAGCCTAGTCAACCCCTGGGCCTGAGGCCGGCACCCCGGGGCGCCTTCGGATGCTCGTCGTCAGCCCCGCCGCCAGGTGGTCCCGCCAGGGCCGTCCTCCAGGATGACGCTGGCGGCGGCGAGGTCATCGCGGATGCGGTCGGCACGGGCCCAATCCTTGGCCTTGCGGGCGGCGAGACGCTCGGCGATCAGGGACTCGATCTCGCCGTCTTCAAGACCCGCGGTACCGCCCTCGCCCCTCAGATAGGCCTCGGGGTCCGCTTGAAGGAGGCCGAGTATGCCACCCAGGGCTCGGAGCTCGGCCCCCAGGGCAGCCGCCGCGGCCTCGTCCTGGGGGCGAACCCGATTGATCTCCCGCACCAGGTCGAAGAGGACCGAGAGGGCCACTGGGGTGTTGAAGTCGTCGTCCATAGCGGCATGGAAGCGCTCCCCGAATACATCACCGTCCGCCGGCTGCGCCGCGGGAAGGCCGCGCAGGGCGGTGTAGAGGCGGGTCAGGCCCGCGCGGGCAAGCTCCAGGTGCTCGTCGTCGTAGTTCAACGGACTGCGGTAGTGGCTGGTGAGGATGAAGTAACGCACCTCCTCCGGCCGATAGCGCACGAGTATCTCCCGCACCGTGAAGAAGTTGCCCAGGGACTTGGACATCTTCTCCTCGTTCACCCGCACGAATCCGTTGTGCATCCAGACGTTGACGAAGGGCTCGCCAGTGGCCCCCTCGGACTGGGCAATCTCGTTCTCGTGATGGGGAAACTGCAGGTCCGCCCCGCCCCCGTGGATGTCGAAGTGGTTTCCGAGGGCGCAGGTGGACATGGCCGAGCACTCGATATGCCAGCCCGGGCGCCCCGGACCCCAGGGGGAGTCCCAGGCGGGCTCCCCGGGCTTGGCGGCCTTCCACAGGGCGAAGTCCAGCGGGTCCCGCTTGGACTCGCCGATCTCCACCCGGGCCCCGGCACGCAGGTCCCGTGGATCCTTGCCGGAGAGCCGCCCGTAGCCCGGAAAGGTCCCCACCGCGTAGTAGACGTCGCCGTTCCCGGCCGCATAGGCGTGGCCGCGGTCGATCAAGGCCTCGATCATCCCCAGGATCTCCCCGATATGGGCGGTGGCCCTGGGCTCGTCCGTCGGGGGTAGGATGCCAAGCGCCTCCGAGTCCTCGTGCATCGCGGCAATGAAGCGCTCCGTAAGCGCGCCGAAGGGCTCGCCCCGCTCCTCGGCCCGCCGGATGATCTTGTCGTCGATGTCGGTGATGTTGCGAATGTAGGTCACATCGAAGCCCAGGGCCCGCAGGTAGCGGTAGACCACGTCAAACACCACCAGGACCCGGGCATGTCCCAGATGGCAGAGGTCATAGACCGTCATTCCGCACACGTACATCCGCACCTTGCCCGGCTCGATAGGGGCAAAGGGCGCCTTCTCGCGGGTCAGGCTGTTGTAGATCTCAAGCATCTGGAAAGGCTTCCTGGGCTCGGGGGCGAGGACATCTGGCGGGCCCCATGGTAACAAAGGTGGGGCGCACTGAACGCAAGCACGGCTTCCGTGCGGCCTCCGATCCCCGTACCATGACCGCCAATCCCGGATCCCGGCCCTTTCCAGCACCGTTGCCAAGGATCCTCCACGTGATCACGGCAACTGGATCCGAACCGAGACTGACTGGAGACCCAATGATCAAGCTCACCACCAACTACGGCGACATCCTGATCGAGCTGGACGCCGACAAGGCCCCCATCACCTGCGCCAACTTCGAGGAGTATGTCCGTGATGGTCACTACGACGGCACCCTGTTTCACCGGGTGATCGACGGCTTCATGATCCAGGGGGGCGGCATGGACACCGACTTCATCCCCAAGCCCACCCGAGCCCCCATCGAAAACGAGGCCAAGAACGGGCTCAAGAACCTCAAGGGGACCATCGCCATGGCCCGCACCATGGACCCCCATTCCGCCTCCTCCCAGTTCTTCATCAATGTCTCGGATAACGGTTTCCTGGACCATCCCGGACAGGACGGCTGGGGCTACTGCGTGTTCGGGCGCGTGGTGGAGGGCGCGGAGGTGGTGAGCTCTATCAAGGGGGTCAGCACCGGAAGCCGCCACGGCCACCAGGACGTGCCGAAGGAAGACGTGATCATCGAGCGCGCCGAGATTCTCCCCTGATCCCTCGCGGGCCTCCCGTCCCATGGCCCAGATCGGTGACCAGCACGCGGTTTCTCCAACCCCGGGGCCCTCGGCCCTCGGGCCTCGGCCCTCCCCCGCCGAAACCCTGTTCATCTCCGACCTCCACCTGGCCCCGGAGCGCCCGGCCACCATCCAGCTCATCCTGGACTTCCTGAAGGGCCGGGCCCGGCAGGCGCAACAGCTCTACATTCTGGGGGATCTTTTCGACGCCTGGGTCGGCGACGACGACGACACCCCACCTTACCCGCAGATCCGCGCCGCCCTGCGGGAGCTCACCGCCAGCGGCACCGCCTGCGGCCTCATGCACGGCAACCGGGACTTCCTGATCGGCCGCGCCTTCTGCCGGGACACCGGCTGCACCCTGCTGCGGGACCCGACCCGGATCGCCCTCGACGGCGAGCCGGTGCTGCTGATGCATGGGGACCTGCTCTGCACCGACGACCTGGCCTACCAGCGCTTTCGTCGGCGCATCCGCAACCCCCTGGTCAAGCTCCTGTTTCTGTGGAAGCCCCTGGAGCACCGACGGCAAGTGGCGGCGGACTACCGGCGCAAGAGTGGCGCCGCCACCGCCGAGAAGCCTGCCGCAATCATGGATGTGAACCAGAGGACTGTGGCGACCTACCTGCGCCGCTTTCGGGCCGGTCGCCTCATCCACGGCCACACCCACCGCCCGGCGGAGCACCGGATCACGGTCGATGGCCGTCAGCTATACCGCTCGGTGCTGGCGGAGTGGCATGAGGACCTGGGGGAGGTGCTGGTCCACAGCCCAGGAACGTGGAAACGGGAAGAATTTCGGCCCAAAATGGAATCCACCTGAGTCCAGGCCCCACGAACAATGATTCACCGCCGTCCGGTTGCAACCCGATCAGCTGGCCCCGCGACCGGCGCCGCCCCCGACGCTCCGCGTGGCGACAAGCGGCCAGATCCCTGACGGGTGGCGGTCTCGTTCCCCGAAGCACCGAGCGCATGACCACACGCATCTGCATCGTTCGGCACGGTGAGACGGACTGGAACGTCGAGCGGCGCATCCAGGGCCACACCGACGTCCCGCTCAACGCGACCGGGCGCGCCCAGGCGTTGGCGATGGCCTACAACGCCGGCCACCACCATTTCAGCGTCCTCTACAGCAGCGATCTGGTCCGGGCCATGGAGACGGCGGAGGCCCTTGCGGAGCGAGAGGGTCTAGAGGTGCGGCCTATGCCCCAGCTGCGGGAGCGCCACTATGGGATCTTCCAGGGAATCACGGCGGCCGAGGGGGCGGAGCTCCAACCAGGCGCCTACCGCTATTACATCGCCCGCGACCCGAACTACGATTTCGAGACCGGCGAGAGCCTGCTCGGCTTCGCCGCTCGGGTACGGGAGGGGATCGACTGGATGGTCCGCCACCACGCCGGCGACACCATCTGCGCCGTCAGCCACGGTGGGGTGTTGGACGTCCTCTACCGCCAGGCGACGGGCCGCCCCCTGGAGGCCCCGCGGGACTTCGTCATCCCCAACTGCGCACTCAACTGGTTCCGCTTTGACGCCCACGGCTGGCACTTGGAAAAATGGGCAGACCGCCATCACCTGACGCAGGTGCTCGTCGAGACTCCCGAATGAGGGCCAGGGGTCCCGATCTGGTGGCCGTGCTCCTTCGCCATGGTCACAGCGACTGGAACCTCACCAACCGCCTGACCGGCTGGACCGACATTCCCTTGACGAAGGTCGGGCTGGACGAGGCCAGACTCGCGGGCCGGCACCTCGCGGCGAGCGGCTTTGGCTTCGACGAGGTCCATCTCTCGGTGCTGCACCGATGCCGCCAGACCGCGGAGATCCTCCTGGAGGCCCTGGGGACTCCCGGAGTCCCGATCCACGCGACCTGGCGGCTCAACGAGCGCCACTACGGCCAGCTGCAGGGCATGACCAAACCCGAGATCCTGGACCGGTGGGGAGAGGAGAAGGCACGGCGCTGGTGGCGCGGTTATTTCGACCGGCCGCCCGCCCTGACTGAGAATGACCCGCGCCATCCCCGCTTCGACCCCCTGTATCGACACCTGGACCCGGCCCTGCTGCCCGCCGCGGAAAGCCTGCGGGACTGCCAGGAACGCCTGCTCCCCTATTGGCGGGAGGTTCTGGTGCCGCGCATCGCCGCCGGGCAGCGCCTGCTGGTGGTGAGCCACGGCAACACACTGCGTGCGCTCGTCATGCACCTGGACCTCATTTCCCCGGAGGCCATGGAGCGTGTGGAGATCCCATCCGGGGTACCTCTGGTTTACCGTTTCGGGGCCGATCTCAGCCCTTCGGGGAGGGACTGGCTGGAGTGAGGGTCGCCGAGGTGGCATGGCACCGCGGCGGCGCTTCGAACGATGGACCCCTGCGTGGCCGGCGCGACTTGCGGGGCCTGGGATCCTTGCGTCCCGGCACCAAGTGCTCTAGAAAGCTGGGAGAAGGGGGTCGGGCCCGGCCTTTCGGGTTCCGGCCCTCGAGGAGCGAACATCAACAGCGACGAGGGTCTCCGCCGTGCCGACGCTACGCATCCTAACCAATGCCCGGGTCCCCGCCGAGGGCCGGGCGGAGCTGCTCGGCCGCGCCTCCCGCACGGTCGCCGAGATGCTCGCCAAGCCCGAGTCCTACGTGATGGTGATCCTGGAGGACGGGCGCGACATGCTGTTCGCCGGAACCCCGGCC
>Ga0209254_10000623_pt1 | contig 29619 bp, 27 predicted proteins | sample FrelakmetDIP11DI_FD_187148 | JGI IMG/M metagenome (GOLD analysis project Ga0209254, IMG submission 187148) | Freshwater lake sediment microbial communities from the University of Notre Dame, USA, for methane emissions studies - DIP11 DI (SPAdes)... | ecosystem: Environmental > Aquatic >... | reverse complement strand
ATCCCTGGCCGCTCGCCACGCGCCATCCCTGGCGCGTGACGGTCCGGCGCAACACGCCGCCACCTCCGCCTCATGTCGCGTGTCCACCGTTCATCGAAACGCGCTGCCCACTGCGCCAGAACCGACGCATTGCGTCGTTTGTATGCGAAAACGAACAACCATCTCGTGGTGCGGCCTAGCTCAGTCGTCAGACGAAAAGGAACAGCCGTGCATGATTTAGAGCGTGATGCGCCGATGCTCTACATTTTCTCCGGACTTCCTGGAAGCGGTAAGTCCACGCTCTCGCAATTGGTAGCGAGGCAACGCAAGGCCGTCTATCTGCGAATCGATACGATCGAGCAAGCAATGCGGGAGCTGTGCTCATTCGACGTGCAAGGCGAGGGCTACCGTCTCGCCTACAGAATTGCGTCTGAAAATCTGCGGCTCGGGGTAAGCGTCGTCGCGGACTCGTGTAACCCGATCGAACTGACGCGGCGGGAATGGGAACAGGTAGCACGCGATGCACGAGCTGAGTACATCAACATCGAAATTGTCTGCTCCGACTCGAGCGAGCATCGCCAAAGAGTGGAGGCGCGCGTTGCAGAGGTGCCCGGGCTCAAGCTCCCCACATGGGGCGAAATCGAGCGTCGTGAATACCACGACTGGACCGTCGAGCGAGTGATTGTCGATACGGCAGGTCGATCCGCAACGGAGTGCGCGAGTGACCTTATTTCCAGTCTATCCCGGCTGCGCGCCTAACAGGATGTAGTGGCTGCGCTAATGGTGTGTCACGTCGTTTTCATGAGCAAACAATAAACCATCTCGTCTCGCGGCCTAATCAAGTGGTTAGGAATCCTGGCGCGAACCGAGGCGGCTCACCACGTTCGGGAAATAGCTCGATCGCTCCCGTGGTGGCGCGCGCACCGAGCGCGGCCCCGGCAGTGGGCTGATACTCGCGAGACGATTATCAGCAGCGTGGTCGCACCGGCGGGAACCGATCCGCCAACACACCGCTCACGCCATTGCCACGCGCGTCCGCCTTGTGCCAGTGTGCCGTTCCCGAACATCAATCGAGTCCATTACGATGCCCTACGAGAACGTCACCGTCGAACGGCGCGGACACATCGCCATCGTGCGTTTCGATCGCCGCGGCAGCCTGAACGCTTTCAATCAGTCGACGATCCTGGAACTCACCGACGTTGCGCGCGCATTCCAGGACGATCTCGACACGCGCGCCGTGGTGCTGACAGGTACCTCCACCGCGTTTTCCGCGGGCATAGACCTCAAGGACAGTGCGACCTGGGAAACCCCCGAGACCGATGTGGCGCTGCGGCACCGCTCTTACCGCGGCGTGCGGCTGTGCAAAGCCTGGGAAGAGATGCCGCAAGTGACAATCGCCGCGATGGATGGCCTCGCAGTGGGTGCCGGCGTGGCAATTGCGCTGGCCTGTGATTTCCGTGTGCTCGCGCGCGACGCCTATCTGTACGTGCCCGAAGTGAAAATCGGCCTGAACCTGCAGTGGGGCGCCCTGCCGCGCCTCATTTCTCTCGTTGGGCCCGCGCGGGCGAAGCGTATTGTACTGTTGTGCGAAAGGATGAATCCGCAACAGGCGCTCGACTGGGGGCTGATCGAGGAGATTGGCGAACCCGGCGGGGCGGTGCCAACGGCGCTGCGTCTGGCGACAATGGCTGCGGCAATGCCGCCCGCGACGGTCGGCATGGTAAAGGAAGCGATCAACGCCACGGCCAACGCGTTGCATCACGCGAGCGCCTACGCGGATGCGGACCAAAGCGCATTTACACGCACGTTCAAGGATGCGATCGCGGCGCGTGCGAACTTCGGCAAGAAGAGCTGACGCGCGACGCTGACTGTTGCTGCCGTTATGCTCTGCAGCTTCCCGAGAGCCAATACAACTCACCCGTCGCACCACTATGTCCGCGCTCGCCAAGCTCCATCGTCGTCTCGACCTGCCACGCGTAGATAGCTGGGAATTCACGGGCGGTGCCGGTATCGGCGGCACCACGGAAGCGGCGCGGCTGTTCGGCGGCCTGGTGCTCGCGCAGGCGACGGTCGCTGTCGCACGCACGGTGCAGGACAAGGCCCCCGCGCTGCAGATGCACTCGCTGCACGCGATGTTCCTGCGTCCCGGGCGACCCGAGATCCCGATCCGCTTCGTGGTGGATCCGATCGAGCAGGGCCGCAACTATCACGCGCGGCTGATCACCGCGACGCAGGTCGACACCCGGGCGGGCAAGCTAGACGTGCAGACGATTTTCCAGATGCAGGCGAGTTTTGGGCACTTCGCGGCATCCGTCGAGCACCAGGACGACGTGCGCGCCGTGCCGCCGCCGGAGCAATCGAAGAATCGCGACGTGCTGCGCGGCCGTGACCCTGCGGCGATGCCGATCGAGGTGCGGATGATCGATGACCTCGACGACGAGCGTCCGTCCGCGCCCAGCACCGCGATCTGGATCCGTGCGAATGGCACCATGCCTGCCGATCCGGTGCTGCATCTCGCCACGCTCGTATACGCCACGGATCGGGCATTCCTCGGCACCGCGTGGCGACCGCATGCGGGTCGCGGCCAACTCGCCGGCGCCAGTCTCGATCACAGTGTGTGGTTCCACGATGTCATCACCTTCGACGACTGGCTGCTGTTCGACATGCACAGCCCGGCGGCCCGCTTCGCACGCGGCCTGGTGCAAGGTGCGCTGTATCGGCGCGATGGCCGCCGCGTTGCCAGCGTGGCGCAGGAAGGCAGTCTTGTGTTCAAGGCCACGCCCGCGGCGAGCTGAGCCCGGCAATAGGAGATTTGCATGCAGTACACCAACTTCGGCCGAACCGGCCTCAACGTGAGCGTCGCAGGGTTAGGCTGTGGCGGCTTCAGCCGTGTCGGGCTCGGCACGGGTAAGACCGAAGCCGAAGCCGTTGCGATCGTGCGTGCGGCCATCGACCTCGGCGTGAACCTCATCGACACCGCGGCGGTGTACGGCACCGAGGGTGTGGTCGGTCGTGCCATTGAGGGCTACGACCGATCGAAGCTGGTGATCGCCACCAAGGCGGCGTTCGGGCGTGGTCCGAACATCGCGCCGCCCGAAGCAGTGGTCGCGAGTCTCGACAATTCGCTGCGCACATTGCGCACGGACTATGTGGATATCTTTCAACTGCACGCCGTCGCGCCTGACAACTACGCTCGGGTGCGCGACGCCTATGTGCCGGTACTGTTGCGCGAACGCGCCAAAGGAAAATTCAGACACCTGGGCATTACCGAGACCCCCCCGTTCGATCATGGTCACGCGATGCTGCAGCAGGCGCTCCCAGAGGGCATCTGGGCGTCGGCGATGGTGGCGCAGCACATGCTGCATCAGAACGCGCGCGAGCGCGTGTATCCGCTCAGCCTGCAGCACGGTGTGGGCACACTGTTGATGTTCGTCGTGCGCGGAATCTTCGCTCAGCCCGAGCGGCTGCAAGCCGAGTTGCAAGAACTCGATCTGCCGGACCTCGACTTCCTCGTGCATCCGGGCGGTGCGAGCACGCTGGTCGATGCGGCGTATCGGTTCATTCGTCACGAGCCCGGCGTGGACGTGGTGTTGTTCGGCACCGGCGATCAGGCCCACCTCGCGACCAACATCGAGTCACTGCTGAAGCCCGCGTTGCCGGCCGCGGACATCGACCGCCTGCGCCGCGTGTTTGGCCACGTCGTTGGCGTCGGGCTGGATGTCCCGGGCCGGCCGCGCGCGTAGTCAAGGTGTGTTGGTATGGGCACCGCGTATGGGACTCGGGGACCCGCTCGCCGACTCGGTGCAGGAAGGCCGCGCCGAGATGGGTCGCCATCTCGACATACTGGCCGAACGACTGATGCAGCAGGACTGGCTCGTCGGCGAGTATTCGCAGGCCGACGTGTGTTACGCGCCGCTCACGCGTTCGCTCGACGACGACTGGTGATCCATCCGCGTCCGACGACTCCGTTCAACAGCGCGCGACCAGGTCGCAACGAAGGTTCGAGAACGTCGAATCGGCAACCTCCATCAGCACCCTGCAGCACCTGCTCGATGTCATTGTGTTGCGTGTGCTGCGCTGTCTGGACGTGATGGCCTGCTCATCCGAGATCCGCAACAACCCTGGTTCGATCTGGAAGCGCGCGATCCGCGCAGTCATCGCGCGATTCGCGCCTGTGTCAATCTGTTGGCGATCGACGGCATGCGGTAGCCTTCGACGAACATGTGCGGCTTAAAACTGGACGAGACCGCGCTCGCTGGCCTCGTCTGCGTTAACATCACCGCCGACAAGGTCGACGAAGACTACTCGCGTAGTCCGCGGGCCCATCATGGCTGGCGGGTCCGCACGTCGAGCGAGTCCATCGACGGCACTCGGTCGCACCAAAGGAGTTCACGAGCTCATGGAGAAACGAGCCTGATGAAGATCGGCATTCCGAAGGAGATCCACGTGGGCGAACGCCGTGTTGCCGCGACCCCCGAGTCGGTAGAGCAACTCGCGAAGCTCGGCTATAGCGTGGCAATCGAACGCGGCGCGGGCGCCAAGGCCGCGTTCACCGACGATGCGTACCGCCAGGCCGGCGCCGAAATCGTGCCAAACGCCCGCGCCCTGTGGTCTGCATCGGACATCGTGCTGAAGGTGCGCGCGCCGGAAGCGGACGTGCGGCTTGGGGTCCACGAGACGCAACTGCTGCGCGAAGGTGCCGTGCTGATCAGCTTCATCTGGCCCGCGCAGAACCCCGATCTGATGAACCGGCTCAAGGCCCGCAAGGCGACGGTGCTGGCGATGGACTGCGTGCCGCGTATGTCGCGTGCGCAGAAGCTCGATGCGTTGAGTTCGATGGCGAACATCGGCGGCTATCGCGCTGTCATCGAAGCCGCGCAGCATTTCGGACGCTTTTTCATGGGCCAGTTCACCGCCGCGGGTAAAGTTCCGCCGGCCAAGGTCATGGTGATCGGCGCGGGCGTCGCCGGTCTCGCGGCAATAGGCGCTGCGCGCAGCCTCGGTGCAATCGTCAGGGCATTCGATGTCCGCCCGGAAGCGCAGGAGCAGATCAAGAGCCTCGGCGCCGAGGTGCTCGTACTCGACCTCAAAGAGGAAGGCGCCGGCGTGGGCGGCTATGCCAAACAGATGAGTCCGGAGTTCATCAAAGCCGAGATGGATCTCTTCGCGCGCCAGGCGATGGAAGTCGACATCATCATCACCACGGCGCAGATCCCGGGTAAGGCCGCGCCCAAGCTGATCACCGCCGGCATGATCGAATCGATGACCGACGGCGGCGTCATCGTCGACCTCGCGGCCGAGCAAGGCGGCAACTGCGATCTCACGGTGCCCGGCGAAGTCATCACGCACTCGGGTGTCACGATCATCGGCTACACCGATCTGCCGAGCCGCCTGCCGACGCAATCGAGCCAACTCTACGCAACCAATCTGCAGCACCTGCTCACCGAACTGACGCCGGCGAAGGACGGTCGCTTCGTCATCGCCATGGACGACGATGTCATCCGCGGTGCGACGGTCGTGCACGAAGGCCGCATCACCTGGCCGCCGCCTCCGCCCAAGGTTCCGATCTCGCCGCCGCAACCGTCGGCGGTAGGGGCGGGAACGGCAGTTGCCGGCGCTGTGAAACCCGTCGCCGCGTCCGCCGCGGTCGCCGCGAAGAAGAAGTCCGGGCCGATCAAAGCAACCAGTGCCGCACTGCTGCTGACGCTCGCCGCCATTGCACTGGCCACGGTCGGCGGCGGGGCGCCGCCGGCGTTCATGCAACACCTGACCGTATTCGTGCTTGCCTGTTTTCTCGGCTTCCACGTGATCTGGAACGTGACGCCCGCGCTGCACACGCCGTTGATGAGCGTGACGAACGCAATCAGCGGCATCATCGTGATCGGCGCGCTGCTGCAGATCGGCAGCGCATCGTGGCTGGTCAAAGCACTTGCCGGCGTGTCGGTGCTGATCGCCACGATCAACATCTGCGGTGGCTTCTGGGTGACGCACCGCATGCTGAAGATGTTCCGGCGAGACTAACGAGGATCTTATGGCGATCGGCTACATCACCGTCTCTTATCTGGGCGCCGCGATACTCTTCATCCTGAGCCTCGGCGGCTTGAGCAAGCAGGAAACGTCGCGGCGCGGCAACATCTACGGCGTGCTCGGCATGGCGCTCGCAATCGCCACCACCGTGTTCGGCGCGCACGTCGGCGGTCTTGTCGTGCTGATCCCAGCCATTCTGATCGGCGCCGCGATCGGCGGATCGGTGGCGGCGCGCGTCGAGATGACGCAGATGCCACAGCTCGTCGCGATGCTGCACAGCTTCGTCGGGCTGGCCGCGGTGCTGGTCGGCATCTCGAGCTATATCGACCCCGACATTCAATTCATGGGTACCGAGCGCACGATCCACCAGGTCGAGATATTCATCGGGGTGTTCATCGGCGCGATCACGTTCACCGGCTCGATCGTCGCATTCGGGAAACTGCAGGGAACGATTTCCGGCAAACCGTTGCTGCTGCCGGCGCGACACGTATTGAACCTGATCGCTGTGCTCACGGCTCTGTGGTTGGGCTATGGCTTCATCGGCGGGTCCGCGGATGCAGACGGCATGCTGCCACTGCTGGCGATGATGCTGATCGCGATGGCGATGGGCGTGCACCTCGTCGCCGCCGTTGGTGGCGCCGATATGCCGGTGGTCGTCAGCATGTTGAACAGCTATTCGGGCTGGGCCGCGGCTGCGACCGGCTTCATGCTGTCGAACGACCTCCTGATCGTCACTGGCGCGCTGGTCGGTTCGAGCGGCGCGATCTTGTCGTACATCATGTGCCGCGCGATGAACCGCAGTTTCATCTCGGTGATCATGGGCGGCTTCGGCACCTCCGGCGAGTCCGCCGCGGCGACACCGCAGGGCAACGTCGTCGCAACGACGGCCGAGGAAGTCGCCAACGCATTGCGCGCCGCGAAGGCCGTGATCATCGTGCCTGGCTACGGCATGGCGGTATCGCGCGCGCAAGGCGAAGTCAGCGACATGACGCAACGACTGCGCGGCGAAGGCATCGACGTCCGTTTCGGCATCCACCCGGTCGCAGGACGGTTGCCGGGGCACATGAACGTATTACTTGCCGAAGCGAACGTGCCGTACGACATCGTGCTGGAGATGGACAAGATCAATCCGGACTTCGCCCGCACCGACGTCGTGCTGGTGATCGGCGCCAACGACATCGTCAATCCGGGTGCGCTCGAAGATCCGAAGAGTCCGATCGCCGGTATGCCGGTGCTCGAAGTGTGGCGCGCGAAGACCGTCGTGGTTTTCAAACGCAGCATGGCCACCGGCTACGCGGGCGTAGACAACCCGCTGTTCTACAAGGACAACACGCGGATGCTGTTCGGCGACGCGAAGGCAATGCTCGAAGGGATCCTGGCGCACGTTCCGGCAGCAGCGGTACAGAACGCGGCGCCTTAAAAGGCAACCTTCCTGCCGCTTCTCTGCCGCGGACGGCGTGAGAAAAGTGATCGGACGCTACTGGCGCCGGCGACACAACTCGAGATGGACGCCCATCACGACGCGCAGCGCCGGCAGCGGATGCCTCGACCCGGCGCGCGGCGCACCGGCACGACTGATTGTCGGGTTCAAGTCCGGGGAATCCGTATTCCGGCCGCGCCGCGGTGCTGCTACGCCGATTTTGCTTGTGGAGCGGCCAGACCTTCACTCGCTGCCGCCGGCGCGTTCCCCGCCTTGCGCAAACTCAGCGCCGCAATGATTTCCGCGTGCCGTGTGCGATCCAGTTGATAGCCCGAATACAGAATTACCGCGATGAAAACGAAGATCGACGGCAGCGGTGCCTGATACAGGCCGAGATTCCACAACACCTCGTCGGGCACAGTCCCCGCACGCGCGCCGCGCGGAAAGTCGATCCAGTCGATTACCCACCCGCCAACGACTACGCCAACCGATGAGATCGCCTTCACCAAAAAAGACCGTGCCGCGAAGATCACCCCTTCGCGGCGATGGCCGGTGTCGAGTTCGTGCTCGTCGACGATGTCGGCAAACATCGCGTTCAGCGAACCGAAGATCGGCGGCGCGAGCATCGCGCCGATGAAATTCACGACAATGACCAGCGGCAGCACCAGCGGAGAACCGTTGGCCGGCAGCCACGGTACGTCGAGCAACCTCAGCCCGACCAGCACCACCGGACTGACGATTGCGAGCATCGCGCAATAAATCAGTGTCTTTTTCTTGTCGAGCCAACGCGTCAACGCGGGCGTCAACGCAAATCCGATGAAGAGTCCGAACAGACTGAATGCCGGAATCGTCGATACCTGCTCAGTGGTCAGCCCCCAGAAGTGCACGTTCATGTAGGGGCTCAGCACGCCCTCGGCGGAGAGCATGATCGTGGACAGGCACATGCCGAAGAACAGCGCGCGAAACGATCGATTGCGAAAAGCGCCGGCCGTTTCGTGGAACACGTTCCGCAGTGAGAAACGCTCGTGCACACGCCCTGTGGCCGGCAGAAACGGGATCTCGCGCCAGGTACCGAGCACACACACGAGAATCGCGATCAGGATGCACACGCCGAACACCGACGAAAACTGGACGTAGCCGTGCGGGTTCAGAATACCCGGGCTGTATTCGGGAGTAGTCGGAAAAAACATTGCGTACGCGAACGCCACGCCGATGGCCTGACCGACCACGCCGAAGAACGTGTTGTACGAATACATCGTCGAGCGCTGGTTGTAGTCGTGCGCCATCTCGGCACCAAGTGCGAGGTGCGGCACGTGGAAGAACGTCAGCGCGATGCGCGTCGCCAGCGTCCACACCACCAGCCAGGCCGCGAGTTCGATCTCGCTGATCCCGCCCGGTGGATTGAAGATCAGATAAAAACACCCCCCCAGCGGAAGCGCCGACAACAGAATGAACGGGTGCCGTCTGCCCCAGCGGGAACGCAATCGGTCGGATAGCGATCCGGCAACAGGGTCCACTACCGCATCTACGAGCAGCGAAATAGCGAGCGCGATGCCGGTGATCGTGCCCGATACGCCCAGCACCTGGTTGTAGTAGTACAGCAGGAACGTCGTGAAGCCGATCGTCACGAGCGCTTCGCCCAGCTGGCCGAATCCGAAGGCCGCCATGACGGGTACCGCCAACCGGCGTGGCTCGTTCGCAATCGGCGGCATCCGAATCTCCCCTGGTGTTTCCCCTGCGCGGACCATGCCATTGCGCGCACGCAAAGGCCAGACCGCGTTGAGTCGTGGTTCGGACGTGGATCATGTTCATCTTCTGAAAGTCGGCGAACGCCGCCCGCGCGTATATCAACCCCCCGCTATTGCCGCTGCCTACGGGTGCCTTGATCAATTTGTGTGTCGCGGGTGATCATTCGAGCACCGAAACAATCGATCCCTGGATGGACGTAAGCCAATGAGCCCAGAACGCGAAAGACTGCACAACCTGTTTCCCGATCTCGATTTCGATCCGGAAGCCTTGCGCGAGAAGTACCGAATCGAGCGCAACAAGCGGCTTCGAGACGACGGCGAGAACCAGTACATCGAAGCCGCATCTCAGTTTGCTCACTACGCTGACGACGACCCGTACGTGGATCCCGGGTTCGTGCGCGAGCCGCTCGATGTCGACATCGAAGTGGCGGTGATCGGCGCGGGATTCAGCGGGCTGATGACGGCCGCGCGTCTCAAGGAGCGCGGCATCACGAACTTCCGCATCATCGAGGCGGGCGGCGATTTCGGCGGCACCTGGTACTGGAATCGATACCCCGGCGCGCAGTGCGACATCGAGTCGTACTGTTACCTGCCGCTGCTCGAGGAGACGGGCTACATGCCCAAGGAGAAATACTCGTTCGCGCCGGAGATCTACGAACATACGCAGCGCATTGGCGGCTACTTCGGTCTGTACGACAACGCGATCTTCCAGACCCGCGTCACCGGGGTGAAGTGGTTGGAAGACGCGCAACGCTGGCAGATCTCGACGCATCGCAAAGACAACATCCGAGCGCAGTTCGTGATCCAGGCGACCGGACCGGCCAACCGCCCGAAGCTGCCCGGCATTCCCGGCATTGCCGACTTCAAAGGCCATACGTTCCACACCTCCCGATGGGACTATGACTACACGGGGGGCGATCACAATGGGGGCCTCACCAAGCTCGCCGACAAGCGCGTCGCTGTCATCGGCACCGGGGCAACCGCAATTCAGTGTGTACCGTTTCTCGGTGAGTACGCCAAGCAGCTGTATGTCTTCCAGCGAACGCCTTCGTCGGTCGACCTGCGCGGCAATCGCCCCACCGACGAAACCTGGTACCAGGATCTCGAGCCCGGCTGGCAGCGCGCGCGCCGCGAGAACTTTGCGGCCGTATTGACCGGTCAGAATTTCACCGAAGACCTCGTCGCAGACGGCTGGACGGACATCGCCCGCCGCATTGGAATCTCGTTGATGAACCGACGCCAGGACACGGGCAATCTCGACATGGAAGAGATCATGCTGCGCGCGGAGATCGCCGACTTTCAGAAGATGAACGAGATCCGCGGCCGCGTGGATGAGACCGTCGCGAAGGCGGAGGCCGCGGACAGACTGAAGCCGTGGTATCGACAGTTCTGCAAACGACCGACATTCAACGACGCGTATCTCGCCACGTTCAATCGCGCCAACGTCAAGCTCATCGACGTTTCTGACTCGAAGGGCGTCGAGCGGATTACCGAAAACGCGGTGGTCGCCAACGGCATTGCCTACGAGGTGGATTGCATCATCTATGCGACCGGTTTCGAGATCACGACCGCTGCGCATCGGCGCGTGGACTTCGACACGATCGGACGCGGGGGACAGTCGCTGTACGACCACTGGGCGGATGGATACCGAACGCTGCACGGTCTCAGCAGTCACGGGTTTCCGAACTGGTTCACGATCGGCATCAACCAGAACGGTCTCTCGCCGAACATGACGGCCATGTTCGATGATCAAGCGGTGCACGTTGCGCACATCATCAGCGAGGTCAAAAGGCGCGGCCTGCAGGTGGTCGAAGTCACTGCCGAGGCCGAAGACGCCTGGGTCGGGCAGATCATCGCGCTTGCCGGCAGCGGTGCCGCGGCGTTCCTCGAACAGTGCACGCCGGGGTATTACAACCGCGAAGGCAAAGGTAGCGGCGGCAATATGCAGAACTCGCCATATGCACCGGGCATCAACTCATTCAATGCGTTGTTGCAGCAATGGCGGGAACAGGGTGATCTGGAAGGCATGGCGTTGCGCTGACGACGCTGCCGCCGGGCCCCGGCAAGGTAACGTAATGTCGAGTTCCCGGAGATCATCATGTCTGTCGACGCCATTATTCAGTCATTCGAGCTCGCCGCGGAACGCGCGGGCGACATCGCACCCGCGATCTATCAGGCCTACTTCGCGCGCTGTCCGGAGTCCCGCGAGCTGATGCGATACGTCGACGCGCACATGCGCGGTCGCATGCTCGAAAGTCTGTACGAGTTGTTGATGACGGATGCGGTGTCGGATCAGTTCCGTTACCTGCAGTTCGAGGCCAGGAACCACACGACCTACGGCGTGCTCCCGCACATGTACGGGAACCTGCTCACTGCGGTTCGAGACTCCGTATCGAACGCGTGCGGCGCCGATTGGACACCCCAGATGGCGATGGCCTGGAATTCGCGTTTGGACGTACTACTGGGGGAGCTTGGATCTGCGTTGGAGCCAACCGCCTAGCGATTCGAATCCATTGAAGAGCGGTTGTGACATTCCGGCGGCACGCTGCGCGTGCAGTGGGAAGCGATCATGAAGCGGTTCCACATTATCGAGGTGGTCGGTGACGTGAAGCGTCGCCCCAACAATGTCATTCAGGGGATCGCGGAATTGCCCGTGCGGATCGGGCATGTTCGAGAAGCGCCACCACCTGTCGGTCGTGTTTGGTCCGCGGCGAAGATGGGCGGCAACAAACTGCACTGCGCCGCACGAGAACTGTGATTCTCAACCGATTCGGTGCTGCGGGAAGCGTCTACTATTCCGGGTGGTCCCAACGGATGAAGGAGAATCCGATGCGGCTTCAACGAATGATTCCTTCGATTGCACTTGCGGTGCTGGCCACCACGCTGGCCGGATGCGCGAACAATTCAGTGAGCGAGAGTCAGTGCATAGCCGGCGACTGGCAGACGGTCGGCTATCGCGACGGCCTCAACGGCTATCGCAGCACAGAATTGCTGGAACACCAGAATGCCTGCGTCAAGCATGGCGTGATTCCGGACCGGGCGTCGTACCTGGTCGGTTGGGAAAAGGGCGTGCGCGAGTATTGCGAAGCGAACAACGGCTACGACGTCGGCGAGCGCGGCTATGGCTACAACAACGTGTGCCCGGACGATCGGCGCGAGGCGTTTCTGGCCGCGTATCACGAAGGGCGTCAGCTGTATATTGCGCGCAGCGAAGTGAACAATCTCGAGCAGGCGATCAGCCAGCGCGAGTATCGGCTCGACGCGATCAAGGTAGAACTCGTGTCGAGCGCGACACAGCAGTTCGATCCGACACTGACACCGGCCGCCCGAGTGGATCTGTTGGCGCTGACCGAACGCCTGGCAGAAGAGCAGGGCCGTATCAACGCCGAACTGCCGCAGATGCGGCAGGAGCTCGCGTTCAAGACCCAACAGCTGGCTTCACTCGAACAGTAGCCCGTAATCGAAACGGTGACTCCCGACCCCACACAGTTGCGATGAGCGCCACATTCTGGTGCATCTATGGATTGTGATCCGGCTTGATCGCGTTAAGGTTTGCTCGCTCGATAACTTGGAGTTGAGAATGAATATGAAAACCTCGATATGGGCGCGCCGGGCCGGATTCGTTGCGGCCGTGTTGGTCGCTGGATCGGCCGTCGCCAGTGAAGGCCCTCGCTACACCTACGGCGAACTCGGTTACGCACAGATCGACTTCGATGGCTTCAACGAAGATGCAGATGTGTTCGGTGCGGACGGGTCGCTGGCGGTCTCCGACCGCGTGTTTCTGATTGCGTCGTACTCCCAAGGCACTATCGATGCGTCGGGGTTCGATGTCGATCTGACGACGGCCGCGGTGGGTGCCGGGATGCATTTCCCGCTCAACGAGACGATCGACTTCGTCGCAGATGCCGCCTACGTATGGGCGGAGGTCGATGCCGACTCCTTCGATGCTCAGGACGATGATGGTTTTGCGCTGAGCGCGGGTCTGCGCGCGATGCTCACGCCGCAGTTCGAATTGAACGGCGGTGGCACGTATGTCGACGTATCCGACGACGATACTGCGCTGTATGTCGGTGCCGTCTACAACTTCACCGACATGTTCGCGGTGACCGGAAACGTCTCGGTTGGCGACAACGCCACCGCGTATGGGGTCGGCGCGCGCCTGTACTTCGACGTCAGGTAGTTCGTCTTCCGCGCGGGACGGTCGCGCCTGCGAGGCGACCGTCGACGCGCCCTGCGGCCGTAACCCGGCTACGGGTGAATGTCACCCCTGCCGACATCTGTGAGCTCCGTACTTCGATCAGGACCCGGCACTGCGTGCGGTGCAAGTCGACCGACTTACTGGGTACGCGTCCGCGTTCTCTTTCATTCTTCTGAATCGTAAGCGTCTTCAGCGTCTTCGCAGTCGCTGGACGGTCGTTCCTTTTCCGCCTTCTGAATGGCAGCTGCGTGCGTCCGATAGAAATTCACGTTCGCCATGGAAGTTCCTGGCGGCAGCTTGCCGCCGGGCTGATCGAGCGCCCATGCGGCCGTTCCGTTCTGCACCAGCGAGAACATGAACACGGTGTACTCGCGAGGCGTCATGCCGGCGGATTTGATCGCCGCCGTAGCCCCTGGAATCGAGTCGATCCGTGCGGCCAGGGCATCGAGCGATAGCGGGGCATCGTCGCCGTCGTCGCTGTCACAGGCTCCCGGCTGTTTCGCGACCTCGCCCATGTTCTTCGCGGCCTGCATGTATTTGGCGAGACCTGCCTCCGTCAGCACATAACCGCCAATCTCCTTCGTGTCGTTATCCGCCAGCTCATCCGCGCCCGATGGCGCAGAGATGAGCGATGCGATAGCGATGACTGCCCACAGGATTGTCTGATTCCGACATTGTTGAACCATAGGATCACCGTTTCGGTTGAGGGTGGCAGGTACCACGGACAGTGACAGTGTAAGACCGCATCCGCCATTTTCGAACTGGAACCGTGTCGCTGGGAAATTGCTCACGCAGATTTCAGAAGTTGACGGGAAGTATCCGGGCATCAGGTGCGCCTAACTCTTCCGCGCACTCGAGTAATTACAGGGGACCGGGCCAGATGTGCATCCTGTTGTGGGCGATCAGTGGCGCCATCACGCTGTCATTCGCCCTATTGAGCTACCTGATCGTCGACTTCGTCCGATGGTGGAGGATCAGTGAGGATCTCTCGAACAAGTTGTGAACGCCTTGCGACTGCGCCAAAACACAATCGTTGGGATCAGGAATAAACGAGACCATCGCGCCGATCGCGCTGCTTCCACGCGGATCCGTGCAGTTCCAGATCACCGTGCCGAGGGCGACTTGCGCAGCGGATGCGGGGCACTGGGAGCGCTCGCGGGTGCCGGGATCATGCATCTGGAGCAACTGGCGGGCTTCGAAGAAGCTGAGCTGCTGGAATTGCACGGCATGGGTCCGAAGGCGATCGGGACCTTGCGCGACGCGCTGAAACCCATCGGACGATCGTTTGCGGTGCGGAAGTGAACGTCCGCGAAGCCGGGGCAATTTCCTCCAAGACAACACGACGAAGTGCGCATAGGCTCAATCGGTATCCAAGCGGAGGGGCAAGTGACATGCAGCCCGATCTGAACCAACTCGATCTGGTCGTTCGTGTTCTGGGGCGCGCGCTACGCGATCGTCGAGGATCCGGACGGCAACCACGTTGGCGTGATGAGCCCGTCCGATCCCGATCGACGGCGCGCACCGCCCGACCTCTGATAAAAAACAGACATCCGCAGTGGCCACCGTTCGCTATCTGGTCAGACGGTTGCTTCAAGCTTCCTCGATGCGCGTGCGGTTCTTCGAGAAGCTCGATGCATCCCACGTCGGATCGTCGATCGGCACCCCGACCTAGCAGCGAAACAGCAGGTTGTAGTCCAACTGCTCGGCCAACTGGCGTTCACTACGAATCGATTACGGCGCCTGCAACAGCGATGCGATGATCAATCGTTCCGGTGCGATCGACGGTCGTCCCATCGTCGAGTACATACCCTCGAACAAGCCATCCAGTTCCGCCAGGACCTCATCGACCGGCACCCGCATCGCTCGAAACGGGTGATCCGTCGAAATCCGCTCTTCCAACGACACAAAGTTGAACAAATCACCGTCGATTGATCCGTTCCACGCATGTTCTTGAACCTCAAACGCTACGCGACTATGTTTACTCGTTAGGTATGATTTTCATAAACCTGCGAGGGACTATGGCCATTTCCGACGGTGCTCGATGCGGTGCGATTCGTTGTCATAGGGATTTTCCCTGGTCATTTGTGGCGGGTCACCCGGAGACGCGGAGGGCGGACGCCACGGACTCGTTCCAGTGGCGCGCTACGCAAGGAATGGACAACACTAAGATCGGGCGATAGCGTCAGATGTCCGTCGGGTGAGCCGAGCGTTCCAACGCCGGTCGCGGGACTACTCAGCAGGTTCGCGCCGCCGACCCATCAGGAGCAGGCGAAGAGGGCGCGAGAGGTAGTACAAAAAACTCAGGTGGCGCGGCAAGTCGAGCCATTCCTCATCCGCCGCATTCGGTGCGACGGCGCGTCGCAATCGATCCGCGTAGTGTCCGAAGGTGCGGCTGTCCAAGGCTGAGTCGTAGTCCGACCGTGTGGCGAAGACGCGCGTTGGTGGCGCGCTTCGTGATCGGTCGAACAGGTGTTGGATCACTTCGTCGCTGATCAACGTTGCGACCTCCAGGCGGAGGGCGTCTGCCTTGATATGCGCGGGAAGAATGTTCGGGAACAGCGAGTCGCTTACACGGGCGGCGGCCAGCACGCAATGCAGACAACCAATGCGCTGCGCCCGCCCGAGTAAGGCGTGCCACTCGTTCCTGCTCAAGCGTCGCAGCGCGACGGTCACGTCGATGTGCTGTCGGAGAGATACGTTCCAATAGCCCTTGACCGCGTTGATTGCCGTTACGGCCGTGGCCGAGTACTTGTCGAACGTCGGCACCCGCGTACCAATCAGTTCGAGCTGCGCGCGATGGCGCCAAAGGACGCGGGCGCTGAAGCGTGGAAGTGTTGGGGGAATTCCCCAATGCAAATCAACATCCGTTCCCCTGCCCGAATGCGAAAAAGCGTGTTGCAGGGAGGTCGGGTACTCGATGCCCGGCTCGTAACCGGCTTCGATGAGGATTTCGGCGGCGCGAGTGAAGTCGCGCATCCGAACCAGGAGATCGAGATCGCCGCTGGGTCGTTCCGCGAGATCGCCGTAGAACTGGATCGCGGCGATGACGCCTTTGAATACCAGTACGTCCACACCCGCTTCGCGAAAGCGACCCAACAGGCGAACGAGTTCTGCGCTCAGCAGCAGATTGCGTTCCGCCGTGACGGTGCGCTCGCTCCGTGCAGCGTCGAGAACGAGCGCGGGCAGTAGGGTAGTGAGGGACTGTTTATTGCCTAACCAATGAAGCACGCCCTGCTGTCGCGCCAGCGTTATGAAACGGCCCCAATCAACATCGTTGGACACATGCCGAACTTCGTCGCCGCCGAATGTGTGCGTGACGCATCGAATCAGGAGATCCTCTTCCGGCGCAAGTACTCGCTTATCGGCTGGACGCTCACAGAGTCTGGGCGAACTCACGAATACGTCCCCACAAATTCGGCGGAGAAATGGGCCAGAGTCTGCGTATGAACCTTTTGCATCGTGTGCGCCCCATTGCGCAGGTCGTTGGCGACGAACTGCTGCTCCTCGAGCAGAGCAGTGGGAGGTTGCATCGTCTCAACGCGACCGCGGCGTGGATCTACGAACGTTGTGATGGTCATACTGTCGCGGCGATAGCCGCCGAGCTTTCGCGTTGTTACGAAGTGGACGAGTCCGTTGCGCTTCGCGATGTCGAAAACGTTGCAGCGAGCCTCACCCAACTTGGATTGATCGGCTTGGCCCAGGCGGAGACTGCAGACGATCAAGTCGTTTGATCGCATGGGTTGGACTGCAAAACCTCGACAATCAAAGCGCAACTCCGGTCGAGGTCGTTCGTTGTGATTCGGTAGCACCCACAGGCGCTCGCAATCTTCGCGGCGGCGGCCAGGCCGGCGCGATCGTGCGCCAGCTGGTTCAGCCCGTTGGCATAGATCAATGCGCTCGCTTCGCCGACACCAACGGATTCGATTGACGGAACTGATGCCGTCGCGTCGTACTGGTTGAAGAACACGGCTCGGAGCGGAGTTGGGTGTCGCCGCACGCTCGCTATACAGTCGGTCGGCACATGCATCGTGTGCTCGGTAACGATGATGGATGGGGGCAATTCAAATGGCGAAGGTGGCGGGCTCTTCAGGCACAGCGCGTGTGGGTAGGGTTGGACGGTCATGGCGGCGAGATCGATTGGCGCGAGTTCGTCGCTCAAGTAGCTGAAGCCGCGATGGGTCATGGCCCATGCGGTTGTAGATTTCCCGGAACCGGACGACGCGACCAGTAACACGGCGCATTCATCGAGCGCCAATGCAGCGGCATGCAGGAAGAACAAGTCGGGGCGACGGCGCTGCGTATCGATCGTCAGCGTCTTTTCGACGCAATACAACAACGCGTAGCTATCGGCGATCGGCAGCGGCTCGCGCTGCGGGTGAATCAGCTGCCACGGTGTTCCGGTACCGGCCTCGACTTGAATCTGTTCGTCGGGTTGCGCCGGGCCAAAGCAGCAAATGAACTCGGCAAAGTTGCGTCGAAGGAGATCGGATGCGAGACGATCGGCACACAGGATTCGCCAGCGCACATCGAATACGGTCAGATCAATCGTTTGCAAGATTCATGTTCGCGAGTTGCCGGTTTGAGTATAGCGGTGCGCAACGAGGTAACTCGTGGCGGGCTGTTGACTTGGAACCCAGGTCACAGTCGAACCTGCGAATCGCTGCGGCGTGAAGTCTGACCTGGATGGATTACATCGGTCCGACATCGACGCGACAACCGAACGGCAGACCACGGCAACACGCGCATTAGAATCGAACCTTCAACAGGCATTGCAAACGGTGGATCAATGGGTACGAACGAAATGAAAAGCGGAGAGGTTGATCAGGCACGCAGGGCGTTCCTCGTCAAAGTGGCGTACACGGCGCCGCTGATCGCGACCATCAGCGTGCTGCCCAGTATTGCGTCGGCGGGCTCGCTCGCTGTCGAGAGCGGGCAAGCGCCGTCGACGAACTCCCAGCGGGAGCATCACCACAATAAGTGGCATCCGTGGTAGCGAGCGCGTTTGCCAGTGCTGCTTCAACGCAACATACGTTGCACGCGTGGGTGTGACGACGGTATGACCGCCGTTCGGCACCACGCGTAAACTTCGGCGGTCGCCGGAACGGGACCCTTGGATCCCGCGGTCACGAGGACCGGCCCGTTTTGAAGCAGCGTCGTCGTGTGTCCTTCGGACGCCGTTAGACCTTCAACTCGTTGAGGCGCGTTCTCAAAACGTCGTGCGGTGCGTTGTTCGTAGGGACACCTAACATCCACACCCCAACGAGGTGCCATTTCACGGTACCTCCCCCGTATCTCCCCCATTCGTTATTTTTTTGGCTCGCGATAGTGGGCATCCTGGCGCGGCGGGCTACCTCTAACCCCCGGCACATTGCCATTGCCGATCGTTGCCTACGTCGGTTGAACAAGAAGGGCAACCACCTGCGTTTTGGCCGGCGAACATCCGAATAGAGCCGAAGCGGCGTGCGCTCGCGGGAGCTTCCTTAGAGAAACGCGCAGCCTGCCCGCGCCAGCGCCGTCCACTCCGCGTACGCGCATGCGGCTTGCTTGTGCTGACGATCGAGTCGATGCTCGGATTGTTCCAACGCGGCGGAACACTACCGATCCGGAGGCCATGATGGCGTGCTCAATGCGTGTGATCGGATTTTCGGCTCTCATGCTGCTCGCGCCCGTCGTCCTGGCGCACGACCATGAGCACGCCCACGATGCAGCCGAGAACCTCGGCGTAGTCAACTTTCCCACGTCTTGTCGCGAGGTCGACGCCGAGTTCACGCGCGCGGTCGCGCTGCTGCATTCGTTTGGCTACGAGGAAGCGCGGCGGGCGTTCGAGACAGTTGTGGCGAAGGATCCGGCGTGTGCGATGGCCTACTGGGGAATTGCGATGACGCTCTATCACCCGATCTGGGCGCCGCCGAATACCCAGGAACTGGCGGCGGGATCAGCGGCAGCAAACAAGGCGGCGACGCTTTCCGAGCCGACCGGGCGGGAGCGCGGTTACATCGCTGCGATCGGCGTCTTCTATCGCGACTCGGATCGGCTCGGCCATCAGGCGCGCGCGCAGGCCTATAGCGACGCGCTCTTGCAGCTATCGAAGCGATTGCCCGACGACCACGAAGCGCAGATCTTTTACGCCCTCTCGCTGCTCGGCACGGCGCCGCCCGGTGACGCGAACTTCGCAAATCAGAAGCAAGCCGCCGCGATTCTGAACGGTCTGCTGCCGCTCGAGCCGCAGCATCCCGCGATCGCGCACTACATGATCCACTCGTTCGACTATCCCGAGTTGGCCGTCGAAGCGCTGCCCGCGGCCCGCGCCTATTCAAAGATCGCCCCGGATTCGCCGCACGCGCTGCACATGCCGTCGCACATCTTCACGCGACTCGGACTCTGGCAGGATTCGATCGCCTCGAACCTGGCCTCGGCCGAGGCGGGCCGGCAGCTGGTCGCCCGACGTCATCCGGGCGCGGTTTCGATGGATACGCTGCATGCGCTCGATTACCTCGAGTACGCCTATCTGCAGATCGACGACGAGGCGGCGGCGCGTGAAGTTCTTGCGGAAGCGGCCGCGGCCGGAACTTTTGATGATCCGACATTTGCTGCCGGCTATGCGTTGGCGGCGATCCCTGCTCGTTATGCGTTGGAGCGACGTGATTGGCAGGCCGCGGCCCAACTCGTGCCGCCTTCCGGAGAGCTCCCGTGGGCGAGTTTTCCGTATGCACCCGCGATCACCTTTTTCGCGCAGGCGATCGGTGCGTCGCGCACCGGTGCGCTCGACCGGGCGCGTGCGGCGCTGCGTCAGATCGACACGATCCACGCCAATCTGCAGAAATCGCCGATCCCCGGCCCCTACGACTGGACCAGCCAGGTGGAGTCGGCGCGGCTTGCGGCGGCGGCATGGCTTGCGTATGCCGAAGGGCAGAAGGATGACGCGGTGAATATGGCGCGAGTCGCGGCCCAACTCGAAGAACAGACCGGCAAACATCCCGTGACACCGGGTCCGCCGCTGCCGGCCCGCGAGCTTCTTGGCGACATGCAGCTCGAGTTGGGGCAACCGACCGAAGCGCTCGCTGCGTACGAGGCCTCGCTGCGCGAGGCCCCGAACCGGTTCAACAGTCTCTACGGCGCGGCCCGCGCGGCCGAGCGTTCGCAGAACCCGGAACGTGCGCGTGAGTTTTACGCCGCGCTCGTCGCGCAATGCGTCGCTGACTCGCCGCGGCCCGAAGTGGCGCAGGCGAGAAAATTTCTGGCGGGCGGGAGCTGACGGCCCTGAGTGTTCTAAATCAACCTTTACCCAGAACCTCGTGCATCACCCATTCCGTGTCGCCGCCCAGGCTCGGGACTTTGCCGGCGCGCGCCTGCATGTCGGAGAAGCGATAGCCGACGCTCTCGACGAACACCTCGCCGAGGTGCGCGTGCGCGCAGCGGACGAAGTGTTCACGGTGCGCGAGTTGTGCATCGGCCGTTGCGATCGCCGCATTCATGACCGAGTGGGCCGGAATGCCGATGCGCTGCAAACGGGCTTCCACGTCGAGCGCGTTCTGCGGCGCGGTCCATGACGAGATTTCTTGCGTGATGACCTCGGCGGCCGCGCGGCGCGCGTCGAGTTTGGCATCCTGCAGTGCGTTCAGCGGTGCAGACCCCACTTCGGCGACGAGCGCGTGCCAGTCATCATCATCGCGAACCGCAATGGCGACCCATTGATCGTCGCCGGCGCAGGCGAATACGTCGTGCGGCGACATCGCGGGATCGGCATTGCCGAGTCGATCGGGGTAGTCGGCGGACACCGATGCTTCGGCAACGGCGAGCGACAGCACGTGCATCGCGCTCTCCGCCTGCGATTGATCGATGTGCTGACCTTCACCGGTTCGATCGCGGTGATGCAGCGCCGCGAGCAGCGCGACGACGGAGAAGCGCGGCGCGACATAGTCGGTATACGGCCCGAACGGCCCACACGGCGCGCGGCCGGGTTCACCCGTTGGCAACACCAGGCCGCCGAGCGCCGCCCCCATCGTGCCGTAGCCGGCCATCATCGCGTACGGGCCGGTCTGGCCGAACAGACACGTGCTCAACATGATCAGGTTCGGTTTGCGCGCTGCGAGCGCGGCGTAGTCGAGCCCCCATTTTTTCATCGCCTTCGGTGAAAACGACTCCATCACGATATCGGCCCAGTCGACGAGTTCGAGAATCGTTGCCTTGCCTTCGGGTGTGCCGGGATCGACCGCCAGGCTGTGTTTGCCGGCGTTGATGCTGGCGAAGGACGCGGACGTTTCCGGCGAGAAGGTGTCCGAATAGAACGGTCCCAGCACCCGGACGAGGTCGAGGCGGGTGCGCGACTCGACTTTGATGACGGTTGCGCCGTAATCCGCGAGCACACGCGACGACCACGGCCCGGCCATCACCCACGTGAAATCCAGCACCTTGACGCCTTCGAGGGGCAATCGTCGTGACGCCGCGGCGTCGGCTCTATCCGCCAACGGCTTGGATCGGGGGCCGAACAACGGCTGGGGATGTGCATCCAAAACAGGTGCGGCGTTGTTCAGTCGCAGGGGCCGGGCGCTGAATCGAGCGAACCCGCCCGGCAGCTCGAGGCCGTTCGAATGCCACCAGAAGTCGCGCTGGGCGAGTTGCGGGCTGCGATGCAGCTCCTGTGTCGTCGATACAGGCACGACGAGCGCGCCGTACGTGAGTGCGCCATCGAGCAGTTCGGTCTTGGTCCGGTTCGCGAGGAAGTACCCGACGCTCTCCAGCAGCTGGTCCAGGTGCGTGCGGTCGCCGCCGCTTCGCAGCGTTGCGACGTACGCGGCCCAGTCTATTCCCGCCAACACATCCGTTATGGCGCGAGCGTCGTGCATCCACTTCAGCAGATTCCTGGTGAAGCCGATCATCGGACCCGCAAAACCCAGTGTGATCGATACGTAGCCGTTCTTCGCCTTCCAGATCACCGGGATCGTGCCACCGCCGACATTGCCGGCACGGCGCATACGCGATGCGCCGATGTAAGCCGTCAGCAGCGAATACGACGCGGTGAGATTGCACGCCTGCTGTGCGGAAACGTCTACGTGCTGGCCATGCCCGGTCTGATCCGCGCTGCGCAACGCAAGCAACGCGCCGCCCGCGGCGGCGACGCCGGCGTGTGACCACGCGGTGATCGCGCCGGTGCGCAATGGCTTGCTGTCGTTGTAGCCGGTGATCGCCATCGCCCCGGAGGCGGCCTGCACGATCAGGTCGGTCGCCTGGTAGTCATGTTTCGGGCCGTCGGCGCCGAACGCGGTGATCGATACCTGGACGAGGCGGGGGTTGCGTGCACGCGCAGCGACAATGTCGAGTTGTGGTATGGGACCGTTGTCGATGACGAGGTCGGCCTGTGCGGCGAGCGTTGCGAATTCCTGGCGGCCCGCCGCAGTTTCGAGGTCGATGACGAGACTCATGCAGTTGCGTGCATAGACCTGCCACATCAGTTCGCGGGGTCTTGCGGAACGCATCGATGAACCGGCGCGCGGCTCGATGCGCAAGACCTGCGCGCCGAGATCGGCGAGCAGCTGGCCACACAAGGCGCCGCGTTCGTCGGAGAGATCGAGCACCCGGTAGTCGGACAGCACGTGTGTCTCCTGGTCAGTTTGCCGCTGCGGTAGCAGCGTATTCGACGGCGATCCGCTCGACGAGGTCGGCGACGTCGGGAATGTCGTGGACCTGCGCAACGGTATGGCCGGCCGACCAGACGTCTTTCCAGCGGCGTGGCGCGTTGGTGGAAACGCCGGCTCCGCCGGCATTGAGCGAACCCACTGCGGCGATGTCCATTCCTGCCAGCTCGACGGAGGGGCGCAGGAGATTCGTCTCGAGACCCGTCAGCGCGCGCGACAGCACGATGTCGTCGAGCGACGAGGTGACGAGCATGTCCTTGTACGCCTGCGCCGCGAGACTCTGTTTCGTCGCGATGAAGCGCGTGCCCATGTAGGCGAGGTCGCAGCCGAGCACGATCGCAGCGCGCAATGCGACGCCGTCGGCCACACCGCCGGCAAGCACCACCGGGCCGTCGAATACCGAGCGCACCGCGCGCACGAATGCCAACGGATTCGCCCAGCCGGTCTGTCCGCCCGCGCCGGCCGTCAGCAGAATCAAGCCATCGACACCTACTTCCAGCGCGCGTTCGACGTGCCGCATCGATGCCACGTCGGCGAACACCCGTCCGCCGGCTGCATGGATCGTATCCATCACCGGCGCGGGACTGCCGACGCTGGTGATTACGACGGCCGGTGCGTACTTTTCGACGAGCTTCATGTCGTCGTGCAGGCGTGTGTTGGTCTTGTGCACGATCAGGTTCGGCGCATACGGTGCGTGGGCGTCCGTCTCCTCCTGCATGCGAGCGAGCCAGCGCTCGAGTTCATCGACGGTGCGGCAGTTCTTCGTCGGGAACGATCCGATCACGCCGGCGCGGCACGCGGCGATGACAAGATCGGGTCCGGACACCAGCAGCATCGGCGCCGCGATCAGCGGCAGGCGCAGCCGCTGCGAGATCGACGCGGGAAGGCTCATCGGGTCATCGCCCCTTCCAGACGGGATCGCGCTTCTCGGCGAATGCCCGCAGTCCTTCCTGCAGATCCTCCGATTTCATCACCGCGCGCGACGGGTCCTGCTGCTTTTTCCAGCCATCGGCATCGGTCCACTGTTCCGCCGCCGAGCGATACGCAATTTCTTTAGCGGCCTTCACGGCGACGGGGCTGTTGCGCGCGATGATCCTTGCGAGTTCGAGCGCGCCTTCGAGCGCTTTGCCCGGCGCGACGACCTTGTTCACGAGCCCGTGCGTGTACATCTCCGCCGCGGTCTTCGTCTCGCCGGTCAGGATCATTTCCATCGCGACGTGATAGGGCACGCGCCGCGGCAGCCGGAAACAACCGCCGCCGACCGCCAGCAGTCCGCGTTTTGCTTCGGCCAATCCGAACACCGATGTTTCGGTGGCGACGATGAGGTCGCACGACAGCGTCAACTCCATGCCGCCGGCGAGCGCCTGGCCGTCGATGGCGGCGATGATCGGCTTGGTCGGCGGCATGCCCATGATGCCGAAGCCGCCACGCTTCTTCGCCGCGCCCATGTCGCCGGTGCGCGCTGCTTTCAGGTCCTGGCCGGCCGAAAACGTCGGGCCGTTGCCCTTGATGATGGCGACCCACAGCGCATCGTTGTCTTCGTAGCGATCGATTAGACCTTCGAGTTGCGCGGCCATCGCGCCGTTGAACGCATTACGCGCTTCGGGCCGGTCAATCGTGATCACGAAGATGTGACCGTCGATGACCTCGGTCAAAAAGTAGTCGCGAGATTCCGCCATCGTTCCCCCCAGAGTGTTTGTTAGTTACATCCCGAAGTCGTAGCCGCCATTCACCGGATACGTTTGTCCGGTCACCCAGCTCGCGGCGTCGGACGCGAGGAACAACACCATGTTCGCGACGTCGGATGGTTCGCCGAAGCGCCGGATCACGTAGTTCGACAATGCACGTTTGGCGAAGTCCGCATTGTCGAATGCCCGCGTGGTGGCCGGCGTGCGGGTTGCCGAGATCGCGACACAGTTGACGCGCACGCCGTGGCGGCCGGCGGATCTTGCAAGCGCGCGCGAGAATCCCGCGGCGCCGGCCTTGGCGGCGCTGTACACCTCGAGCCGCGGTTCGCCGACGCGGCCGGCGTCGGAGATGATCGTGACGATGCTGCCGCGTTTGGCGTCGACCATCTTCGGCAGCACGAGACGCGATGCATTCAGCACGCCGAGCAGATTGACGCCGAGCCACGGCGTCCACTGTTCCGGCGCCTGTTCCCAGAATTCGCCGCGGCCGACCTTGGACGGATCCGCCCCGGCGTTGCCGGCATTGTTGACGAGGATCTGCACATCGAGCGGTTCGAGCTTCGAGCGCATCGCAGCGAAATCGGACACGTCGCATGCGATGGCCTCGGCGCGCCCGCCCGCCGCTTTGACTTCGTCGACGACGGCACCGGCGCGTTCGGCTGAAAAATCGTTGACGAAAATCGTGCCCGCGTTGTGTGCGGCGAAGTGCAACGCGACCTGTCGGCCGACGCCCTGGCCCGCACCGGTAATCAACGCGTTGTTGCCTTGTAGATCCAGTATGTTCATCGCTCCCCCGAATGCTGATCGATTCCGTTGGCATCGTATAAACTCGCGGCGTCGATCGAGTCAATCGATGAATGTATCTGCCGCGATCAGGAGCATTGATGAACCCAGAACTGAGCCACCCGGACCTGTACCGCAGCGGAGACGGCGACAGCGTATTGCTGTTGGGAATGACATGTGCGCAATGCGGTCACGTTGCCTTTCCGCGCCAGCATTACGGCTGTGAAAAATGCGGTGCGACGGGCGATGCGCTGCGGGACGTGGAGCTCGACTCGACGGGAACCCTCGCCTCCTATGCAACGGTCCACATGCATCAGGCCAAAACGATCGCGGCGCCGTTCGTCATCGGCGAAATCAGCCTCGACGCGGGACCGACGGTGCGCGCGACGATGGTTGCGGCCACGGACGCGGACATGGAGATCGGCTCGCGCGTGGCGGGGCGGCTGTTCCCCGCACCGTCGAGCGCGGATTCGCCGTCGAACAAAGTCGAGCTGCGATTTGGTTTGCTGGAGGTACGTTCGTGACCAAACCTCTGTCGTCGTTTCGCCCGGTGTACGTCGTCGGCATCGGCCTGCATCCGTATCAACGCATGACCGAAACGCCATATCCGGTACTCGGGCTCGCGGCGGTTCGTGAAGCACTGCAGGACGCGCGCATGGAGTGGAGCGCAGTCGAATCCGTGTACCACGGCACCGCGTTGCTCGGCATGGCGTCGACGCGCGCGATGCTGAGGCATCTCGGCGGCACGGGCATCCCGATGCAGCAGGTCGAGAATGCATCCGCGTCGGGTTCGACGGCATTCCGCCTCGCGGCGTTCGAAGTGGCCACCGGCGTGTGCGACGTTGCGCTCGCCGCCGGTGTCGACAAACCCAGCGCGCGGCCGCTCGCCGGATCGCAGACCGGCATCCGCGGCATCGAAGGCGGCCGCATCGTGCCGTTTACACACTTCGCGCTGCTGGCGCAGCGCTACATGGATCGGCACGGCGCGACCCCGGAAGATTTCGCGCGGGTTGCGGTGAAGAACCACGCCAATGGTGCGCACAACCGCTACGCGCAGCGCCAGCAGGCACGATCGCTGCTCGACGTGCTGAACGATCCGCCGATCTCCGGGCCGCTCACGCGCCTGCAATGCTGCCCCGTGGGCGAGGGTGCTGCCGCCGTGATCGTCGCGTCGGAAGATGCAATCGCGCGGCTCGGCATCGATCGCCGCCGTTGTGTGCGCGTGTTGTCGTCCGCGCAGCGCACCGAAGTCGTGTACGCGGAGTCGTCGAATTTCGACGCCGAACTCACGCGACAGACCACCGCCCAGGCGATCGCCGAAGCCGGCATCAAACCCGCGGACCTCGACGTGATCGAATTGCACGACGCGTTTTCGGTAGAGGAAATCTTCTATCTGGAGGCGATGGGCGTGGCCGGCAACGGAGAAGCGCCGGCCATGCTGCGCGACGGCGCGTTCGACATCGGTGGCGACGTCGCGGTCAGCCCCTCGGGCGGACTGTTGGCGATGGGTCACCCGATCGGCCCGACCGGGGTCGGCCAGATCGCCGAGCTGACGCGGCAGTTGCGCGGCGAAGCGGGTGCCAGGCAGCACCCGGATGCGCGGCTTGGTCTGGCGCACATGGTCGGCGTCGGCGCGGTGTGCGTCGTGCATGTGCTTGGGGCGCCCCGATGACGCGGCGCGCTCGCACGGGTCTGGCGGTAGCGTTGGCGACGCTTACGGGCGTGTTGGCCTGGACTGTGCTGGTGATTGCAGCGGCGTTGTACGGCTGGGGGCACCGGTCGCTCGCGCCGCCCGGCGATACCAGCGCGTTCGTGGATGCGGCGAAGCAGCTGATTGAATCGCGCAATCACGGCAACACCGCGTTTCGATTGATCGAACACGGCATGCCGAGGGATGAGTATTTCGTGTCGATCGGCGATCCGGTGGGACCTGCAACTTTGTTTCAGGTCGCTTCGCTCAGTAAGTGGGTGACGGCCTGGGGCGTCATGACGCTCGTCGAATCCGGCAAGGTTGATCTCGACGCTCCGGCTTCGCGCTATCTCACGCGGTGGAAGTTGCCGCAGAGCGAATTCAATAGCGACGGCGTGACCGTGCGCCGCTTGCTCAGTCACACGGCGGGTTTGACCGATGGACTCGGCTTTGCGGGTTATGCACCCGGTGTCGAACTGCCGAGCCTCGAAGCAACGCTGGCGCATCCGGATGCGTCCGAGGGTCACAGCGGAGTGATTCGTGTAGGCACCGAGCCCGGGTCGGGCTGGGAATACTCTGGCGGCGGCTATCTGATCCTGCAGTTGTTGATCGAGGAGGTCGCGGGCGAGCCGTTCGAAGACTACATGCGGCGCGCCATACTACGACCGTTGGGTATGGAACGCTCCACGTTCACGGTCGATGCGTCCACGCCCGACGTTGCGACGTTTTATGACGTCGACGGTACGGCAGCGATCCACTATCGATTTACAGCCAAGGCCGCGGCCTCGTTGTACACGAGCGTGGCGGACATGACTCGATTCGTGCAAGCGCACTTCACGGGACCTGCGCGTGAGCCAGTCGGCCGGGGTGTGCTGGACGCAGAGACCGTTGCGCTGATGCGGCAGCCGCAGGCGGCCCTGTTCGGCGCCGATATCTGGGGGCTTGGCGTCATGCTGTTTGCGCCGACCGGGGGCGAATTCGTCATCGGCCACGACGGCAGCAACGCCCCGGCGATCAATACGGCCGTGCGTCTGAATCCTGTTACGGGTGACGGCATCGTCGTGCTCGAAACCGGCGACCCGTTGCTGGCCAGCACGCTCGCGAGCGAGTGGACCTTCTGGCAGACCGGCGTGCCGGATCTCATCATGCTGACGATGCAGGCGCGCTCGATCGTGACCATGATCGGTGCCGGCTCGGTGGTGATTGTTCTCGCCGGATTGTTGTTCGGCTGGCGCATCACGCGACGCGCGATTGACTGAGCTGTGCCATGGAGCACCATGGGTCTGAGCGCCTATCGCGCACCGCCGTCGTCGAGCAACGTGCTCGAATCGCAGCGGTGGAGCAGTGCGGGACGAACCCGCTATGATCGCTCGGCATTCTCCGCTTCGCGCGCTTGATTATTCGCCGGCGCGACCATCGATTCGAATCCGGAGAATCCTATGAAAAATCTACTTGTCGCGCTCTGCGTGGCGGGACTCTCGACCGCGACGCATGCCGCAGAGGTCGCAGGCGGTTCCGGCATGATGGTCGGCACGCCGCCGACTGAGGATCGTCAGGTCGCGCTCGCCAACTGGAGGGTGCCGCCGTACAACGTCTGGGCGTTTCAGCACGTCGAAGCGATTTTGCCGACGACCACGGTCGACCGCGGTTCAGGCCCGGTGAGCACGCTCGACACGGAGCCCGCGGATCTCGGCACGTTCGAGTTCGACGACTACTCAGGCAAAAAGCGCAACCTCGCGCAGTTTCTCGAGGACCAACATATCGATGCGCTGGTGCTATGGTCGCACGGCAGGGTGCGTCAGGAGATTTACCGCAACGGCGAAACCGCACGCACGCGACACATGATGTTTTCAGTGACGAAGTCGTTCACCGGGCTCGTTGCCGAGATGCTGATCGCCGAAGGTCGGCTCGACGAATCGAAGCTCGTCACCGACTACGTGCCCGAACTGAAGGGCAGCGCCTATGACGATGCCACGCTGCGTAATCTGCTCAACATGGAAATCGGCATCGACTTCTCCGAGATCTACGACGACCCGAGTTCGACGATCTACCAGTACCACTACGCGGCGGGAACGCGCGCCGTGCCGCCGGGGGTCAAGGCATTTCCGTCGCTGTACGAGTTTCTGCCGTCGCTGCGCAAGCAAGGTGAGCACGGCCAGGATTTCCACTACGTCACTGCCAATTCCGAGGTACTCGGCTGGGTGATCGAGAAGGTCACCGGTACCGGCTTCGCGCACCAGTTCGAGCAGAAGGTTTACGGCAAGCTCGGCGCGGAGCGTGACGCGTTCTATGCAACCGATCCGCACGGCAAGGCCGTTTCGGGCGGCGGTCTCAACATCACCGCGCGCGACGCGCTGCGGCTTGCGGTGATGATGGCGCAGGAAGGGCGCTTCAATGGCCAACAGATCGTGCCGGCCGCGGTCGTTGCGAAGATTGCGGCGGGAAGCACGC
>Ga0209254_10000622_pt1 | contig 29629 bp, 32 predicted proteins | sample FrelakmetDIP11DI_FD_187148 | JGI IMG/M metagenome (GOLD analysis project Ga0209254, IMG submission 187148) | Freshwater lake sediment microbial communities from the University of Notre Dame, USA, for methane emissions studies - DIP11 DI (SPAdes)... | ecosystem: Environmental > Aquatic >... | reverse complement strand
ACTCCGGCCCGGACGGTGATCGCTCCCTCGGCGCAATTCTTGGCGCAGGCCCCGCACTCCATGCAGGCGTCCCGCTCGGTCAGCGCGGCGCGCCGGCCGTCCATGACAAAGACTCCGTGAGGGCAGACTTCCGGACACCGCCCACAGCCGGAGCATTTGGCCGGATCATAGGCCAGGGTCACGACGTTTTTCAGGTGGGTCATGGACATGGCCGGGCTTCCTTCATGTTCTGATGAAGATTGCGGCGATGCGCATTATTAAGAACAGGGACACTGAAACGATGATCAGGGGCACGGCCAGCTGCATTTCCTTGACGACGCCGGACAATGAGGTGAACGTGCTCGACCCGGTAAAATTCATGGCCACATAGCCGGAAATCGCCGGGTAGAGCAGCAGGCTTTGGGCCAATGACATCCATCTGATGGGCTGACCTTGGACCAGGACGGAAAACGCCAGGAGCGCTCCGACCCAGAGGACTCCCGCGAGCCAGCCCTTAAAAGCGAAGGCCCGGCCCGGGATCCAGGGCAGGAGCGCGGGAACCAAGCCGCACCCGGTTAGAACCGCGCCGGCCAAACCGATGAGGTCCGGAAGAGAGACGCGGCCGGTCGTCACCAGGCTGAGCAGGACTTGGAAGGCGAGCACGCCGGCCAGGATTGGCAAGGCCTGGACGATCTCCACGGGGACGAGCTTCAGGCGTTCGCGGATTCCAAACCGGACCCGACGCATGGTCGGGGTGGCCGTCATCCCCCGCTCGAGAAACTCCGGCAGGTCCGCGGCCCGGACCGGACCGTACACCACCCGGAACTTGGTCTGCTTCTGCACCTCGTGGGCCGCGACACCCGGAGCGCCGAGCTGGGGCAGGACGATCTTGCGGTGGGAGACGATCCGGGCGAGCCCGGTCTCGGCGACACGCCGGACGATCTCGGCCGTGCCGAACGTGCCCTTGCCCGCGGCGCACCAGACGTTGATCCCTTTGGTATCCAACACCAGGATCCAGGCGTTCCGGCTGTCGAGCTCGCGGCGCAGGGCGTCGAACGACAGCTTATAATTGGCCGAAACGAAAACAGGCGATCCGGAGTCGGGATTCCCGGCGGCGTAGAGCCCGGCCGGGATGCGATAAGAGCCGCGTCCGAATCCCCACCGCACCTTCCATGCATCCCGCCTGTCCTTGGCCTTGAGACGCGTCCCCACCCGCGGAATCTCGCCCGCGGCCGTGGAGATCGAGCCTTCCAGGCAGGCCGCGATCCGGGCTTTTTCCCGGGGAGTCGGTTCGTCGCAGGAACAGGCGACGGGCCCGCCGCAACAGCTCGTTTGAGCCTTGTCCGGCCGGCTTCGCTTTTGAGTCATGCTGGAATTCTTATTATTATTATATATGAACTCGTCTTGATCCCCAAGGCCCTGAGCCGTTCAAGCTAAATCAGGCTCCAGACAGCTTTGCGCACGCGCGATTTGAAATCGACCCGACCGGCGGATATAATCAACGGCACGACGGCTCTCATCTCTCTTGCCGGAGGAACGGTCACATGGCTGAGACAAAACTCCCGGAGCTGGGGAAGATCCCGCCGGCCTTTTTCGACCGGGTCATCTATCCGCGGCTGGGCGTCAAGGACCCCCGCATCCTGATCGGGCCCAGGCACGGCGTGGACTACGGTGTCGTGACGGTCGGCGGCCAATGCCTGGCCATGTCCACCGATCCCTTCTTCATCGTGCCCTCGTTCGGCTTCGCCCGGGCCGCTTGGTTCGGGTTCCACATCATCTTCTGCGACGTGGCCGTCTCCGGTCTCGAACCGAAATACCTGGCCATCGACCTCAACCTCCCTCCGTCCATCACCGAATCCGAGCTCGAGGAGTTGTGGTCCGAGGTCCATGCCCAGGCCCGCCGCTACGGCATCAGCATCCTGACCGGGCACACGGCCCGGTATACCGGCTGTGATTATCCCATGGTCGGCGGCGCCACGGCCGTCGCCGTCGGCTCCAGAAAGGACCTCCGCGGACCGTTCCGGGTCAAGATGGGCGACCGGGTGGTCATCACCAAGGGGCCGGCCGTGGAAACAACCGGATTATTGGCTGTCCTGTTCCCGGACAAGTTCGTTCGGGCCGGCGGCGAGGATTTTCAGCGTCAGGCGGCCTCGGTCTTCGGCCAGATGTCGGTCCTCGACGACTGCGCCGTGGCCCGGAAATTCTCCGGAGTCCACGTGATGCACGATGCCACCGAATGCGGCATCTGGGGAGGGCTGTTCGAAATGGCCCGGGCCGGCCGCTACGGCCTCCGGGTCGAGGAATCCCGGATTCCCGTCCAGCCCGTCATCCGGCGGACGGCCGAACTCTTCGGGTTCGACCCGTTTTGCGCCATCAGCGAAGGAACGCTCATCTCGATCGTCAGCCCTAGGGACTCCGGCCGGCTCGTGACCGCTCTCAAAAGGAAAGGGATCCCGGCCGCTGACTGCGGCGAGGTCGTCCGTGCTTCACTGGGCCGAAAGATCATCGCCGGCGGACGGGAGCGCGACCTGGTCCATCCGGAAACAGACCCTTACTGGGCCCTGGCCGCGGAGTTTTCTAAACAAAAAAGATAAAAAAAAGGGCTCCCCGGACGCCGGGAAGCCCCAGAGAGGTATCCTTACTTCTTTTCAGGTTCTTTCTTGGTCTCTTCCTTGACGACCACAACCTTCTTGACCGCCTTGTCCTGGCACTCGCCCTGGCACTCGTCCTGACAGCCTTTTTTCATCATGGCCGCGTGGCCTTGGATGATCTTGACCGTATCGGGATCTTTCGAGGTCAGGGTGACGACCACGCCGTCCTTGGTGTAATCCACCTTGAAATCGACGTCCTTGTTCATCATCGGGCAGCCGCCCATCATGCCCCGGCCCTTCATGGCGCCGTGCATCATCATGCCCTTGTGCATCATCATTCCCGGCTCGACCGGAGCCTCGAACCACATCATATGGCCCGGCCCCTCTCCGTGACCGATCATTCCGCCCTCGGGCCCTTTGATGACGATCTTCTTGACGAAATCTTTACCGGGCTCCAGCTTGACCAGGTCCATGCCGCACTTGGGGCACTTGCCGGGCTTGTCGGATTTAACGTCCTTACACATCGGGCAGATGAAGAAATCCTTGGCCGCGGGCAAGGCTTCGACTTTCTTCTTCAGGAAGGACTCGGGGTCGGCCATGAACTTGGCCTTGGATTTTTCGCAGCAGAAATAATAGGTCTGACCCTTGTAATCCCAGGTCACTTTGGCCTCGGCTTTGGCCATCTGTTTGCCGCTCACCGGACAAGTGACCGTCTCATCGGCCTTGAGCTGGGCTTGGCCGGCCAGGACAAACATGAAGGCCAGAACAGCCAGCAGGCTCACCATGCGTGATTTTGTGAACATTCGACTCCTCCTATGGATGGAAATAAATTATACCATTTCTATAACTTTAGTCAACATCCGTCCGTTGCGCCGCGCGGCGGGGCTTTCTCCGATGCCCCCTCTTTCCTCCGAAAAAGTAGAGGTTGACCAGGACAATCAGGGCTAGGCCGGCCAGGGTCACCAGGATCCGGTCCATCAGCCCCTCCTCCGGGTGCGGTCGAGCCGGACCCGCCTCAAGCGAAGCGAGTTCGTCACCACCGAAACCGAGCTGAAGGCCATGGCCGCCGAAGCGATCATGGGGTTGAGCAGCACCCCGAACAAGGGATAGAGCGCGCCCGCGGCAATGGGAATGCCCAGGGAGTTGTAGACAAAGGCCCAGAACAGGTTCTGTTTGATGGTCCGGATCGTCCGGCGGCTGAGCTCCACCGCCTCGACGACCCCCCGGAGGTCGCCCCGGATCAGGGTGATGTCCGAAGCCTCCATGGCGATATCCGTTCCGGTCCCGAGGGCGATGCCGACGTCGGCCTGGGCCAGACTGGGCGCGTCGTTGAGGCCGTCGCCAACCATGGCCACCCGCCGGCCTTCGGCCTGGAGCTTCCTGATCTCGCGGACCTTGTCCCCCGGCTTGAGCTCCGACATGACCCTGTCGATGCCCGCTTTCGCGGCCATGGCCTCGGCCGTGCGGCTGTTGTCGCCGGTGAGCATGACCACTTGAAGTCCCATGGCTCTCAGCTCCGCGACCGCCTCGGCCGAATGCTCTTTCAAGTCATCGGCCACGGCGAACAGGCCGGCGGGCTTCCCGTCCAGCGCCAGGAAGACCGGCGTCTTGGCTTCCCCGCTGAAGACCAGGGCTTCAGCCTCCAGGTCCTGGACGGGGACCCCGTTCTTGAGCAAAAGACCGCGGTTCCCGACCACGACCATCCGGTCATTGATCACGGCTTCGACGCCCTGCCCCTCGACCACGGTGAAGCTCTCCGCGGCCAGGAGCGGGATCGACTCCGCCTTGAGCTTCCGGACGAGGGCTTCGCCCAGGGGATGCTCCGAGGCCAGCTCGGCCGAACCGGCATAGGCCAGGAGCTCGGTCCGGTCATAGCCGGGCCGGACGAAGATATCGGTCACCTGCGGCTCGCCCTTGGTCAGGGTGCCGGTCTTGTCGAAAACGATCGTGTCCAGCCGGTGGGCCGTCTCCAGGCTTTCCCCGCCCTTGATCAGGATGCCGCGCCGGGCGCCCCTCTCCGTTCCGACCATGACCGCCGTCGGAGTGGCCAGCCCCAGGGCGCAGGGACAGGCGATGATCATCACCGCCACGAAATTGAGCAGGCTGAAGGTCAGGCGGGGCGACGGTCCGAAGTCGTACCAAACGACGAAAGCCGCCACGGCGATGGAGATGACCACCGGGACGAAGATGCCGGCGATCGCGTCGGCCAGCCTCTGGATGGGTGCCTTGGACCCCTGGGCCTCCTGCACCAGGCGGATGATCTGGGCCAGAGCGGTGTCGTTCCCCACCCGGGTGACCCGGAATTCGAAGCTCCCGGCCTTGTTCATGGTCGCGCCGATGACCTCGTCCCCTTCGGCCTTCGACACGGGCATGCTCTCGCCCGTGATCATCGATTCGTCAACGGCGGACCGTCCCCGGGTGACGACCCCGTCCAGGGGGATCCTCTCCCCGGGCCTGACCAGGACGACATCCCCGGCCTTGACCTCGTCGACGGGGATGGAAATCCACTCTCCATCGCGCCGGACCGCGGCCGTTTGCGGCTGGAGTCCGGCCAGCATCCGAATGGCCGCCGACATCCGGCCCTTAGCCCGGGCTTCGAGCGAGCGGCCGAAGAGGACCAGGGCGATGATGACCGCCGACGTGTCGAAATACACGTCCGGGTGGGCGCCCATTCCGGGAAAAGCCTTCGGGAAGAGCGCGGCCGCGACGCTGTAGAAATAGGCCGCGGAGGTCCCTACGGCCACCAGGGAGTTCATGTCCGCCGTGCGGTGCCTGAAGGACGCCCAGGCGCCCTGATAGAACCGGCCGCCGGCCCAGAATTGGACGGGCGTGGCCAAGGCCCACAGGAGATAGGGGTGGCCCAGGAACCGAGGCACCCAGGGGAAGATCATGGCCATGCTCCCCAGGAAGACGAGAGCGGCCAGCCCGGCTGCGATCACGAGCTTCCGCCTGAGGTCCTTGTATTCGGCGACGGAGACGTCCTCCGCGGTCAGGCCGTCCTCGGCCAGGATCACATCATATCCGGCGTCGCGGACGGCCCGGACGATCTGAGCCTTCGACAGAAGCTCCGGGTCGAACAGGACCGTCGCCATGGAGGAGGCGAAGTTGACCCCGGCCTGCTTGACTCCGGGAAGGCGCGCCAGGCTCTTCTCGATATTGGACGCGCAGCCGGCGCAGCTCATGCCCTTGAGGGGCAGGTCCAGGCGTTCGGTCCTCACGGCTCTTCCTTGGATCGCTGCCGGGTCATCCCTTGCGGAACTTTCTCAGGAGGTCGATGATCTCCACAACCTTCCGGTCCTTGTCGGCGGGCGTGCCCTTGCGGAAGGACTCCCGGACGCACGTCCGGAGATGCCGGTCAAGGATGTGCTCCTCCACCCGCCCCAGGGCGGCCGTGACCGAGGCCAGGACGGTCAGGATGTCGATGCAGTAGCGCCCCTCCTCGATCATGTTCTGCACGCCGCGCACCTGTCCCTCGACGCGCTTGAGGCGCACGATGTCGTCCCGATGCGACGGAAACGGTGCGGTCATGGTCACCTCCTCTCAAAAGGTTAATATAGCATACCCCCCTACCCTATGTCAAGCCCGGGTGCGGCGGGTTGGATTGATTTTTGCGGGTCAAGCCGCTAGGATGGGAGGACCGAGAGGAGGAAGCCCATGACCGCCGCCGACCGCTTGACCGCCCTTCGCCGACTCATGGCCCGACACGGCGTCCAGGCCTATGTCGTGCCCGGCTCCGACCCCCATCAGAGCGAGTACGTCCCGGAGTTCTGGCAGCGCCGCAAGGCCCTGAGCGGGTTCTCGGGCTCGGCCGGGGACGTGGTCGTCACCCGGACCCGGGCCGGATTGTGGACCGACTCCCGCTACTGGCTCCGAGCCGAGCGGGAGATCGACGGCCGGGCGTTCACCCTGTTCCGGGCCGGCCAGCCCGGAGTCCTCTCCTGGCCGGAATGGGCGGCGCGGGAGATGAGGCCCGGCCAAGCCTTGGGCATCGACCCCCGCCTCATCACCCATCGGGACTACGCCAGTCTGAAGACCCGGTTCGAGGACAAAGGCCTGAAGGTCAAAGCCGTCAGCCCGAACCTCGTCGACGCGGTCTGGGCGGACCGGCCCGCCCCGCCGCTCGGCCCGGCCGAACCGCACCCGGTCCGCTGCGCCGGGGAATCGGTCGCCTCCAAGCTCAAGAGAGTCCGGGGGGCGATGGCCGAGGCGGGGGCCGAAGCCCATGTCCTCAGCCAGCTCGACGCCATCGCCTGGCTGTTCAACATCCGCGGCTCGGACGTCGCCTACAACCCAGTCGTCATCGCCTACGCCGTCATCCTCGGGAAGGAAGCCCTGTTGTTCGCGGATAAAAGAAAGATCACGCCCGCGCTCCGGCGCGCCCTGCCCAAGGACATCAAGGTCCTCGCCTATCAGGCATTCGGCGCCGTGCTCAACTGGCTGGCCGAGCGCAAGATGCGCGTCTGGCTCGACGAGGCCTCGGCCAGCCGCTGGATGGTCGGAGCGCTTCGCGGAGCCGGCCGCCTGATGTTCCAGCCCAGCCCGGTCGCGCTGTTCAAGGCGATCAAGAACAGCGTCGAGGTCCGCGGCGCGCACGAAGCCCATGTCCGCGACGGCCTGGCCATGGTCCAGTTCCTCCGCTGGCTCGAGGGAGCCGTTCCCCGGGGCGGCGTGACCGAGCTCTCCGCGGCCGCCAAGTGCGCCGAGTTCCGCTCCCGGCAAAAGCTGTTCAAGGGCCTGAGCTTCGAGACCATCTCCTCTTACGGACCCCACGGCCCCATCATTCATTATGCCCCCACCCCGGAAACGGATATCCCCTTGAAGCCGCAGGGGCTCTATCTTATCGACTCCGGAAGCCAATACCTTGACGCCACGACGGATGTCACCCGGACGGTCTGCCTGGGCCGGCCGACGGACAAGCAAAAGGAATACTTCACCCGGGTCCTCCAGGGGCTCATCGCCCTGTCGACGACGTCCTTCCCCCGGGGCACCGCGGGCAAACAGCTCGACACGATCGCCCGCCTGCCCCTCTGGGACAAGGGCCTGAACTTCATCCACGGCACCGGGCACGGCCTGGGCACCTTCCTCAACGTCCACGAGGGTCCTCAGGCGATCTCCTATTATCGCTGTGTCGGCGTGCCGTTCGAGCCGGGGATGCTGACGACCATCGAGCCGGGCCAGTATCCGGAGAAGGAGTTCGGCCTGCGCACGGAGAACGTCGCGGTCGTGGTCAGGGACGCGCGCCGGTCCACGGCCGGGACGGAATTCTACGCCCTCGAAACCTTGACGCTGTGTCCCATCGACCTGGGGCTGGTGAAGAAGAGCCTGCTCGGCCCGAAGGATATCGCCTGGATCGACGATTATCACCGCCGCGTGCGTCGGACTCTGACGCCGATGCTCGGACGGGAGGACGCCGCCTGGCTGGCCCGGGCCACTCGCCCCCTGTAGCGGCCGCGCCGGCCCGACCCGTCAATCGAAAAACGACAGGAAGAATTTCTGCAGGCCGGCGGCCCGGGCCAGGACCTTGATCGGGTCGCTCGGCTCGTATCCCTCCCCTTTCGGGTCTCCCAGGCGGCGGATCGTTTTCCCGGCCTGAAAATAGAGGCGCTCTTCCCGCGGGGCGGAATCTCCGTCCTTCTCCCGGCAGTAATAGAAAACGAGCTTTCCCTCGTCAAAGAGGTACTCTTCAGAAACGGTCGACACGGCCGCCGTCTCCTTGATCTCGACCTTGACCAGGACGGATTCCCCCGGCCGATCGTCCGAGCGGGCGAACTCAGGCTGGTCATTGTACCAGTACGATTCCCTTCGGGAAAAATTCCCAACAGCGCGCCAGGGGCCGTCGTAGCGGTTCAGGACGACCTCGTTGCAGTACAGCTCCTGGTTCTCCAGGGATGTATTCGCCACGGCCTGCCGGATGGCTTCGCCGGTGCGCGCGTAGAGTTCGCGGATGGCGATGACCGCATCCTCTTGGGGACCTTCGGGGACACTCGCCGCGCCGAGCGCCGGACCGACACTCAGCAGAAAAAGCCCCGCCAGCCAAAGACAAGGAGAATCGTGATTTCTGATCATGGCCTTATTGTATCCATTTCCCGGCTCAAAGAGAACGCCAGTTGATATCCGGCGCCCAATCGGGGACAATACTCGGTATGAAAAAAACAGTCGTGCTGTTCGGTTCAGCCCTGATCCTCGTCCTGGCCTCCGGAGCGGCGGCGCCGCAGGCGACATCCCCGGCCAAACACCCGATCGATCAATGGCTGGCGGACTGTCTGGCTCAAGACCCGTCCACCCAGGGTCAGTTGCAGTGCTTGGGCGAGGCCTACACCCGCTGGGACGCCGAGCTCAACCGGGTCTACAAGGCCCTGATGGCCAAGCTCTCGCCCGAGGAGCAGGCGGTTCTCAAGGAATCCCAGAGAGCCTGGCTCAAGCAGCGGGACGAGATGTTCAAGTTGATCCAGATGATCTACGCCAAGAAAGACGGCACCATGTTCCGGACCATGCACGCCGCCGATCGGGTGGACGTCGTCCAGAAACGGGCCTTGGAGCTCTCCTCCACCCTCGACGTCATCGACCTGGAATAGCGGACGCTGCCGCCTGCCCCCCTTCGCTTGAAAAATGGATATTTTGTTCTATAATGGACACCCGCGTCAGTGACGCCGCGAACCGGCGGCCGGGGAACATGGACAAGGAGGACCCGCCATCATGAACGACACGATCAAGACCATCGAGGACAAGCTCAAGAAGGGCGAGCGCTCGGAAGCGTTCAGCATCGGCCTTGACCATCTCGGCACGGGCGAACGCCGGCATCTCTACGAGCTGATGTACGCCCACGGACCGGGCAACGGCAAGATCATGCTCCTGCCCATTGACCAGGGGCTGGAGCACGGCCCGCGGGATTTCTTCGTCAACCCGCCTGCGGCCGACCTGGAATTCCAGCTGGCCCTGGCCCACGAGGGCAACTATTCGGGGATCGCCTGCCACATCGGACTGGCCGAGAAGCACATGAAGAAATGGGCGGGCAAGGTCCCCCTGGTCCTGAAGATCAACGGCAAGACGGCCATCCTGCCCGAGGAGACGCCCTTCTCCCCCCTGGACGCGAGCGTTGAGGAAGCGGTGGCCCTGGGCGCCGACGCGGTCGGCTACACCCTCTACGTCGGCTCGCCCATGGAAGCCGACGACATCGCCCAGTTCACCGAGGTCCGCCAGGACGCCAAGCGGTTTGGCATCCCGGTCATCATGTGGTCCTACCCCCGGGGCCCGTTCGTCGACAGCCGCGGCGCGGGCCGCGACTCCCTGGCCATGGTCGATTACGCCGCCCGGATGGCCAACGAACTGGGCGCGACCATCTGCAAGATCAACCTGCCCGCCCCGCCCAAGGGCGGCAGCTACGACCCCCAAGGTTCGTTCAAGGCCTACAACGCCTTCAACGCCCTGTCCGAGACCGACGCCCTGAAGATGGCCGTCCAGTCGGCCGGCCGCACCGGAGTGCTTGTTTCAGGCGGGAGCAAGCTCAGCGATCAGGAGCTCCTGGACAAGACCCGGGTCTGCCTCGAAGCCGGGGTCGACGGCATCATCTTCGGCCGCAACATGTGGCAGAGGAAATACGACGACGCTCTGAAGATGAGCCGTCAGATCCACGACATGATGAAGTCCTTCAGTGGAAAATAGTCCAACCGCTCCGCCCCTCCCCCGCCGGGTGGGAATCCTGACCGGAGGCGGAGACTGCCCCGGGCTCAACGCCGTCATCCGGGCCGTGGTCCGGAAGGGGATCCTCTTCCACAAGTTCGACATCCTGGGCATCAAGAACGGCTGGCTGGGGCTGATGGAAGGCCTGGTCATCCCCCTGGACCTCAATTCCATCTCCGGGATTCTTCCCCGCGGCGGGACGATCCTGGGCACCTCCCGGACCAACCCCTTCAAGGTCGAGGGCGGTCTGGGCAAGATCAACGCCCAGATGAGCAAGTATGAGATCGATGCCCTGGTGGCCATCGGCGGGGAGGATACCCTGGGCGTCGCCTGCAAGCTCCAGGAGAAGGGCATCCACTGCGTGGGCGTGCCCAAGACTATCGACAACGACCTGTCCGGCACGGACTACACTTTCGGGTTCGATACGGCCGTGTCGACCGTGACCGACGCCTTGGACAAGCTTCATTCCACGGCCGAAGCCCATCACCGGGTCATGGTCGTGGAGGTCATGGGCCGCCACGCGGGCTGGATCGCCGTCGAGGGCGGACTGGCGGGCGGGGCCGACTACATCCTCATCCCCGAAGTCCCGTTCGATATCGACGAGATCTGCAGCGGGATCACCAAGCGCCACTATCGCGGCAAGGAATTCAGCATCGTGGTCGTGGCCGAGGGCGCGGCGCCCAAGAAGGACCAGCTCATCCTCCAGACCGAGGAGCGGGACGCCTTCGGCCATGTCCGCCTGGGCGGCATCGGCTACGTGCTCAGCAAGGAGATCGAGCAGCGCACTGGTTTCGAGACCCGGGCCACGGTGCTGGGCCACGTTCAACGCGGGGGCTCGCCCACGGCCTTCGACCGGATCCTGGCCACGCGCTACGGGGTAGCGGCCATCGACCTGGTCAAGGAAGGGAAATTCGGCTACATGGTCAGCCTTCAGGGCAACAAGATCGTCCCCGTCCCCTTGGCCGACGCCGTGTCCAAGATCAAGACCGTGGACATGGAGCTCTACGAGCTGGCCAAAGTGTTTTTCGGGTAAGAATCGCTAATCCCGGGCCGCGAGTGGCCGGTTATTTCTGGGTGATCTCGATCTCGCCGGAACGTCCGCGGAACGGCCTCGGAGAATCTGAGGCCCGCTCACTGGTTGGCCAGAAAAGCGAGCAGGCCGTGGGCCACGGCGAAAATCACGAGGACCAATCCCGTTTTCTTATGGACTCCGATTTTAACCTTGATGATCCTCAGCCCGGACGCGGCCTGAAACATGACGAGAACCAGGTTGCACAACCCTAGGATGAGGATGATCGAAACGCCGGCGACGGTCATGGACGCACCTCCCCCGATTCTTTCAAGCTGATCTTCAAGACGGCCGGGGCCTTGCTCCCGTGGAGGCTGCAGTGTCCTTCGGCCGTGATCTCCACGGACTTGGTGACCATGAATTTCACTTCGCGCGAAAATTTTTCGCTCTCGGGCCGGCTGGAGGGCTTGAAGTCCCAGCGGGCGATCTCCACTCCGTCCGCCTTGACCCATACCCAGTCGGTGTAATGGAAGGCGCTGTTGCCCCTGTGGCTGATGTTGACCGTGATCGTGACCTCTGTCCCCACGGCTGCGGATTCAGGACCGGCCAGGCTCGCCTCCGTCTTGTTGGCCAGGGCCTCAGAAGCAAACGCCAGGAAAAGAAAAAGCGAAAAGATCGTGATCCTTCTCATCATGTCTGACCTCCTTGCATGAAAACATTAACGAGTCAACGGGCAGGACGGATGATTCCGCCTCCGACCACGACATCCCCGTCGTAGAAAACCGCGGATTGCCCGGGAGTGACGGCCCGCTGTGGCTTGGCGAACTCGACCCGGACCCGGCCGCAGGATTCGGGAGTCACTCGGGCTTCGGCCTCGGCATGCCTGTACCGGATCCTGACTTTGAGCGTCCTCTCCTCCCGCAGCCGGTCGATGGCGATGAAGTTCACCCGCTCGACGAACAGCGTCGCCTGGTACAAGTCCTCGTTGGAGCCGACGATGACGGCCTGGCGGCCGGCGTCGATCTTCAGGACATATAACGGATTGGGCGCGGCGATGCCCAGCCCCTTGCGCTGGCCGATGGTGAAGTTGAGGATGCCCTGATGCCGGCCCAGCACGCGCCCGCGGCCGTCGAGGATGGGACCGGGCTCGAGCGCGGCAGGGCATCGGGAAGCCACAAACGCGGCATATCTTCGATCAGGCACAAAACAGATCTCCTGGCTTTCCGGCGCGTCGGCCGCCTTGAGGCCCAGCTTTCGGGCGGTCCGACGGACATCTTCCTTGGTCAGCTCCCCCACCGGAAAGATCGCGCCGCCGAGCTGGTCCTGGGTGAGGGCGTAAAGGAAATAGGATTGATCCTTGGCAGGGTCCCGTCCTTTGCGCAATACGATCCGCCCTGAGCTCGGGTCGCGAGCCGTTCGAGCGTAGTGACCGGTTGCGATCCAGCGGGCTCCGAGCCGGCTGGCCCGAGCGGTCAATGCCTTGAACTTGATATGCTCGTTGCAGCGGACACAGGGGTTGGGCGTCCGGCCCAGGCCGTATTCCCTGCAGAAATCAGAGACCACCGCCTCTTCGAATTCCCGGCGCAGGTCGACAACATAATGAGGGATGCCCAAACTTGCGGCCGCCCGGGCGGCATCCTCCTTGGCTTGCCGCCCGCAGCAGCCTTTGGGCCCTGACGCCCCGTCGCACCTCGAATCCTTCAGATCGTACAGGTCCATGGTCAGGCCAATGACTTTGTATCCCTGCTCCTTGAGCAGAAAGGCGGCCACCGAGGAGTCCACTCCCCCGCTCATCGCCGCAACGACTGTATCCGCCATTTTCCCGGACATAGAATAGCAGAAACGCCGGAGCCTCCCAAGGCCTGGGCCGGATCCTCCGCATCGGCTTTCTTGACGCGGGTCCTGCTGTTCGAGAACGGACTGCTGGTCTCGGGACTGACCCTGGCCCTGGTCGCGTTGGCCGCATCCCGAGCCACCGCCTCGCGCGTCCTGCTGGGCGCGGTCGGCTGGATCCGGCACCTTCCCCTATCGAGCTCCGGCCACCGGCGGCTGGCCGTTTTCAGCGCAGCGGTCGCCGGGCTCCCGGTCTTTTTCATCATGGCTTTTCTGACCGTCCTAGCCGGCCAAAGCGCCGGCCGCTCCGTTGCTTGGTATCTGGCCGGCTTCTTCCCCATGGGCCTGGCCTCGTCCCTCTTTTGGACTCCGCTTAAGAACGCCCGCCTGGCGCGGCCGCTGGCCTTTCTCTCCTGCGCCCTCTTCGGAGCAGGCCATCCCTTATTCTTCGCAGCCGGGCTGGGGATGCTCGTCCTGGCCGACCTCGTCGCAGGCCCCATGCGGCGAAAGAGGCGGACCCGGCTGTTCGTTCCCTTCGGGAGAAAGCCCGGCCTCGAGCATCTCATATCGCTCCGGGCCGTCGGCTGGACGTTCGTTCCCCTGTACCTCCTGAGCTATGCCGTTCTCATTCTCACTCAGCTGTTCATCCTGAACAACCGCCTGGCCGGCTCCATGGCTTCGGCCGCAGCTCGTTTCGGGGGAACGGCGAGCATCGTTCTGTTCATGGCCTTCCTGGCGGCGCGGCTCGCAGCCCGCAGGCCTCCCTGGCCGTGGCTTCGGTCCCAAGCCATGTCCGCGCGCGGCCGCGTGACCGGGGACGCGGCCTTCTTGACCGTCCCCTGCCTGCCATTGGTGGCCGTGACGACCGCGCTGAACGTCTGGGCCGGACTTCCCGTCCTCATCCTCCTGCCGCTCCTGGCTGTTCGAGCGGCGGCTCATATTCGGGACGGACCGGACTCGAGGACAGGGCCCGGCCTGGCGCTCGTGGTCGAGGGCGGTCTGGCAGCCCTGGCCGCAGCCCTTCTTCCCTGGCTGTCGCTGGTCTCTCTGGCCGGGATTCCCTGGGCCCTGTCCGCCGCGGCCCGACGAGACCGGCGTCTTAAGGTCAGCCGCTGGACCGAGCTTCATCGCCTGGCCGCGGGCGATTCCCAATCCTGGAGCGCAGCATGATCCGATTCGAGCAGGCGTCTTTTTCCTATGACGGCCGGGTCCGCGTCATCGACCGGGCAGAAGCCGAGCTGGGGCCGGGACTGACGCTCTGCCTCGGGCTGAACGGCTGCGGCAAAAGCACCCTTCTGAAACTGGCCGCGGGAGTCGAACATCCGGACGAAGGACGAATCCTTCTCGGCGGGCGCGACCTGTGGTCGGACGAGGTCGCCGCGCGCCGGACGTTGGCTTACCTCCCCGAGCATCCCGACCTGACGCCCTTCGCCACGATTGGGGACATCCTCCGGATGGTCTGCCGCCTGCGGGGCGAGGCCCCGGGCCGCGCCTCGGAGGCCCTGGAGGCCATGGACAACCGCATCGCCGAGGTCATCCTGTCATGGATCGGGGACCGGGTGACCGACGGAGCGGCGGTGGTCGTCATCTCGCACACCCTGGCGCCGTTCGCCGAGGCGGCCGCACGGGCGGTCACCATCGAGCGGGGAACGGTCCGGGTGTCCGAACTCCCCCCTCAGAGCTCCGAGGAGAGACGGAAGGTCCTGGACGGACTGGCCAAGGGCGCGCCCGTCCAGGCTCGGACGGCGTGAGCGGGGCCGCGGCGATCAGGCCTTCTTGGCTTTGTTCGTCGAGATCTTGAACGGAACGTAGAGAGGGCAGAAGCCGAGAAGGCTCGTCAGCAGAAAGACCACGGCCAGGATCACCAGGACCAGGTTCAGCGTGCCCTGGATCTTGCCCGCATAGCTGAGGTAGGCGATCACGGCGGCGATCAGGATCCGGATGATGCGGTCCACGTTGCCCATGTTTTTTTTCATCCTGCGCTCCTTTCTTTCCCCAGAACAAGTCTAACGGAAGGCCCTTCGAAAAATCAAGCGAAAAAACGATATTTCGGGCCCGCCCAGCGCCGATTGCGCGGGCCGAGGCTTTATGCTAAAATTGAGCGGAATCAATCCCTAAGGAGTCAGTATGTCCGGACATTCGAAATGGGCTTCGATCAAGCATAAGAAGGCCGCAACCGATTCGAAGCGCGGCAAAGCCTTCACCAAGATCATCAAGGAAATCAGCGTCGCGGCCCGCAACGGCGGCGACCCGGAAATAAACCCCCGCCTGCGCAAGGCCATCCAGGACGCCAAAGCGGTCAACATGCCGGCCGACAACGTCAAGCGGGCCATCATGAAGGGCACCGGCCAGCTGGAGGGCTCGTCCTACGAGGAGATCATCTACGAGGGCTACGGCCCCGGCGGGGTGGCCATCTACGTCGAGGCCCTGACCGACAACAAGAACCGGACGGTCTCCGAGCTCCGCCACATCTTCTCCAAGAACGGGGGGAATATCGGCGAATCCGGATGCGTGGCCTGGATGTTCAAGAGGAAGGGCTATATCGTTATCGACAAGGAGAAGTTCCAGGACGAAGACAAGCTCATGGAGATCGTGATGAACGCCTCGGCCGAGGACATGACCGACGAAGGGGACACCTGGGAGATCTACACCACCCCCGAGAAGTTCGAGGCCGTGGTCGAAGCCCTGAAGCAGGACAAGGTCGAGACGTCCGAGTCCAGCGTGGGCTACATCCCCCAGACCTACGTCAAGCTCGAGGGCAAGCCGGCCCAGCAGATGCTGCGGCTGATGGAAGAGCTCGAGGACCACGACGACGCGCAGCACGTCTGGGCCAACTTCGACATCGACGAAGCGGAGATCTCAAGCTTCGAGGCCTGACCCGCGGCCCGATGAGAGTCCTCGGCATCGACCCCAGCAGCCAGGCCACGGGGTTCGGTCTCATCGAGGGCGAGGGCGAGACGACGCGGGCCGTCGCCTACGGCGTGATCAAGCCCGAGCGGACCCTGCCCCTGTCCGGCAAGCTCAACGACATCCGCCTCCGGGTGGAAAGCCTGATCCACGACCACAACCCCGAAGAGGTCGCCGTCGAGAACCCCTTCTTTGCCCGGAACGTCCGGACGGCCATCACCCTCGGCCAGGTCAGGGGCGCCGTCCTGGTGGCCGTGGCCTCCTGCGGCCGGCCGCTGTTCGAGTACTCGGCCCTGGAGATCAAGAAAGCCGTCACGGGCTACGGCCAGGCCGAAAAGGAGCAGGTCGGCCGGATGGTCCAGGCCCTGCTCGGTTTGGACGACCCCGCCCTCGAGGAGGACGCCTCGGACGCCCTGGCCGCGGCCGTGTGCCATCTCAACACGCGGCTCTTCCAGAAGAACGTGGAGGAGGCCAAGCTGTGAGGGAGCCCGCCCGATGATCGCCCATCTCAAGGGAACGCTCATCCACAAGTCGCCCAACGCCGTGATCGTCGACGCGGGCGGAGTAGGCTACGCCGCGGCCATCCCTTTATCCACGTTTGCCAAGCTGTCCGAAGTCGGCGACGAGGTCGAGCTCCACATCCACACCCATCTCACGGACTCGAGCCTGTCGCTGTTCGGCTTCGCCACCGCGGCCGAGAAGGAGCTGTTCCTGAAGCTCGTCAGCATCTCGGGCATCGGCCCCAAGCTCGGGCTCAACATTCTCTCGGGCATCGGGCCGGCCGACCTGGAGGAGGCCGTCCGGTCGAACGATGTCGCCCGGCTGTGCCTCATCCCGGGCATCGGCCGCAAGACCGCCCAGCGCGTCGCCCTGGAGCTGGCCTCCAAGCTGGATAAGAAGGAAAAGGCGCCGGGACTTCGACCGACCCGGGAGACGGAAGACCTGCTTTCGGCCCTGACCAACCTCGGCTTCCGCAAGAAAGAAGTGGAAGCGGTGGTCGATGACGTAATCAAGACGCTCACCCCGGCCGCCGGCATCGAGAAGCTCCTCCGCGAATGCCTGAGGCGGCTGGCCAGGATCTGAGACGGCCATGCCTGACATCCTGAATCCCACCCGGACCCGGGAGGACATCCTCCTCGAGGAGAGCCTTCGGCCCAGGACGTTCGACGAGTTCATCGGCCAGGACACCGTCAAGCAGAACCTGGGCGTGTTCATTGAGGCCGCCCGCAAGAGGGACGAGGCCCTGGACCACGTGCTGCTCTACGGGCCTCCCGGGCTGGGCAAGACCAGCCTGGCCTATCTCATCGCCAAGGAGATGGGGGTCAGCCTCAAGCCCACCTCGGGGCCGGTCATCGAGCGGGCCGGAGACCTGTCGGCCATCCTGACCAACCTCCAGGCCAAGGAAGTCCTGTTCATCGACGAGATCCACCGCCTCCCGCCCAACGTCGAGGAGCTCCTCTACTCGGCCATGGAAGACTACTATCTGGACATCGTCATCGGCCAGGGCCCCAGCGCCCGGAGCCACAAGCTCCGGCTGAAGAAGTTCACCCTGATCGGGGCCACGACCCGGGCCGGCCGGCTCACGGCTCCCCTCCGGGGACGGTTCGGCATCATCCACCGCCTGGATTATTACCGGGAGGAGGACCTGCGCCGGATCATCCAGCGGTCGGCGGCCCTGATGAAGGTCAACGTGGACGGCCGGGGCGCGGAAGAGATCGCCCTCCGCTCCCGAGGGACTCCCCGCGTGGCCAACCGGCTCCTGCGCCGGGTGCGGGACTACGCCGACGTCAAGGCCCAGGGCTTGGTCACCGCCCGGGAGGCCAAGAACGCCCTGGATATGATGGAAGTCGACACTTTGGGCCTGGACGACGTGGACCGCAAGATCCTGCAGACGATCATCAAGAACTACGGCGGCGGGCCGGTGGGCATCTCCACCATCGCCGCGGCCATCGACGAAGAGAAGGATACCATCGAGTCGATCTACGAGCCGTTCTTGATGCGGATCGGATTCCTGGAGCGGACCCAGCGCGGCCGGAAGCTGACGGCCAAGGCCTTCGAGCACCTGGGCTATCCGCGGCCGGAAGCCGGGCGGCCCGCCCAGAAAAAGCTGTTCAAAGAATAGCTTGAACACCTCCGATTTCGATTTCTCCCTTCCGCCGGAGCTCATCGCCCAGCAGCCCCTCCCCGGCCGGAGCGAATCCCGGATGATGGTCGTCGACCGCGGCCGCCGGTCGGTCCGCCACGACCGGTTCCGAAACTTCCCCGGTTTCCTGAGCCGGGGCGAGGTCCTGGTCCTCAACGACACCCGGGTGATCCCGGCCAGGCTGTGGGGGACCAAGGACGGCCGCGATATCGAATTCCTGCTTGTCAAAGAAACCGCCGACGGGACATGGCGGGCGCTCTGCCGGCCGGCGCGCCGGCTTCGGCCCGGAGATACGGTGGATTTCGCGGAAGGCTACCGGGCCGTGGTGACGGCCGCAGACGAGGAGGGCGGTCGGACCCTCCGTTTCACGCCCGCCGACGCTTCCGAGCTCATGGCCAGGGCCGGATATGCTCCCCTGCCTCCCTACATCAAGCGCGGCAAAAAGATGACGGACCGACGGGAGGAGGACCTGAGCCGGTACCAGACCGTGTTCGCCCGGTCGCCGGGATCGATCGCCTCGCCCACGGCCGGGCTTCATTTCACTCCCGAGATATTGGACGCGATCGAAGGACGCGGCGTGGAGATCGCCTGGCTCACGCTCAACGTGGGCCTGGCCACGTTCCGGCCGGTGCGGGCGCGGAGGATCGAAGACCATCTTCTCTTCGAAGAGGATTGCCTCATCAGCCCAGAAACCGCTCGGGCGGTCAACGCCGCCCGGAGCGAGGGGCGCCCGGTCACGGCCGTGGGAACGACCTCGGTCCGGGCCTTGGAGAGCGCGGCGGCGGCAGGCGGCGGCCGCGTGCTCGACGGCCCGCGCGCGGCCGGCCTGTTCATCCGGCCCGGGCACGAGTTCCGGGCCGTGGACCGTCTCATGACCAATTTCCACCTCCCCAAGTCCACCCTGCTCATGCTGGTGGCGGCCTTGGCCGGGCTGGACCTCATTCTGAGCGCCTACGCCGAAGCCGTCCGCGAGCGCTACCGCTTCTTCAGCTACGGCGACTGCATGCTCATCATTTGACAAAAGGGAACGGCTGGTATATTTTGGGTCGGAACGACAGGACCGCAGAGCGAACCATGGCCGACCCGGAAGCGGAGCGCGAGAGGCTGGAAGAGATCCTCCAGCCGAGCGACAGGGCGCGCAGCTTCAAGATCACGATCGTCTTCCGCCGCAAGCTCTCCTCCGATTACACTCGGGCCGTCGAACTGGCGAAGAAGAATCCTACCTACAGGGAAGAAGGCCGGGACGAATGGCTCGAGCACTCCGCGACCTACGGCCCCGACGAGGTGGACGACCTGTTCGACCTGTTCCAGCTCGTCCACGGCTGGGACGACACCGAGGTCCTGGTCAACCACAAGCGGCTGCCCTACGGACACCAGCTCTGGCTGCCGCTGATGTGGTTCTACCGCATCCGCTGAGGCCCGTTCCGGGAGTCGATCCGGCCTCCGGACCAGGGCTGAAGCACCTCATCCAGCTTCACGGCGAAGGAACACCGCCGGCAGAATTGCGCCTTGAACTCGCGGATGGCCTGGGCCCGCGCCTCGGACCGGAGCAGGTCGCGCAGAGGAGACCGGGTCAGGTTGCCGTAAACAGACTCCTGGTGGAAATCGTGACAACAGAGATAGAGCCCGGCCTCGACGTTGACGAAGAGACTGTCCAAATGGCGGGACCGGCACCAGACGCGGTCCGTGCCGTGGTCGATCGGCGGCGGGATGACCTTGTCCAGAAGGCCGGCCCGGTTCATGACCGGCAGGAAAAGGACGCTGACCGCCTCTCCCCGCCAGAAGTCCTGCACCCGCTCGAAGTTCCGGCGATGCCCTTCCCCTCCGTCCCCGTGGACGACCAGGGTCATTTTCGCCCCGAAGTCCGCCCCGCGCCGGAACAGGCCCGCCAGCCCGCGCCGAAGGGCGAGGACATCCTCCGGCCGCCCGCCGGTCGCCCGGCCGTACTCCTCCGGGTCGACGGCCGGAAGGTTGACGTGGAAGGATGAGATCGGGATGCTCTCCCGGACGAGGAAATCCACCAGGTCCTCGGTGACCCCGGTGCCATTGGTGATGAAATAATAGTCGAAGCCCTTGCGGGCCAGAGTGACGAGCCTCTCCCGGAAGGCGGGGTCGAGCGTCGGCTCGTTGTAGGCGGCCAGGCTGACCGTCCGGAGCTGGCGCTTGGTGAACGTCCGGGAGACCTCGTCCAGGACGGCCTCGAAGAGCTCGGCCGACATCACCGCCGACGGCCGCCGCGGGAAGTGGGCATTGGGGCAGTACCAGCAGCTCCGGTTGCATTCGGTGATGGTCTCGACCTGGACGATCACGGGGATTCCTCAGCCGCTGAAGTATTTCTCGTAGTGCCTCCGGGACAGGCCGTCCTGGACGCGGCGGTAGTCCTCGGCCCTCTTTTTGGCCAGCCGGCTCAGCTCCCGATAGCGGCCGGGGTCGGAGAACAGGTCCTCCGCGGCCCGGAGATACGCCCCGGCCAGCGCGTCGAGGTCCGGGCCGAAGGACCGGCCCAGCACGAAATCGACCAGCACCCCGCACTCGCCCATCGCTTCGGGGATGCCGCCGATGCGGTTGGCCACGACCGGAATGCCGTTGGCCGCGGCCTCGAGGATGACCCGGGGGAATCCCTCGGGCAGGAGCGACGGAACACAGAGAAGCCCGATCTTTCTGTAGAAATCGCCCAGGTCCGGCGTGTCGCCCAGCGCGCGAAGGTTGGCGGGGCTCTCCCCTTCCGGGGGCTCGAAATTCCTCCCGACCACCATGAAGTCCCACTCGGGCCTCATCCGGGCGAGCCGATGGATGACCGGGTCGCCCTTGTGCCAGCCCGCCGAATAATAGCCCAGCGAGGCGGCGGGCTCCTCCGGCCTCTCGACCGCCAGGCGGTCGAGGTCGAACAGCGGGTACCACAGCTCGGGCTCGAGCCCCAGTCCGGACCTGATCTCGTTTTGCAGGAACCGGCTGGCGGCGAACAGGGTCCGCTTCGTCAGGAGCTTGATGAACAGCGGGAAGGACTTGAAATGCCGGATATAGGACAGCGAATGGAAGAAGTGGGCTCCGGGAATGTCCAGGGCCGAGACGGCGAACAGCGTCAGGAAATCGTCCTCGGAAGTCAGGACGAAATCGACCCTTTCCTCCCGGATCTTGGAGGTGACTGCCTTGAGGTAATGCCGCGGGCGGTCGAGCAGGGTCTGTTCGTCGAAGGCCAGCCATTCCTGGTAGACGGGGATGCCCTGGAGGACGGCGGCATAGCCTCCTCCCTCGACCGGCCGGCCGGCCGCCAGGTGTTGGAAGGCAAGCCGCTTGTATGGTGTGTCGCTGAAATACGTCAGGATGGAGACCTCATGGCCCTGCCTCTTCAGGAAGCGGAGCAGGTCCAGGGTTGAATGGGATACGCCGTCGCACAGATAGGAATTGAAGCGATTGAGGCTGACGTAGGCGATCCGCTTCTTTGGGCTCATCGCGGCTGGACGGCTCCCCGGCCGGATGTCCCGGCTAGCCGAGGACCCGGTCGATCTCCCTCCAGAATTCTCCCTCCCGGCTGAACTCCAGGATGAAGGCCGGCAGGGCCTTAGCCAGACGGCAGGCGTTGTCGAACACCCGACGCTCGAGCGTTCGGTTCTCTTCCGGGATGAGCCGACGGGCGAACGGGATCACGATGTCGTTCGCCGACCGGCTGAGATAGATGGCCGCCTCGCCCTGGCCGATGGCCGAAGCCTTGTCCTCCTCGGCCTGCTTGAGCAGGAAGATCGCTTTCAAGGGGACGGACTCGGCCAGGTTCCAGGTTCCTTCCGAGCGCTTCCATAAATAGTCGCTCCAGGTCGGGAACGGATGGGCCCGGAAGCCGCGGCCGCCGTCGGGGACGAGGAGGACCGTATCGTCGCAGAGCGGGCGCCAGGGCGACGGGATGCGACGGGCGCAGGTCGACTTGCCGGTCCCGCCGGAAGCGGCCAGGACAACCCCGAAGCCGCCCCTGGCGACCAGGGCGGCATGAAGGGGAAGTCCGCCTGTCTCGGCCAGACCCTCGAAAACAGGGAAAAAGGCCCGCATCATAGCCTCGATGGACGCGTCGGATTCAAGCCCGTTCAACATGGTTTCGCAGACCACATGGGGAAAACCGGGGTGCTTCCAAATTCGAACCGGATAGAGCCATAGAGGCCGCCAACCGGTTCGTGGCCATCCGGGCAGGTCCAGTTTTTCAAGATTGCTTCCGGAGCTGTCCCCAGCGTCCCCGGGATCGAGCCGAAAGAAAAGCATCCTCCGGTCCTCGACCCGGACCGGAGCGCCGTCGGCCTGAGGGTCAGCTTCGAGTATGCGGGCCAGTTGGCCGAGCCACGGCTCGATGCCGTCCCCCGCCCTGAACTCCCAGGACAGGGGGCCGACCGCGAAACGGAAGGAACGGGCCGGGGGGATGGTCGGCTTGGAGGGAGTGTCGTTGGCCATGGTCGGGTTCAATACCGCCGTCTCACGGATCCTCGCCTCGGGAAGCGCGGCCTCAGCGCGCGGGATCGCCGTCCTTGCGCATGAGCCGCGAGACGGGAAAGAGCCCCCGCTTGTAGGCCTCGTCGCAAAACCAGAACGGGGCGAAGATGTTCTTGCTGCTATAATAATTCTGAGCGACGCAGCTTCCCAGGCAGAGCGTCTTCATCATGCACTCGCCGCAGATGCCCTCCATCTTCCAGGGCAGGCCCTCGCGGATCTCGCGGAGGATCGGATTGTCCCTCCAGACGTCCTCGAGCCTGTCCCGGGAAGCATGTCCGAAGACGAGTTCGGGGACCTGGGCGCCGATGCCGCACAGGGCGAAAGATCCGTCGGACAGGACGCCCAGGATGTTGAAGATGCCGCAGCGCGAGCAGCCGTCGCCGGCCTCGCCGTACATCTTGCCCAGGGGCCGGAAGGCCGCCGGGTGATGATAGAACAGCTGGATCGAGGAGCGGGGAGCCAGGTCATTCTCCACCCATTGGCCGAGGGCCACCAGATCCTCCATGGCTAGGGCCTCTCCCCGTTTATGCATGTCCTCGCCCCGGGCGCAGGGCATCATGACGTTGTACTTGACCGACCCGGCGCCTAACGATTCGGCCAGGCGGACGATCTCCTCGACCTGATGCCGGTTCTTCTGCATGATCGTCAGGATGATCTGGGGACGAATCCCGGCCGCGACCAGGTTCCTGATGCCCCGGACGGCGGCCTCGAAGCTGCCCTTGACGCCCCTTACCCACTCGTTGGTTTCCGCATCCGCGCCGTCCAGGCTGACCGAGACGAAACGGCCCCGGCACAGGGCGATCTCCGCGGCCAGCTCCGGGGTGCACAGGACGCCGTTCGTTTCGACCGTGACTCCCAGGTTCTCCTCCCGGAGAAAGCGGATGATCCGCAGGATGTCGGGGTGCATGAGCGGCTCCCCGCCGGTCAGCTTCACGCCTCCCATGCCCAAGGCCTGACCCTGACGGACGATGTCCTGGAGCATGTCGAAGGGGAGCGAGGGGTAGACGTTTTCTCCGGACTGGAACTTGGGCGCGATCCAACAGTGACGGCAGGCCAGGTTGCAGCCTTCGGTCAGGTAGAAATAGAGCGTTCCGAGAGGATAGAGCGTCCCTCGGGCGCTCCCGTCCTTCTCGTCCTTCCGGCTATTCGGTTCAGGGCTCAACCCTCGACCTCCTCGGTGAGTTTTCCGCCCTCGGCCAGGTATTTCCTCAGGCAGGCGTCCGGGCTGGGGTGGTCGACCTCGCCCAGAAGGCTGTAGGCCAGGGCCGGGCAGTTGCCCGTGCAGTAATTGATGTATTCGCAGCCCCGGCAGAACTCGAAGCGGCTGAGCGGGATCGACCGCCTCTCCCGGATCTTCCACATGGAGGCATGATTCAGCCAGATCGAGGCCAGGCTGTCGACGTTGATCCGGCCGAGCTCGATGTGGCTCAGCATGTTGCAGGGGACGATCACTCCGTCGGCCCGGACGGCGATCTTGTCGAAGGTGCAGCCGCAGCCGACGAGGCAGCCCCGGCCGGGAAGCGACTCCAGCCCGCGCCGCCGGGCTTCCTCCATCTCCCGCCACCCCCGGGCCTCGGCCAGGGGGCCGGCCGTGGCGCTGATCCGCTCCCCGTACTTCTCGATGAGCTTGAGGAGCGTCGTCATGGCCAGGTGCCGGTCCTCGGTGCTCAGCTGGACCTGCTCGGTGTTCTTCTGGCAGAGACCCATGTAGCCCGCCGAGTTGGTCGAGAAGCTCGGCAAGCCGATGTCCTCCAGGAGCAGCTTGGCGATGTTCTCCAGGTCGTGGACGTTCTGGCGGTGAATGGTCACCCGGACGGCCACGGGCACCTTGTTCCTCTGGAGGCAACGGATGCCCTCGACCGCCCTGAAGAAGCTCCCCTGGCCTCGGAAGGAATCATGGGTGATGGGGATCGAGCCGTCGATGGACACCTGGACGTAATCGCACCGCCGGGTGGAGGCGATGTACGAGACGATGTCGTCGTTGATCAGGGTCCCATTGCTTAGGATGCTGTAGCGCATCCGGTTGCGGACGACGCCCGCCAGGATGTCCTGGAGGTCCTCCCGGATGAACGGCTCGCCGCCGGCCAGGCAGACCGTGGTCACGGCGCAGCGGTTGAGCTCATCGAAGAACCGGAGCCATTCCTCCTGGGGCAGGTCCTTGACGTCGGCCGGGCTGGTGTAGAAATAGCAGTAGCGGCAGCGCAGGTTGCAGCGGTCGGTGATGTCGATGTCCACGCTCTTGGGAGTGCGCATGACGCGCATCCGCTCCCGGCCGCCGCCGGCCGCCGCTTCGGTCACTTGTTCACCTCGTAGCCCGCCAGTCCCTGCTTGACCAGCTCGCCGATGAACTCCCGGCAATGGTCCGTCACCTCCGGGGGCACTTCCTCGCAATTGTCCTTGACCGCGCCGACGACGTCGTTTAGGGTGCGGCTGCCGTCGAGGAGCTTCCAGATCAGGACGCCGACCGGGTTCAGGGCATAGCCTTCGGCGGTATCCGGGTCGAACAGCACGGCCCAGTCGTCGAATTCCTCGCGAAGGATGACCGACGGATTGACTGTGGGCTTATCCTCTGCCATCGCTTTTTCCTCCGAATTGACCGAATATTATCACTCTATTTCCGAAACTCTGCACACGCTGATTAGAAACCCCGCTGGTCAATAGGACCGCGGCCCCGCCGCACGATTCAGGCCGATTTTCGGTAATAAAATAGCATATTCCGGCGGCCTTAACAAGCGGGCAGAAAGGGCGCCGCACGCAGCGGACACCCCCTGGGGGCCGGGAGCGCCGGGCTCCGGCCGCCGGGACGAATCATTCCATCCGGCTAGAGTTCTTCCATCCGGACGGTGAAATGCCTCAGCTGGGTGGCCTCGTGCACAATTTTCAGGCCGCGGACAGATTTCCGGTTCTTGTATAGCTGGATCAGGGCATCGGCCACGTACTGGACGTGGGACACCGTGTACACCCGACGGGGCACGGCCAGCCGGACGAGCTCGAGCGCGGGCCAGACGTCCTTCCCGTCCTCGCCCTTGCGGCCGAACATCACCCCGCCGATCTCGACGGCCCGGATCCCGGCCTCGCGGTACAGGGCCACGGTCAGGGCCCACCCGGGATAGCGCTCGCGGGGGATGTGCGGCAGGAATTCGTCGGCCAGGAGATAGACGGCGTGGCCGCCCACGGGCTTGAAGATGGGGACGCCCTCGGCGTCCAGCAGCTCGCCCAGGTAGGCGACCTGCCGGATCCGGTGCTCCAAATAGTCCTCCTCCATGACCTCATCCAGCCCGCGGGCCATAGCTTCCAGGTCGCGGCCGGCCAGGCCGCCGTAGGTGGGGAATCCCTCCCCGATGATGAGCAGGTTCTTGAGCCGCTCGGCCAGGGCGCCGTCGTTCAGGGCGATGAACCCGCCGATGTTCACCAGGGCGTCCTTCTTGGCGCTCATGGTGGCCCCGTCGGCCAGGGCGAACATCTCGTGAGCGATGGCCAGGGCTGTCTGTCCGGCTAAGCCCGGCTCCCGCTTCTTGATGAAATAGGCGTTTTCCGCGAACCGGCAGGCGTCCAGGAAAAAGGGGATGCGGAAGGCCCGGCAGACGCGGCTGACCGCTTTAATGTTCGCCAGGGAGACGGGCTGGCCCCCGCCGCTGTTGTTGGTGACGGTCATCATCACCAGGGGGATGTTCGGCCGGTCCTTGCTCTTGAGGAGCTTCTCCAGCCGGCCGACGTCCATGTTCCCCTTGAACGGCGCCGCAGACTTCGGGTCGTAGGCGTCGGGGCCGGCCAGGTCCAGGGCCTCGGCTCCGGCGAATTCCACGTTGGCCCGGGTCGTGTCGAAGTGGATGTTGTTCGGGACGCAATCCCCTTTCTTCAGGACCGTCCCGAACAGCACCCGCTCCGCGGCCCGGCCCTGGTGGGTGGGGATGACGTGCTTGAACCCGAAGATGCGGCGGACGGTCCTCTCCAGGTTGAAAAAATTGCGGGCCCCGGCGTAGGACTCGTCCCCGATCATCATTCCGGACCACTGGTTGTCGCTCATGGCCGAAGTGCCGGAATCGGTGAGGAGGTCGATGAACACCTTGTCGGCGGGGATGTTGAAGACGTTGTAGCCCCCCCGGTGGAGGAGCGTCTCCCGCTCGGACTTCGTGGTCCGGCGGATGGGCTCGACGACTTTGATCCGGTAGGGTTCGGGGGGCAGGCTCGGTTTGGCCATGACCTTGTTCTCCTTGGCCCGACAGGGGCGGACGTTCAAAACGAAACGAGTTTCTTGAAGCGCCGGAGCCGGACCCCGATGTCGCGCCGGGTCAGGCTCCGGAAGCGGTCCACGCCGAAATCCTCGATGACGAACGAAGCGATGACGCTGCCGTAGACCGCGGCCTTGCGGATCTGCCGCTGCGAAAACCCGCCGGCCCGGTCAAGGAAACCCAGGAAACCCCCGGCGAAGCTGTCTCCGGCGCCGGTGGGATCGACTACGTCCTCGCAGGGGTTGGCCAGGACGCCGAACAGGAAATCCCGTCCGAGGACGAGCGCCCCGTGCTCGCCCTTCTTCATCACGACCAGGGACGGCCCGGCCTCCATGATCTTCTTCCCGGCCCGGATGAGGTTCACCTCCCGGGTCAGCATCTTGATCTCCTGGTCGTTGGCGAAGAAAATGTCCACCCGGCCGAGGACCCGCATCAAGGCTTCGGGCTTGGTCTCGATCCAGTAGTTGATCGTGTCCATGGCCACCAGCCGGGGCTTGGTCACCTGGTCCAGGATGGCTTCCTGAAGGTCGGGGTCGATGTTGGCCAGGAAGAGGATGTCCGCTGAGCGGTAGTCGGCGGGAAGGGTCGGCCGGAAATCCTGGAAGACGTTGAGCTCGGTCTTAACGGTCTGCCGGACGTTGGGGTCGTAATCGTAGCGGCCCGCCCAGTGGAAGGTCTTTCCTCCCGGCCGGACCTCCAACCCTTGGGTGTCGACCGACCGGGAGCGGAGAAAGGCGATCATCTCCTTGGGGAAATCCTCCCCCACCACGGCCACGATCTTGGGCCGGGTGAAGAAGCTGGCGGCCAGGGCGCAGTAGGTCCCGGACCCGCCGACGATCTTGTCCCTCCGGCCCCAGGGGGTCTCGATGGAATCGAAGGCGACCGAACCGACGATGACCAGGCTCATTTGAGGAACGGCTCGATGAGGAGGCCCAGCTTCTTCTTGAGCGGCGCGGGAATCGACCGGGGGTCGGTGACCATGGCCGTCTTCAGGGCCTCGGCGCACCCGCAGCGGGACTCTTTTTGGGGCCGGACGAGGCCCAGGGCTTTCTTGATGATGGCCTGGGCGTTGCCGATGTTGGCCCTCAGGTTCTCCATGATGAGGTCGACCGAGACCGTCTCCTCGGTCTCATGCCAGACGTCGTAGTCCGTGACCAGGTTCATGGTGGCATAGCACATCCCCGCCTCCCGGCAGAGGCGGGCTTCCGTCGCGGCGGTCATGCCGATGACGTCGCATCCCCAGGAGCGGTAGATGCGGGACTCGGCCTTGGTGGAAAAGGCCGGCCCTTCGATGCACAGGTAGGTCCCCCGGGGGTGAACCCTCAGGCCCAGCGTCCGTCCCGAGTCGAAGAGGGTCAGGGCCAGCTCCCCGCAGACGGGCTCGGCGAATCCGATGTGGGCCGCAGCGCCGGCGCCGAAGAAGGTCGCGGGCCGGCGGGTGCGGTCGAAGAACTGGTCGGAAAAGATGATGTCCCTCGGCCGGACCTCCTCCTTGAGCGAGCCGCAGGAGTTCACCGAGATGACCCGCTCGACGCCCAACATCTTGAAGCCGTAGATGTTCGCCCGGAAATTGACGTCGGCCGGAAGGAACCGATGTCCCCGGCCGTGGCGGGACAGGAAGGCCACGTCCCGGCCATCCAGGCGGCCGACGAAATAGGAATCCGCGGGAAGGCCGAAGGGCGTCTTGAGCTTGACCTCGCGGACGCGCTCGATACCCTCGATGGCGTAGAGCCCCGTCCCTCCCAGGATGCCGATCTCGGCCCGCGGCTTGGACGGCGCGGCCGGTTGCTTCACGGACTTGACGGCGCGGATAGGGGGTGATTTTTTCCTAGGAGCGGCCATGGGTCCTCCTTCCGGCTTCCTTTAAAAAGATTCATATATAATGGATATCCGCATTAGTCAAGCCGCCGCCGCGGACGGATTCCCAGAGGGGTCGGCGGCCTCTGGAGGCGCGACCCGGCCTGGTCACTTGGCGGAAAAGGTCAAGGATTTGGCCGCGTTGAGGTAGTGGGGCACAAAGGCGCTGTAATAGTCCTGGTCCACTGTTAAGACCACGACAAAGACCACTTCGGCCTTGTAGGTCAGGAACTGCTTTTGCCTGACCTTCGAACCTTCGTAGGTATACTCCATATCCAGCTCCCGGCCGGAGTTCGCCGCGGCGGTCGTCCAGGTGTCGCCCCGGACCCGGCCCCCGCCGCCCGTGATCTGATCAATGAGCTGCTGGGCGACAAGGTTGACCGCTTCCTTGGCCTTGGAATCATCCGCCCCGGTGATGGGCACCACCTGGACGTTCAGGCTGGCGATGGGCTTGTTGGCGGCATTCGCCAGGAACATGCAGACGACGCTCGGAGCCCCTTTGTCTCCCTCGACCCACTGGGCCGGGACCTGGATGGAAAACCCGTGCTCCCGGCTGGTGAACGTCTTGTATTCGGGGTGGCCGGGCGTGGATTTGCCCGCGACGATGGTGAATCCGATGATGCCGTATTCCTTCTTGTTGAGATGGAAGATCACCTTGTACTTGCCGATGAACCAGCCCGCGGCCGGAGGGTTGAGCTTGAAGGAAAAATACCCTGTCCCGTAGATATCGGGATAGTCTTGAACGGCGATCTGACGCGGCCCGCCCTTATCCAGATAGAAGACCACGATCTTGACCTGGGTCCCCTGAGGCGCATTCAAGAGCTTGGCCGTGATATAGACCGGCTTGGCCTCGGCCGAGAACGTATCGCTGACATCGATGGGGCTTTGCAGCTTGGAGTCGACCGACCTGGACGTTCGCATCTCG
>Ga0209254_10000621_pt1 | contig 29630 bp, 27 predicted proteins | sample FrelakmetDIP11DI_FD_187148 | JGI IMG/M metagenome (GOLD analysis project Ga0209254, IMG submission 187148) | Freshwater lake sediment microbial communities from the University of Notre Dame, USA, for methane emissions studies - DIP11 DI (SPAdes)... | ecosystem: Environmental > Aquatic >... | reverse complement strand
GGACAAATAGGGGAGCATCTGATCCGGCCACATGTCGCCGATCGCCACCAGCCCCTCCTCCGGGACGAAGATCATGATGTCGCTCGTCGTGTGGGTGCCGCCGACCGAATAGAGCTCCACGGTCATGTCGCCCATGTCGAGGACCAGGCTCTTGTCGAAGAGGATCGAGGGAAACGTCGGAGTGAAGCCCGTCTGGAGCTCCTCGATGACCGACCTCAACAAGACGAGGCCCTCCCGGAAGAAATGGAATTCCTCGGAATCCGGGGCCGCCTTCGTCTGCCTCTCCCCCCAGTCCTGGAGCATCCCCTTGAACTTATCGAGCTGTTTCGCCAGCCCCTCGCCGACGAGCTCGCTCTTCATTCCCTCCGGGACCGTCTTGTGCCCGATGATCGTCGCGTCGGCGTAGACCTGGTTGCCGGCGGTGTGGTCATGGTGGAAGTGGGTGTTGATGAGATACTTGATGTCCTTGCGGCCGAATTCCTTCTCGATGGCGGCCCGGATCCTGGCGTCGATCGACCGGAGGAGATTCGCCTCGATGACGACGACTCCCCGCGCGGTCGAGAGGGCGACGACGCGGATCATCTGCATATGGTCGCCGACCCAGGCGAAGAGGACCCGGTCGCTGAACTTCTGAGTGTGAAGGGGCAGGTCGGCGGCGGTCTGGCCCGCCGGCGCCTGGGCGAACAGCATGGCCGTCAGGATCAGAACGATAAAGATCCCGATTAAAAGCGTTTTCAATTCGATACTCCTTGTCCTGTTTTTTGGCTCCTCAGCTCTTCTATGAATCCGGCATCGACCCAGTAGATGTGCCCATTTCGCGAAAAGAACAGGTACCGACCGTCCGGAGAAAATGAAGCGCCCGCTTCGGGGCCTGCAGTGTTGATCCTCTCCCCCAGGTTACGCAGCTCCCCCCAGTTCCCGGACTGGTCGAGGGACGAGGCGTAAAGGTCCCAGTCGCCGAATCCCCCCTCCCGGCGGGCGTGGAGAATTATGGTGCGCCCGTCCGGCGAAAGGCAGGGACCGCTGATCTGCCCGGAAAAGATTTTTTCCCCGACCTTCATCGGCGCGGAGAATCCGCCTTCTACGGGTGATGAGCGATAGAGAGAGCGGACGTCTCCCGACTGGCCCATGACGTACAGGCTTCCATCGGCCGCGGCGTATGGCTGGACCACGATTTCGATGTCGTCGAAGGCAGGGATCCTCTTCGGTTCGCCCCACTCCCCGCCGCGCTTTTCCGATACCCAAATGGAGGGACGCTTTTCCGCTTCCCCCGCGCCGCTGCGCGGCCGATTGGAGACGAAGTACAGCTTCTTGCCATCCGGCGAGAGACACGGCTCGTTGTTTATATACTCCTGGGAGAAGGGAAGTACGGCCGGTTCGGACCAGCCGTTGCCAGTCGACCGAGCACTGAAGATGCCCATTGTCCCGTCGGGCTTCCGCTCCCAATAGATGATCTCGGAACCGTCGGGGGAGACGAATAGATCGCCCTGAATTCCCTCCTTGGATATGATCCCCGGGGCGAAGATTTCCGGCGTCGTCCCCGGCGGCTTCTGGCCGAGGTACGGGCCGGCGAGCTTGGGGAAATCGGTTTGCTGGGCATTAACTACCACTACAATAAGTAGCAAGCAAGTAACAAGAATTAGTTTTATCATTTTGATTTTTCCTTAATGTTGTTTTCTGTAAACCTTCTTTTCGATGGCCACCGTCATGTCCTTCTTAATCCGAAAATGATATCCAACGCCTTCGATGTCTGGATCATACTTTTCGCCCTGCGTGAACATGGCCTCGTATGGTTTATCAAAAAGGGAGATATCTATTTCACCCCGAAAGTTCCATAAGATTTCTTTGTCGGCCAGATCGGATTCCTCGAGAACAAAATCCTGACGATAGAGTTGTGTATCCTTAGAGGATAAATCATCCATCTGAATATTTCCGGTATACAAAATTATGTCTCCAGCTTTTACTAGAAAACGTCCCTTACAGGTGCCTCGCGTGATCTCACCCGGGAATTCAAAAGTCAGTCGGTAGCTGAACGGAATCTTTTTGCCCGATGATGTCTCTTGCTTCAGCTCCGGCTGCTGAATTCGCGTGGGATCCAATTCAGGCTTGCCCAGCCATTGTTCAAACCATTCAATGGTCATCCGGTTGAGTGTATCCACCGTGGGACTGACTTCCACGTTCCAGTGATACGGTCGGTACATGTGTTTCGCATTCTTAACCCGGACAAACGTCGTGGGCACGCCGGCCTTTTTCAAAGCCTCATAAAGGATTTCGGATTGATTGATGATGACCATGGCGTCCTTCTCGCCGTGCCCGATAAACACAGGGGGATCTTTGGGGTCAATGTAATTCAGGGGATTGGCCAGGCAAGCGAGATCAGCTTTTTCCCGGAGAGGCCCTCCCAGGAAAAGCGATGGCGGGGAATCCGGGGAAAAGACGTCAGTTCGGTCGGGCAAGTCTGCATCGTTCATCTTAGAAAAATCGGTCGGGCCGAAGTGATCCACTACGGCCTGGACACGGCTGGAATAATCCTCGTAGCCGCCATGTCCTTCCAGATATGTATCTCCGCCCGACGTTCCCAACAGGACTGCCAGGTGCCCCCCCGAGGAAAATCCCGTAACGCCGATCTTATCGGGATTGATCTGATATTTTTCGGCATGAGCCCGCAGCCACCGGATGACGGTTTTGCAGTCATGGACGGCCGCCGGAAAGGGAGCGATATCGCTGGTGCGGTGAGTAATGCAGACGCCGATGAACCCGTATTTCGCATAGAACAGGGCGTCATCCGGCGATTTGTTTACCACTCGCCATGCCCCTCCTGGTATGTCCACGATGGCAGGCGCCGGCGACTTAAGGCACTTGGGAACAGCAATATCGAGTTTTAGTTCGTATCCATCTATGACAGCATAAACAACATCCTTCCATACCGTTATGTCTTCCTTTTGGAGCGGTACATTTTGTTGAGCTGTGGTTATCGTTGCCATAACCAACAGTAAACAGTTAAAGAAAATTAGTTTTTTCATTTTTATTTTTTCTTTCATTATATAATTCTAAGAAGCATGCCAGCATTATTTGCCGGGATTTTCGAATACCGGCGTCGACTCCCAATCCGGGAAGGGAGGCTTCGCGCCGCCGGTCCAATTCTCGTGTCCGATGGTCTCGGCATACATGATCAGCCAGCGATTATCCTCTTGTTTCCAACCGGCGCGGGTGATCCTGAGGCTATAGCCCTTGTTCCCGCCGGGAGATTCAATTTCGACCTTCTCTTGGATGATGGCAATCCAGCCATCCGCCGTCGATTGAACCGTCAGCTTTAACTTGATTCATTCCTTCGGTCTCAGCTCTTCAAGAATCTCTGTCGAGACCCAGTACAGATCACCTTGCTCCTGTTCCATTTTGGTGAAGAAGAGATATTTCCCGTCGGGAGTGATAAATGGCTGACCGGCATTAATTTCTATTGGTACTTTTTTGGGTTCGGTCCAATTTCCGTCATTTCCTTTCCGTGAGAAATAGAGTACACTCCTGCCCTGTTGCCCGGATTCGGTCACCGTGTAAACGATATAATTTTCATCGGGAGCAATCCATGGATGCTGGCTATGGGGATATTTATTCAAAGGAGGACCAAGTTTTTCAAGTTTCTCGTACTTGCCGTTCACCAATTTCAAGATACCCAGACACTCGCTACCAGGACCGCTTGGACCAGTGTTTGTTCTGGCTGTCATGCCACCAGAAATATCGGTGGTATATAAGGTTCCATTTGCCGTAGAAGAAATATGCATCGTCTTCATGGGATTGAATGGCTCACCCGGGTCTTTTACTTCTCCCCAACCTGTTCCATTTCGTTCAACATATAAAGTGAACATCTGAAGTGCTCCTGCAACGACTCTTCCTGATTGAAAATATAACCTTTTATTATCAGGTGTTATGAAAGGCTCGAATGCATCTTGTCCAGAGAACAGTGCAACAGCAGGTTCAGTCCAGGCTCCATCAACGAGTTTGCTGAACATGACGACTCGATGGTTAAGTACCGGATGTAAGCGAGTAAAATAGAATTCATTTCCATCGGGTGAGAAGCAAGAAGAAAATTCATGTGAAGCAGTCGAGACGATATCGGGAGCAAAGATAATCGGCGTTGTCCTCGGCATCTTCTGATCGAGGTACGGTCCTTTCAGAACCGGAAACTTATGAGGGTCTGAATTTCCGCCCAATTTCATGATCGCGTTCATGAGATCAGTATTGTTTTTTTCTGCGGCAATGTTATAAGCCGATTTGCCCGCAAGCGTCCGTTGATTAATATTCACTCCCTTTTGAACAAGGAATTCCATCATCGCAGCCTTGCCACCATTTGCCGCGAAGTGAATAGGAGTCCAACCGTAAACATCTGCTTGCAATTCGAGCGGAATGCCTTTAGCTACAAGTGCATTCACTATTTCAACCGATCCACCGCTGATTGCTTTATTCATCGTGATTCGGTTACGCGATTCATCGCTGAATAAATCCCGATCTCCTTTTTCAACTGCAACATTAAACATACGATCAAATCCTTTTTCTGCAGCGGTTTGGAGGACGTCGATGCCTTTCTCGCCGGTCATATCGATGGCAGCACCCTTATCCATGAGAATATCCAGCGTCTCTTTGTTTCCCTCAATTAAAGCAATATTGAGTGGCGAAAATCCGTATGGATCCTTAACACTCAAATCCGCTCCTTTGTCCAACAGAAGCTCGACAAGTTCTTTTCGACCGACTCGGGCAGCCCAGAACAACGGCGTCCATCCCATAGTGTTTTTCGCATTGACTTCAGCCCCATGTTCTATCAGCCATGCAGCCATCTTCGGATTATTCACGGATGCCGCAGCATGAAGCGGTGTGCTCTTCGATGTATTTTTGTTATTGATATTCGATCCTTTGTTCAAGAGATACGATGCTATTTCAATATTCCCGTTCGCCGCTGCCCAATGAAACGGTGTTCGCCCGCCTTGATCTTTCAGACTTAACAGCGAGATGTCTTTTTCAATCAGTTCTTTTGCTTTCACTAAGTTGCTATCCTTCACTGCCTGGAAAATATCCTGAGCGTACATGCTGATCGTCGCAACCAATAGCATACAAGTAATTAGAATTAGCTTTTTCATTTTGATTTTTCCTTTCATTAATTTATTCTAATAAGCATGCCAGCATTACTTGCCGGGAGTTTCGAATTCCGGCGTCGACTCCCAATCCGTGAAGGGAGGCTTCGCGCCGCCGGTCCAATTCTCGTGTCCGATGGACTCCATATCCGTGATCATCCACCGGTTTTCGATTTGCTTCCAACCTGCGCGTATGATCTTGAGGCTGTAGCCTTTGCTCTTTCCCGGAGTCTCGAATTCGACCTTCTCTTGGGCGATAGCAACCCAGCCATCTGAAGTTGTTTGAACTGTCAGCACGGTGATATCGTATCTCGTCAGCTTCTCGTTTGGCCGAACGGCCGAGATTCCGTCGATAAATTCCTGACGAACGAGCTTTCTTCCCGGTTGCTGAATAGTGAATCCCGGAGCAAGCCATTTCTCGAATGTTTCCCTGTCCAAGGCAAGGCGAGCGCGACCCCAGTCAAGATAACCGTTGGCGATGATCTTCCGAGCTTCGTCTGTCGTCAAGGTCAATCGATCCTGAGCGCTCATTGAAGTTACTGCCGCCAGCAGCAAACAACCGATGAGAATCAGTTTTTTCATTTTGACATCTCCTATTCTTGGTTAATGGTTTAATTATTCCTTCGGCCTCAGCCGTTCGATGAGTTGAGCGGAAACCCAATAGATGTCGGAATTCCCGCATTGGGGCCTGAGACGGCTGTTCAGGATGTCGTCATAGGCCGGGTGATCGCCGAATAAGCCCAGGTTTCCGGAATAGCCCGTGAAAAAGATGTATCGACCGTCGGCCGAGATCCTGGCCGAGCCCTCGTTGAGCTTGGAATTGACGGCCGGCCCCAGGTTTTTAAGGGGCGCCCAGACTCCCCGTTTGTCCCTGAATGAGACGTAAAGATCCGTCTCACCAAGGGAATCTTCTTTCCTGTAGACGTTGACGATGTAGTAGCCTCCGTCGGGAGATACGACCCCGTCGAAGCTCCCTTGTTTGACGTTGACGCTTTCGGAGAGCCCCTCGGGTTCCGAGAACGCGCCGTTCCGGTATTGGGACCTGTAGATTCCGTCCCGCTCGGGCCGACCGCTCATGAGGGTGAAAAAGAATTCCCCGGCTTGGGACATTGATGGGCCGGAGACGTCTCCCCGGCCGTTGATCGGCGGGGGCAAAGGCTCCGGCTCGCCCCACCCGTCGCCGTTCCGTCGGCACCGCCAGATGTTGTACTTGTCCTTGAGCTCGGGTCGGCGGGTCGGCATGTCGGATTGGAAATAGAGGCTTGTGCCGTCGTAGCTGATGAAGGGATAGAGATAGGCGTATCCGTCCCCCGAAAGGCCCATCACTTCGGGAGGCGTCCACGAGCCGCCTCGAAGGCGGCTCCTGACGAGAGCCGAATGGACTTTGGACGAATGAGGCTTGTGATAGATCAAATTGAAGACGATTTCATCGTTTTTCGGCGTGAAGGCGCACAGGGCTTCGTCCAATCCCGTCGAAATGATGCCGGGCGCGAAAAGTTCGGGCGTCAGCCCCGGCGGCTTCTGGCCGAGGTAGGGGCCGGTGAGAACCGGGAATTCGTGTTGTTGAGCTCGGCTGATCAATGACAAAACAGGAAGACATATCACGATGATGGGAATCGCCCCGTGTTTCATGATGTCTTTCCCTTTTTTTTGAGGTGGTCGAAGATCTTGGTGCTGACCCAATAGATGTCGGATTCGGCCCTGAAAAACAGGTATTGTCCATCATGGGAAAGGGAGGCGGCAATGTTTCTCTCGCTCTCAAGGATCTGGCTGAGATTCGTCGCTTTTCCCCATGAGCCGTCGTTCTCGCGGAACGAGATAAAGAGCTGCGCCGCTCCCCCCGGCGGGTCGATGGTGTAGGAATCAAAGATCAGGAAGCTTTCGTCCGGGGCGATGCAGGGATGGCGTCCCGACATCCGGTTGGGCGCCGGCGATAGAACGCCGCCTTTCTGTCTTTCCAAGGGCCCGAAACGGCCGTTGACCAGCTTTGTCCGGGCGATGCCGTGTTTGCTGAAGTCTTCGTCATCTTGATCCGTGAGATAGATGGTCCCGTCGGTCGTCGTGGTGACGTACATCCCGTACCCCGCATAGCGAGGTTCTCCCCAGCCGTTTTCCGTCCTTTCGACTCTCCACAGGCCGTAAGGATCTTCCATCTCGGGCCTGTCGGGGTTGGGACGCATGCTGCCGAAATAGAGCGACCTGTTGTCCGCCGTGATATGCGGTTCATGGTTGCGGAAGTCTCCGTTGAAGGAAGCTGGCTTGGGCGCGGTCCAGCCCTCTTCTTCCCAGCGGCAGACCATGATGGTCATTCCGCGGTTGAAGTAAAATTCCTTTCCATCCGGGGAAAACGTGCAGGAAAATTCATGTCCGCCTTTTGTCGAGACGATCCCCGGGGCAAAAACCTCTTTTTTCAGTCCGGGCGGCCTTTGACCCAAGTACGGGCCTTTCAATCCCGTCTGTTTTCCGGCCGCGAAGAGGGCGTCTTCGGGAGTCGTCGGATGGCGCTCTTCGAACAGGTCAGCCATTCTTTCCAGACGCGATCGGGCGTTTTCGTTTTGAGGATCGAGCTCAAGGGATTTCCTATAGTTACGGATGGTGCTGTATTTATCGCCCCAGTAAAGATAAGCTTCGGCCAGGCTGTCGTAGACATTGGCCGACCGGGGAAAGGTCTCGGCATTCATCCGGAATACGGTCATCGCCTGCGGGAGCCTGTTCTGCCGGAGGAACCGATATCCCAGGGAATTGAACTGCGTCTCGCTGATAAGATATTTCTCCGGCTGTTTTTTGAGCTCCCGCAATTTACTTCTAGCCAGCTCGATCCCCTCAACTCCCTTTGCCGTGAGGATCTCTTCGATGATCTCAGCGGCCGAAATGAGATACTGGCTCCGGGACGCTTCGATATTGGTTTCGTGATAACCGCGGCTCTCTTCCTCCGGTCTCAACTTTTCGATCACCCGAATATCAACCCACCAAATGTCACCATCGACCGAAAAAAACAGAAACTTGCCGTCCGGAGAGATATAGGCTCCTCTCGTATCCGGTTTGAATCCGTGCTTGGTCAGGTCGATCCCTTCCCCCCATTGGCCGTTTTCATCCTTGAAACTAACGAATAGACTGCCGTTCTCGACATTGATGTCGAAAATGATGTAGCTGCCGTCCGGCGCGATGCAAGGATGCGTCTGATTTTCATAATGGGGCTGGATGGTCAGCCGTTCGGGACGGGAGAAACGTCCCTGGCTGAACGTCATGGAGGCAAGATAGTGCTTCGGTTGATCCCCCCAGACGGATTCGGTCGTATAATACCGGCCCGAGTCATCGCAGGTCAGATACATCCCCGGTCCCGCATATCTCGGATCCGACCATCCGGTGGGGGTCCTGGCCGACGCGTAGAACCCGGAGGGGCGGTTTTGTTCAGGCTGGAACTGCCAAAAGAAAAACAGCCATTGGTTGTCCGGGGAAACACAAGGATGGTAGGTGCGAGCGCCCTGGGCGACCGGCAAGGGAACGGGCTTTGTCCAGGTGCCGTTTTCGATCTTCGTGAAAAAGAGGACCGGGAGGATCTCGGGCAGAGCGTGCCGGTAAAAATAGTACTCTCGGCCGTCGGGGGAGAACGCGCCCTTGAAATCGATGAATTCCTTCGTCGAGACGATCCCCGGCGCGAAGACCTCGGGTGTCATCCCCGGCGGCTTCTGGCCGAGGTAGGGGCCGGCGAGAACGGGGGAAGGCTTTTTCCGTCCGGCCGCATCCTTCAGCGCGGCGGCCAGGGCTTCGTCAGCGGGAACACTGATATCCGGGATAACGCCGACGCCTTCCCAGTCCCGCTTGCCGACCGGCCCGATGGCCCTGGCATAGGGGAGCCCCATCCAGAACTTTTCATTGACGGCGATGGCAATCACCGGGTGGGCGCCGCCGCGGGTTTTTTCGCCGACCACGGTCGCACGCTTCAGGTCCTGGAGACAGTAGGTGAAGGCCTCGGCGGCCGAATAGGTCATCGAACTGGTCAATACATAGACGGGTTTCTTCGGCCCGAAAGGTTTCCCGGAAATATCCTTGAAAGTATAAAAATCCTGGGTGCTGTTGTCCAGCCGGCTGTAGCGGCTGCCGAACAGCATCGGTTTTTCGAAGAGATAGCTGGCGAGCAGGAGATCGACTCCGGGTGCCCCGCCGGGATTGTCGCGCAGATCGAAAATCAATACATCGCAGCCGGCCACGATGGACATCGCCTTGGCCGCCGCCCCCTTCGCCCGCTCGGGATCGCAGAACTTGTCGAGGCGGATGTAGCCGATGTTGCTGTAAATGATCTTGACCTCGGTAAAACCCCAGGATGAATCGATCTCGGGTGAATCAACCGGAGCCGCCTCTTCTCTGGGAAGAGGGCCGAAGCCGATGTGGATATGCTTGTCCTGGGACAGGGAAACAAGGTCCGCGGTCAGCTTGTTCGCCAGCTGGACCCCATTGGTGTATTTGCGGTAATGGCCGGCGGTTTTGTTGCCCAGCAGCGCAACGGCCATCTTTTCCCCCAATTCCGGGATGACGTATTTCTGATTCAGGATCTGTGCCAATTGGTCGATGGTTTTATCCACCAGCGCCGGGTCGATTTCCAGGTCTCCCTCCGAAGCCCCCCTGCTTATGGAAAAAGCGGTCAAATAATGAGGTTCGCCGGCGTCCACATCGAAACTGACCGTGTACAGCATGCTGCTATCCTTCCGGGAGCAGACCACCACGACGATTTCATTTTCGGATACCTGCTGGCAGGCGGTGGGGATCAGCGGCCCGGTGCTGGAATAGACCATGCGGTAGAACCGGATCTGCTTCTCGATGGGATTGCTGTCGATGTAGGATTTCGGCCTGTACTTTTTGATGAACGCCTCCATCTGGCCGTCGTCGCCTGAGGCAAATGTCTGGAAATAGGCCGCGGCGCAGCGTCCCGCCGGAGAGTCGGGCATGGCGACCGGTTCCCGGCCGGCCGCCTGGACAGACGCCGCTATAGCATGGAGTGAAAACGATCCTGTAGCAGCAAAGATGGTCAAATAAAAAACCCATGACATTCTTTTCATTTTCCCCACCTTTTCATTCTTGGTATCCTTCCTTCGGCCTCAACTCCCCGATGATCCTCGGTGTTATCATCGTATTCCCTTGAGTTTTGTATTTATCCTGTTCAACGCATCAATAAAAATGCCGAGGTGGGGAGAAGAATTTTGGACCGCTTTTTTGTGGGCCGCCTCCAGCGTCTGTTTCGCCTCTTCCAATTGACCGTTTGATTCCAGAGCGCGGCCGAGCTGCAGCCAGGCCATCTCCGAATTGGGGTTGTATTCCAGATGGCCGCTCTTTCATTTCAATCCTTTCGGCCGCATCTTATTGAGCGGTCATGCTGATGGCCGCTTCCAGGAACAGGCAACCGAAATACTTCATCTGTCGGTCTTCAGCGCCTCTTTTCGCAAGCCTTCAATGAAGGAGGCATCGACCCAGTAGGGAGTGATGTTCTGAACGAAAAAGAAGACCTTGCCGTCGGGGCTGATGACCCCGCTCGACGTCCCCTGTCCGCCGTGGACGATATCGCCCATGTAGACGGGCCGGGTCCATCGGCCGTCCGGTCTATGAAAGATGATCGAAATCACGGCTCCCCTCGGGTCGCCGAACCTATAGGTGATCAGATGGTCTTTAACCGCGCAGTCATCCCGGCCGTTCGTGTCGATGAGGTCGTCGATGCCGACGGGTTCCTCATAAGCGCCGTTGACGAGCTTTGACTTGAACATCTGGGTCCCCCGGACGCCCGGGCCGAAGGCCTTGAAGTAGATCGTTCCGTCCCCCGCCGGCGAAGGCAGCATTTCGTTGGTGGCGTCGCGGCTGGGAGGCGAGCCGAGATGTTTGGCCCGGCTCCAGGAGCCGTCCGGTTCTTTTTCCGCGTACCATAGATCGACGAGCGCAGCGGTCTCTCCCGCTTTCGGCCGTTCGGAAGCGAAATAGATTCTCGTCCCGTCGGCGGACAGCATCGGGTGCCATGATTGGAAGTTCGAGAAAGGCGCCGCCTCGGGTGCCGTCCAGATCCCGTCCACTTCCCTCATCCGCCAAATCCTCTGATATCCCGCGCCGGGCAGGAAATATCCGGTCCAGAACACCTCTTTCCCGTCCGGAGAAAAGATCATGGGACTGTAGGATCGATAGATATCCCGGAAGAGCTCGGGAACGAATGGTTCCGGTTCGGTTCCGGGGGGCTTCCGACCGAAGTATTTCCCCGAGTATTTCGGAAACGCCCTGGGCGAATCCTTGGCCCCGCTCCTCCGAAGGAACTCCGCGATCTCCATATTCCGCGAAGCGACGGCGAAGTGCAGCGGCGTCCCCCCGTCCTTACTTGTGGCCTCGAGCGATGCGCCTCGAGCCACAAGAAGCTTGGCCGCGTCCAAGCCGCCCATGATCGCGGCTATATGCAGCGGGGTCAGGCCGCCGTTCTGGACGGAATCGATATCGAGGCCGCTATCGATCAGGTGCCCGGCGATTTCGGCCTTGTTCGCCGCCGCCGCGAAATGAAGAAGTCCGGCTCCCAGCTTGGTCCGGTAGCGCAGGTCGGCGCCGTTCTTTTGCAGGAGCTTGACCATCTCGAGATTGCCCGACTTGACCGCAAAGCTCGACGGAGTGTCCCCGTAATAGTCTTCCCTGAAAACCAGGTTGACTTCGGCGCCGTCGGCGATCAGGAGCGCGGCGATCTCAAGGCTGTCGGCCAGGATCGCCCGTAAAAGAGGCGTAAATCCAAAACGGCTTTTGCCGGCGGCGTTCGCGCCATGCGCCATCAGCTGTCGGACGGCGGCGAGACTGCCTGATTGCGCGGCGTACATGAGCGGCGTGTTCCCCCCGGCGTCTTGGACGTTCACGTCGGCCTTGCGGGCGACCAGGAGGGCGAGCCCCTGGTCATGCGCCCTTGACGCCAGGCTGTGCAGCGGGGCGGTTCCGTCAAGGTCCTGAGCATTGACATCCGCCCCTTTTTCAACCAGGTATTTCAAAACATCAAAATGAACGCCCCGGCACGCCCAGTGCAATCCCGTTCGCCCGTCCGAATCCTTGGCCTGGACAAGCCGAGAATCCGCTTCCACTAAGGCCCTGATCTTGGACAGGTCACCGGCCTTGACCGATTCGAATATGTCTTGAGCGTGGACGCTCGACGCCATCGCCAGAAGCAGGAGCAGTCCGGTCAAGGCCGTTTTTTTCACCGCCGTTCCTCAGCAAGCGGTGTGGGCGGTGAGTTCATGCCTTCATCTCATCTATCGCCGGCGAAGGAGAAGTGCTGGGAGACGACGACCCACTTCCCGCCCCGCTTCTCCACGACGCCCGTCCAGCGGGCGTTCTCCCAGGAGGCCGGCTCGCCCTTGTAGGTGTTGATGTCGTCGAGCACGCAGTAGAACCAGGCGACTTCTCCGCACCGGGCGAAGGTGATTTCCAGGTCTTTCAGCTCGTGCCGGACGTACTGGAAGTCCGGGCTCATCCAGAAGGGGACGTTCGTCTTGACGTCCTCGAAGCGCTTGATGACCCGCTTCCCGGGCGTGACGCTGACGTAATCCTCGTCGTTAGCGATCGAGCCGTAAAAGAGGTCGAGGTTCTTGTCCTTGGCCCAGCCGATGACCGAGCTGATGACCCGGGCGATTTTCTGTTTCTCCGCCCCTTGATCTTCGGCCTGTCGTTTGGACGGTTGATCGTTCGATTCCGGCGCCCTATTCTCAGGCAAAGCGAGCTCCAGCCATCCTTCGGTGCTCTTGAGGTCGCTCTCCGCCGGATAGATGACCAGGCCCTTCGGGTCGCCGGCCAGGAATCTCATTTTTAGACGGCGGCCGGAGAATTTCGACAGAGCGATCTGGTATTCTTTGCCGTCGGACGGGAAGAGCGTCTGGCGATACCCCTCCCTCGGGCGGCCCGCCGCCTGCCATTCGGCCTTCTTCTTGCTGTCCGACTTGATCTCGTTCGCGTCCCAATCCTTGGTGTAGCCGATCGTCGTTTCAGTGGCGGTTTTCGGATTTGCGTCCGGGACAGGCAGGGTCAACACGCCTTCGCCCAGCTGCCCTGAGGAATGCATCTGATAGACCGTCCCGTCGTCCGCCGTCATCCACAGGTCCGTGATGACGCCGCGGCCGTCCTCGAATTTCAAACCCAGGAAGAGATGGCCGGAATTCGTCTTCAGGAAGAGGTCGACCCGCTCATGGACGGGCACCTTCAGGGCGTCATCCCATTCTCCGGGGGCGAACAGCCCGTCGAGCAGCACCGGCCGGCCGTTCCCTTCGGGGACGGTCAGCGTGGGAAAGGCGATCTCGGCGGTCGAAGATCGGGCTCCTTCGCCGGCCCAGGCGGGCAGGGCGACTGCTAGAATGAGCGCCGTCAACGCGGCGAATGCCGATTTTTTCATTTTTCCCTCCCCTATGAGCTTCGCCCCGCCCGACGGAAGCGTGCTCGAATCCCGGCCCCGGGCGGCTATTTCGTCCTGGGCGAGGAGTCGGTCGTGCCGTTGTCGTAGAGGCCGACGATCTCGAAGGCCCGGCCGTCCTTGACCTTGAATTCCACCCGAAAATAGCCCAGCCCGACGACCTCGAAAAGAGTGTCGGTCATGGGGACCATCTTGTATTTGGCGTCCGTCCGCTGGTAGAAGAGGCTTCCGTTCTCGAAGGTGACCTTGCGCTCCCCGTAGACGCCGACATAGGCTTTCAGCAAGTTCTCGTCGACTTTCGGCGGATTGGCCTTGGCCTTCATCCCGGCTAGGATCCATTCGTATTCGGCCTTCCGTTCGGGAGCGGCCGCCTTGGAAGCGAGCTTCTCGAGGGCCATGGAATAGGCCTTGTCGTAGGCCTGGTCGGCCGGAACGGCGATGTCCGGCGCGACTCCCGTCCCCTCCCAGTTGGTCTTGGAGACGGGATTGATCGCCCGGGCGAAGGGTACGCGGAGGAGATAGTCCGTCTGAACGATCATGCCTCTGGTCGGATGGGCTCCTCCGCCCGTCGTCTCGCCGATCACCGTCGCCCGCTTCTGGTTCTTCATGTTGTAGGTGAATTCCTCGGCCCCGGAAAACGTGCGTTTGCTGGTGAGGATATAGAGATCGGCATTGACCGGCTTCGGCCCCGGGACATAGGGCAAGGTCCAATAGTGCTGCGTGCTGTCCGTGGACCGGGTGTAGAGGTCGTTGAGATGGGTCGGGCCGTCGAAGAAGTAGGAGCAGATGAGCTGGATCTGGGCCGGCTGCCCGCCGCCGTTCTGGCGGAGATCGACGATGATAGCGTCGCAATTCGCCAGGAAGTTCATGGCCGCGATCGCCGTCGGGCCGGCCTGGTCGGGGGAGGCGAAATAGCGGAAGTCCAGGTATCCGACCGCGCCCGGCAGCCGCTCAACCTTGTAGAAGCCGAAGTTGTCCCGCCGGGATTGCTGGAGCTGTCTCTCCCGGACTTTCCTGGCGTCTTCCTCGTTTTGGCTTTGGAGCCGCCGGAAGTCGGCCGTCCTCTCGGGATTGAAGGCGAAGCCGATGTGGCCGTCCTTGCTCACGGCGGTCAGGGTTCTCGAGACCGCCTGGGCGAATTCCGGGGCCGTGTTGAGCTTGTCGAAATCGCCTTTTTTCAGCTGGCCGCGGAGGGCGTCCTCCATCTTCTTGGCCGTCTCGGCGAAGATGTAGTTCTGGTTCAGGAGCGAGGCGATCTCGTCGATGACGGCCTGCTTCTTGGCGGCATCGAGGGCCGGAGCGGACTGCGGCTGGGGGAACGCTTCCGGCGCGGCGAAGGCCAGAACGACCAGAATGACGAACCCCCAAAAAATGACTTTGCGTGACATCAGGATCCTCCAATTTAAAGTCTTTGATATTCTTGTCAACGCTTCGAGCGGAACGAACGTTTCGGACAGGGAGCTAGGCCTTTGATGAGGAAGTCGGCGATGCGGCCCGCGTCGGCGGCCACGTTCTCCCGCTCGCCCAGCTCCCGGGCGGACAAGCTGTACGGAAGGAGGGAATTCGTGCACTGGACGAGAACGCGGGACGCGGACCTCGGGTCGGGGCAGTCGAGCGTCCCGGCCTTGACGCCTTCGCGGAGGACGTCTTCGAAGATTTTTTCCTCGATCCGGAAATATTTTTCGCGGCGGGCGAGGAAGGCCGTCCGGACCGACGCCAGAAGGTCGCTGAGGCTCTGGGAATAATGGGAGACGCTGTCGAAGCGGATGAGAACGCGGGCCGAGAGCATTTCCCGAATTCGGGCGGGGTGGGAGGCGGATGACGCCGCGATGTTCCGGAGCTTGGACGCGACCCGCCCGGCGATCCGGTCGATGTGGGACAGGATCAGCTCCTCCTTTCCGGGGAAGTGGAGATAGATCGTGCCCTTGCCGATGCCGACCTGGCGGGCGACGTCCTCCATGGTCATTTTTTTGTAGCCGAACCTGGCCAGGAGGACGTCCACGGCGTCCAGGATCAGGTCCCTGATGTCCTCGCGCCCAGCGATGTGTCGCATCCCGACTCCTGACTAATGACCTATGACCAATATAGTATTTTGGTCATATTAAAAAGTCAAGAGAAAAATGGAGAGAGATCGTCTCCGGGCTAGCTTATAGGCCTCCCGGGCCTTGTCGAGCAGCAAAACGTCGTCGACGTCGCTGTGGATGATGTAGACCGGGGTCGTGGTGATCGGCGCAAACGCCGGGGCTAGGGCATGGTGAGGGTCTCGTGGGCGAGGAGGAGCATGCCTTGGGCCGGGACGCCGTAGGGGCAGGCCGCCTCGCAGGACCCCGGACAGTCCCGGCAGGCGTCGGCCCGGGCCCCGGGGATCGAGGCGTAGAATCCCATGGCCGCCTTTTCCCGTCCTTGGGCCGCGAAGTAATGCTGGTAGCGCAGGATCGTATTGACGGGCACGCCGTGGGGGCAGCTCGGTTCGCAGAGGCCGCAGGCATGACGGCAATAGAGCTCCCCGCAGCCTTCGCTGAAGGCCTCGAGCTTTCCCTTCTCGGGCGAGGTCAGGCGCGTCCCTGAAAGGCGGACGATGGCCCTGAGGTCGCTGTAGGTCTGGGTCTGGCAGCAGGCCGTGGCGACGTTCGAGTTGCCGAGAACGAAGCGGATCGCCGCATCGCGCATCTCCTCGGGGTTCGTGAGGCCGTGCTCGCGGATGAAGTCCTGGGCCGCCTCGAATTTCTCCCTGTACCGGGCGAGCCCGTCGGCATAGAGGGGATGGACCTCCTTGTTGTTCTTTTCCAGGTCCTCGACCCGGGATTTCAGGGTATGGTAGATCCCGGTGGGCGTCGTCTTCATCAGGGCCACGCCGATCTTCTTCTCCCGGCAGACCTCGAGGACCTTCTCGGCGTTGTCGCGGCGGAGAAAGTTGTAGGCCATGAGAAAAACGTCGAAGCGGCCGTCCTCGGCGGCGGCGAGGAGGATCTTCTCCATCGTCTCCTCCGGATCCCTGAACCAGAAGGTCCCGTGCTGGGAGACCCCGACGTGCCTGACCCGGCCCTCGGTCTTCAGCTCGGCCATGGCCGCGTGGAAGCCCTCGGTCTTCAGCGTGTCCGCTTTTTCCGGGCAGTGCATCATCAGGCAGTCGACGGAGTCGAGCCCGAGCTCTTCGAGGGATTTGCGGGCCCTCTTGAGAAAGCCTTCCTTGGACGTGTCTTTTTCGACCTGGAGCTTGGTCGTGACGAAGAACGACTTCCGGTCCAGCCCCTTGAGGGCCCGGCCGAGGGCCCGGTGATGGCCGGGATACTGCTCGGCCGAGTCGAAATAGTTCATCCCCGCCTCATAGGACGCCCGGATGACGCCCTCGTCCAGGATGAACCCGCAGGAGAGGTCGGAGACCTTGAATCCGGTCCGGCCCAGGGTGCGGTACTCCCTGATCCTCGGAGCGGGGGAGGCCTCCGACTGGAGGGCGGAGGCTCCGGCTGCGTGAGCCTGTCCGGCCGCCAGGCCGGCTCCGAACGCTCCCAGACTCGTCGTCTTGATGAACTGCCTGCGGTTCAAGCGGCATGTGCTCATGAGACCTCCTTGACGCGGCCGGGATACGGCCCGCCGCGGACGGCGCCTAGGGATTTTTCGAGCCCGGTTTTAAGCACAAATCCATTCAATTCAATAGATTGCGACAGCCAAGCAACAAATCGGGCAAATCGGCGGCCGGCTGCTTTCTCCCGGTGCTTATTTCTTCGCGGTCAGGGTTTGGAAACACTTCAGCATCAGCTCGGCATCCGCCCTGTTATAGACGGGCCCTTTGGTGTCTTCGGCGCCGAAGGTCGTCCCGCCGGCCTTGACGTTGGCCACGAAATGAAACTCGGACTTGCCCATGACCGTCGACTCGTAAAGGAGGGCATCGGCTGTCTCCACGAGAAAAGCCTTGAGCTTGTTGAGGGTGTTGGCCTTGATTTCCTTCTTGAGGCTTTCGATGTCCTTGGCGCTTGAGCTGACCTCCACCTGGAAATTCGCGCCTTTCTTGATGAGGACATTGCCGAAATCATCGGCCGCCGTCGCGCCCTCCGGCGCCTGCATGACCACGGGGAAGGAATCGGACGCTTTTGAGAGATCGAGGGGGACGAGCTTGGGCCCCGCTTGCGGGCCAGCCGCAAAGACGGCCCAACAGGAAACGATGAAAATCAGGCCGATCACCATAATCGATTTTTTCATGAATTTCTCCTTTCTTCTTGTCCGCCCGGAGCGCATCAGCGCCTATGGAAACGGCTTCAAGCCGCATTCAGCCTCCGCAACCAAGCTTAGGCAGGCCTTCAGTCGATGTCAAGCACAAACCTCCGGGATTATATTCATCCGCCACAGATGGGCTTGGACCTCGGAGTCTCGTTTGTCCGTCTTGATTTTTTCCGAGCCATCGTCCTTACTCCATTCGGACGGGCGATCTTGTATGCCCCTCCTAAAAGGGCGGAGCGGGCCGCCCGCTCATTTCGAATATTCCGGCGGGATCGGCAGCGCGGGAAGCTCGTCCTGCCAGACCAACGAGGCGATCCACCACCGTCCGTCCTTGAAAAACAGCTGGAAGCCGTTGATCCCCCGGACCGGCTTCCCCGGATCGGCCAGATTCATCCGCTTCTCGTAGGTGCTGAAGACTTGGACCAGGCCGCCGTAGGATTCCGTCGTCCGGGCGACCTCGCGCTCGGCGAAGCTCTTCATCGTCCCTTGGGCGATCCGCTCCCCGAAGAAGGCTATGAAGCTCTCCCGGTCCATGACTCTCACGCCGTCGGACGACAGCCGGACGCAGGGGCTCGACGCCGAGGCGAACAGGCTCCGGAAAAGGGCCCAATCGGGCGACCGTCCCTCGGAGAAGGAGATCGATTCATAGAGAGCTCGGATCAAGCCGTCAACGGAGCCCGCGTCGAGGCCGGCCGCGACGCCTGCCGGCGAAGCCGAAGCAAACGGCGCGTTCAGAATCAGGCCCATGATCAACGCCATCAGGGCCGTCCATCCTGTTTTTGCCCCGCTTCCCGCGGGCGCTTTCAGTTTCATGGTTGCTCCCCCTGCCTGAAAATACTCGATCTTCATCGCGAATCCCCTCCTGACCCTGCGATGAGAATGACGATTTTTCCCCTGGCGTGTCCTTCTTCAAGGTAGCGGATCGCGTCGGGAACCTCGTTCAGCGGGTAGCGCCGATCAATGACGGGAGCGACCTTGCCCGCTTCCATCAGCTCCACGATGAACTGCAAATCTTTCTGGTTCGGTTTGGCGGAGACCCCTCCCAGCTTCTTCTTTCCGAACATCGACATCCACGGCCCCAGGAGCATCGCCTGGAAGATTTGGGCCGTGGACCCGCCGGCCATGACATACCTGCCCTTGGGCGTCAGGGCGCGCTTGTAGGCCGAAAGGGGATGATAGCCGTTGACTCCGAGGATCAAGTCATAGCGCCGCCCGCTCCGGGTGAAATCCTCTCTGGTGTAGTCGATCACTTGATCGGCCCCGAGCGAGCGGACCATGTCCATTTTGTCCGTGCGGCACACGGCCGTGACTTCGGCCCCGAACGCTTTGGCGAGCTGAACCGCAAACGTCCCCACCCCGCCGGCCGCCCCATGGATCAGGACCTTCTGCCCCGGCTGGATGCCTCCGATATCCCTCAGCCCCTGCAGAGCCGTGACGGCCGCCATCGGCACGGCCGCCGCTTGCTCGAACGAGAGCTTGGCAGGCTTGGGCGCCAGTCGGCTTTCGGGGGCGGAAGCGTATTCGGCGCAACCGCCGCTGCCGGACATAGCGATATCTCCGAACACCTCGTCGCCCGGCTTGAACTGCTTGACGCTTCGACCGATCGCCTCGACCCGTCCCGCGATGTCGGCTCCGGGAATCGTGTTTTTCGGCTTGAACAGCCCGCCGCCCATGAGCCGAACCAAGAACGGCTTGGCCCGCAGAAGATGCCAGTCATAGGCGTTCAGGGACGTCGCTTGGACCCTGACCAGGACCTCATCGTCCTTGGGGACGGGTTTGTCTACATTTTCCAGCCGGAGAACATCCGGTGAACCATATTTTCGATAAACGATTGCTTTCATTCGGGTATCCCTCCTTGCCTGGTCTTCTGGACGCTCAAGTTCAACTATTTTACTATAGAGTTTTCAAAACGTCTGATAAAGTTGCATCGGCCGGACATCATCGAAGAATAAGAAATTCCTTTTCCGCCCGGAGCCTGGTGCGCGTCTGGAATCGGCTTGAATTCCCGTCCTGTCCACGACAGCGAGGCTATTCCGGCCCCCGGGCGATATCAAGGCCGGCCGGGAGCTCCAGGTGGCGGACCATGACCTGCCCCTTATCGGGGATGTGAATGGTTTGCGTGTTATCTAAATGATCGTCTCGGCGGCGAGACCCTGTTTACGAAGCGCGCTTAGGTTATAATGAGGCCATGAGCGGCAGAAAGAAAGAGAAGCACCAGTTCCCAGCCTTTGCGCTGTTCGTCCTCGCCGCCGGGACGGCCCACGGCTCGCAGGAAGGGACATGCAGCCCTGATGATCACGTGCCCGTCAGCCCGGCCAGCAGCGAGCCGCCGGTCTAATCAAATAATATAGTTCGATTAAATGCCGGCATCCCATTTACAAATTAGCGGTGTTCATCGAAAATAAGAGGATGGAAGCGAGAATGCGGCTGGACACCCTGGCCGTCATCCGGCGGCTTCTCGCCGGCCAGAAGCTCGGCGTTCTGGCCACCCGGGAGCCCCGCTCGCCCTATCAGAGTCTCGTGGCCTTTGCGGCATCCAAGGACCTCAAGCACGTTTACTTCGCCACGGGGGTGGACACCCGGAAGCACGCCAACCTTATCCGGTTTCCCGAGGTCTCCATGCTCTTTGACAACCGCAGAAATACCGCCGCGGACTTCGACCGGGGCATCGCCGTGACCGTCCTAGGAAGGGTCGAGGAGGTCAAGGCCAGGTCAAGAAAAGAGGTCCTTGGCCTGTACCTGAGTCAACATCCCACCCTGGAAGGTTTCGTCAAGTCGCCCTCCTGCCGGATATTCCAGGTCAGAGTCAAAACCTACATCGTGGTCACCCACTTTCAGCAGGTGCGGAGAATCCAATTCTGACAGAATCCGCTTCTTCCATGCGGACGATCAGGCTCTGTGTCGTGCAGCCATGAACATCCTCCTAACGGGGGCCACAGGATATATCGGAAGAAGGCTCCTGAAAAAACTGCTCACCGACGAGTCCGTCCGTCTTCGGTTGTTCGTCAGGAATTCCCAGAAAGTCCAAGCCGACCTCGAAGACGGGATCGAGCCATTCGAAGGGAACACCTTGGAAAAGGAATCCATCCGGAAAGGACTTGAAGGCATAGATGTCGCCTATTATCTGATTCACTCCATGGGAGCCGGCGCGGATTTTGAAAAGCTCGACCGCTTGAGCGCTCAGAATTTCCTCGAGGCCTGCATCGCTAAGAAGGTGAAAAGGATCATCTACCTCGGCGGCTTGGGAATGGAAGATACGGCCTCTAAGCACCTGAGGAGCCGCCTGGAAACGGGAAAGATCCTGAGCTCGAGGCCCGACCGGATCCAATCCGTGTGGATCCGGGCCGGAGTCATTATCGGCTCGGGAAGCGCCAGCTTCGAAATCATCCGCCACCTGGTCCAGAAGCTCCCGGTGATGACCACGCCGAGATGGGTCCGGACGCAAACACAACCCGTCGGCGTCTCGGACGTCCTGGAATACCTCTTCCAGGCCAAGGATGTCCCGGTCGAGGGGAGCGTCACCGTCGACATTGGCGCCGAGAAAATGAGCTTCAAAGACATGCTTCTTCGGTCGGCCGGCGTCATGGGGCTGAAAAGAACGATCATTCTTGTCCCGCTTCTCAGTCCCCGTCTCTCTTCCTACTGGCTCAAGCTGATGACGCCTGTTCCTTTTCCTATCGCCAAAGCCCTCGTCCAAGGGTTGAAATCGGAAACGACGATCCAAAATGATAACGCCCGGATATATTTTCCCCGGATCCATCCCCTTTCCTATGAGGAATCCTTCCGGAGGGCCCTCGATGAGATCGAAAGGAGCCAGGTCATCAGCCGCTGGTGCGACAGCAGCGCCAATAAGACATGTGATATCGAGGGACTGGACCGATTGGAATCGGCCGTTTACAGGGATAAATTCTCGGCCGATTTCGGGGCCATTCCGGCGGATAGGGTTTTTTCTGTCGTTGAATCCATCGGGGGGGACAACGGCTGGTTCACCTACAATTGGCTGTGGCAACTGCGAGGTTTCATCGACATTTTATTTGCCGGTCCCGGATTGAGCCGGGGACGCCGGGATCCCAACAGGCTGCGCATCGGCGACGGCCTGGACTTCTGGAAAGTCGTCGACCTGAAGCCAAATCAAAGACTTCTCCTCGTCAACCAGATGAAGGTCCCTGGAAAGGCCTGGCTGGAGATCTCTATAGAAGGCAACCGGCTGGATGTCACAGCCCACTTTTATCCGAAAGGACTCTGGGGAAGGTTGTACTGGCTCCTCGCCAAACCCCTGCACAAGCTCATTTTCCCCGATATGGGCAAAGGAATCATTAAAAAGGCGCGGCAAACCGCCGCCTCATAGAACTTATAAGGAAAACGTGGCGTTGCGGGTCAGCGGTAAAACTCCAGGCGGGAAACGGCGACATCCGCCTCAAATTCTTCCCCGATAGCCACTACGGCGATCCGCTCCAGTCCCCGGGTGTCCAGTTTGGCTCGTAGATTTTCCGGTTTAAACCCGTCAAATGGGAGATCGACCGGCCGCCAGGGGGCGCTGGAGTCGAACGCCGCGCTGAAATATTGCCAGGGGAGCCGGGTTTGGGCTGTGCGCAGATGGATATGATAGGTTTTACCGTTGCCGCGGACCCATGCCCTCACTCCCTTGAATTCAGAAGCGTCGAAGGGACGGCCGCCCCGGGCCAGCGGAAGCGCGACCTGGATGAAACCTCCGTTATTTTTCAGCGAAACGCGCCCCCGCAGGCGCAGGCAGCGGCGCCCCTCGATGGTTTCTAAACTTGAAGCGGCATCGGAGACTCCGCCCATGACCCGGTCCGTAAAAAGACGCCACTCCGTTCCTATAGCGGAGGTCCCCTGTTCACTGGAAAAGTCGTCGATCAACAAAATCGAAGTCGCCTGCATGGCCGCCTCCTTCGCTCTGGAACCGAAGCCGGGATCCCCAGAGGCATATATTAAGGCCAGCCCGGCGAGTGCCACAATCAGCAGGCTCGGTACGATCCGTGTCAATCTTGTTTTCATTACTTTATTTTATCAAAATCACAGGCTTGAGTCCACGCGATGACGGCGTTTGCCTAAACCTCAGACATTCGGCAGCGTCGTCTTAGGCGTTCGAGGGCAGAATGAGAGTCTCAGCCGCGAGACCCTGTTATCGCTGGGGCCGAAGGATAAGAAATTCCTTTTCCGCCCGGAGCTTGGGACGCGTTCGGAATCGGCTTGAATTCCCGTCCTGTCCACGACATCGGGCTCCGTAAGGAAGGCGAGGACCTTCATCCGGCCGTCCAGCCACCCTTACGGCTCCGAATTCTTTACTTTCGAGACACGCCCGCGCCGTCATCAGGCTTGAGCAAGGCCTCGATTTCATCGTCCAGCCCCATCATCTCCCAGCGGATGAGCGAGGCCGGGATGATGCCCCGGGCGAAGTAGTCGTCCAGGAACGCCTTGACGCTGAACGAACTGCCCGCCATTCTTGCGGCATCCGCCAGCAGTTTTTCGAACTGGCTTTTCCCGACGACATAGCTCGTCCCATAGCCGGGCTGGTTGAGGTAGATAGCCATAAGAAATAGGCGTCTCCCTCGGTCAGCCGCCGCCGCTTTAGCCTCGGCGATCAGGGGAAGCAGGTCGGGGTGCTGGACCTCCAAGCGCGCCGCGAGCCGGGCGAGGTCGGCCGCTTCGTCGCGCTTTTGCCGGATCCCCAGCAGACGCTGGTCGTTCGAGAGTTCCGTGAGGTTCGATCTGGCTTGGATGAGGACGGCCGGGATGGCCCGGAGCTTCTCAGCGAAAACCGCGAATTGACCCTGGCTCAGGGGAAAAGAGAAGTCCGAAAGGCAGAGCGCCCCGAAAATCTGGGGGCTTTCACGGGCCGGGACGTCGGGCTCGGACATCTCCAGGACGGCGTAGAAGCAGGCGTCCTTCGCCCAGGGCCGCAGGATGCGATGGTCGAAGTCGAAGCCGTTCATCTCGGCCCGGACGATGTGGTAATCGACCTGCCGGTCGACCGGCCAGCCCGAGGGGTCAATCGCGGCCAACCGGGCAAGAAACTCCCCTGTCCGAAGCCGCTGGGCTGACATCGCCTTGGCGGTGTAATCGGGAACGCCGGCGACGATGTTCGGTTTTTGGGCGTCCCGGAATTGCCGCCAGAGCGCGAGGAGGTCCTTGTAGACGGCGCTCTTGCCGGCGCCTTGCGCCCTGGCCGGCGGTTCCTTGGCGCCGCATCCGGCCAGGACGAGCGAAAGAACAAGCAGGATTCCAGCGAGCTTTCTGAAAAATATCGCTCATAAAATAGATGCCGCCGTAGTCCAGAGCGTAAACCTTGAGCGTGAGGGGAGATCCGCTGCCTGTCCGAGGACGAGGCCGCGGCCCTGGCCGCCGGGGTGATCCACTCGGACATCGCCCGGGGGTTCATCCGGGCCGAGCTCGTCAAGAGCTAGTCATTTTTCCCGGAACGGTTTGCCTCGCCGGAAGAGGGCCAGCCGTTTTTCCATGTCCGAGCGTTCTGTTTTGTCCGCGTCCGCAGGGATGAGAGATACGGCTTTCTCCTGGAGGGCGACGGCCTCCTCGAACCGCCCAGCCTCGGCAAGGGCGGTGGCCAGAGTGTCCATCAAGAAATAGTCCTCTCCGCCCGCGAGGTCCAGCGCCTTCTGGGCATAAGCCACGGCTTCCGGGCCGTTTCGGATCTCCGATTTGGGACACGTGGCCAGAATCCAGGCCAGGCTGTTCAGTCCGTCGAGCAATTCCGGGTTGAGCTCGACCGACTTCTTGAAATCGGCGACCGCTTCCCCGTAGCGCTGGAGTTCCAGATAGGCCCGCCCCCTCCGGTAATAGGCCAAGCTAGAATTCGGGTTTTTCGCCAGGAACGTCGTGTAGTCGGTCACGGCATTCCGGTAGTCGCCTTTATAAAAATAAGTGTCGGCCCGAACCCCTAGGGCGCTCGAGGATTCCGGGTCGAGCTCGAGGGCCTTGTTGAGGTCGGCCAGGGATTCGTCGTATTCCTTAGTCTTCCGGCGAAGGTCGCCCCGAAGGATGTAGAAGCTCGGATCGTTCGGGGCCAGGGCGATGGCCGAGGTGCCGTCCTCGATGGCCGGACCGTATTGCTTGAGCTTCTCGTAAGCCTCCGCCCGGTCTTTGAAGTAAACGGCCTTGTTGGGATTGGCGGCCAGGGCCGCGGAATAATCCCTGATCGCAGCCTGAGGATTGCCCAGACTCATCTTGGCCAAGCCCCTCCAGTAGAGAATCGCGTCGTCTCCGGGTTTCAATTTGAGGGCCTGGTCGAAATCGAAGACGGCCAGGTCGTGCTTTCCGAGCCGGTCATAAGCCCGTCCGCGGCCGCTGTAAACATCGACCGTTCCGGGTGCCAATTTGAGGAAGAGGGTGTAGTCGTCGACCGCGCCCTGCTGACCGCGCGGCAGATTCTCCCTCAGGTCCCCCCGGTTCTTGTACCACCGGGGGTTGTTCGGATCGAGGACGATGAGGGCCGTATAGTCCGCCTCGCATTCCTCGTAATGGTTCATGTCCCTATGGACCGCCGCCCTCTTGGCCAGGGCCGCGACCTTGGCCTTAACCGACTTGGCCGCGGTGAGCTCCGCCTCGGCCTTCTTGAGCTCTTCGTCCTTTTTAGAAATGAAGCTTTCGATCGTCCTCTGGAGATCCTCGTAGGCCGCTTTCTTTTTCGACCGCGCGTTTTCGAGGGCCTGAAGCAGGTTCTGCTCCTGAGGGACCAGGTCCAGGGCCAGGGTGTAGTCGTCGATCGCCTCGTCGAAAAGGCTTTGTTCGAGATAGACATCCCCGCGGAGCTTGAGGGCGACGACCGTTTGGGCGGAGGGCTTCTTTGAGGCGATGACCGTGTTTAGGTCGGCCTCGGCCTGCTCGTAATTTTTCCTCCGCATCTGGCAGAGAGCCCGGTTGAGGAGAAGCGCCGGGATCTCGTCCGGGGCGAGGTTGACCGCCAGGTCATAATCGCTGAAGGCCCGGTCCAGGTCGCCCCGGGCCGATAAAACCTCGGCGCGAAAGCCCAGGGCGATGATGATCATCCCCCGTTTGAAGGACGAAAGACGCTGCAGCCTCGCCTGTCTGCCCTTGGGATCCGAGGACAGCGCGCCGGCCTGTTTATCGTAGTCGGCCAGGACCTTGTCGAGCGTGGCGAGGGCGGATTCGAATCGGCGGGACTCGGCGGCCTGTCCCGCGGCGAGGATCTCATCAAGCGCCAGCTTTTCAGAGGCGGGAATAGGCCGGCCTTGAAAAATCTGCTGGATCAGTTCCGCCGCTTCCTCCTGGCCGGGAACCTGTCCGCTCACCCCCGGCCGGACGAGCAGTCCAGAGCCGGCCGCCAAGGCCAGGGTCAAAGACACGATGGCTTTCAGGAGTCGATTCATGGGGCACCCCAGGTCAAAACGGATTCCTCCGCATGCGATGCAGGACTGGTCACGAGGGAGGTTCTGAGCCCATGTTATGGTCGACGTCCGGTCCTGTCAAGACCTCGTCAGCGAGGCTATTCCGGCCCGTGGGCGATGTCAAGGACGGCCGGGAGCGAAGCGAACGTTGGAAGGGGGAAACGCGTAGCGGGTTCCCCCTCCAAAGAGACCTGGCCCTGATCGGGGATGTGCGAGGTCACCCGTTATCGCAAATTGAATAATTACAACTAATTAGATAGGTCCGACCCCAAAAATACAAAAATTCCAAAAATACGAAGATTACAAAGATTACTGGACGAAGGTCTCGGTCCGGGTGTTATTGGTCTCGTCGCTTTCTTCTACGTTGCCCGGATAGTCGGCTTTGGCATTGAAGGCGCAATTGGCTCCCATCGCATTGTTGAACTGGAAGGGGGGCAGGGTGATCTTTTCTCCCGCGCGCAGACCGCCCAGCGTTGGCCAGCAGGCAGGGCAGGCCTGGACGAACGAGCCGTCCGTGCCGATGTTGCGGGTCAAGAGCACCTGGAATTTCCCGGCGTCCTCCTTGCCGATGTTGGCCACGGTGATATAGACGTCGAAGATCCAGTACTTGTTGCCTTTGGCGTCGACATGTTGCGAGACCATCTTGAAATCGATGGCCGACACAACCAGGTCGGGAAGCGGCCCGCCCGCGGCGGAGTAAGTCGACAGACCTGCGATTCCAACGATGAAAAACAAGACGATAGCCCCCGCGCATGTCATCGTTTTTTTGGACATGGATCGATCCTCCTTTTTATTGAATTGGCAAATACAGACTTCCTTGTGAAGCATGATTTATCCCCCCGAATTTCGGGCTTGATGCCTTCCCTCTTGCTTTAAACTTTATGGCCGGACCCGGAGCCATGTCAAGAACATTCTCGCTATCCCGAAGTCCGCATATCATACGGCCTGGCCCCCGATGGGCCGGACCACAATCAAAACCAATAAAAAAGAAAAAATGAGACTTTGGCGTCCTGCTGATTATGGCGATAGCGCCGTTCGGCCGTGGGGATCACATCACTGCTTTGTTCGAGCAAGCGATCTATTCGGAGTTCTCCCTGGCCAAAGAGGCAAAGAATAAGAATTTCCTTTTCCGCCCGGAGCCCGGGGCACGTTCGGAATCGGCTTGAATTCCCATCCTGGCCTCGTCAACGAGTATGTTTCGGCCCGGTCCGGCTACTCCCCCTCCACCCATTACCGTACCGATGCGGAACCGGCGTGCGCGTGCCTGCCGAGAAACGCCAAACGAATATTGAGCGCCAGCATGAATATCCCGGCCACCGGTCCAAGATCGAAAGAGCCGCGAGAGCCCGGAGGCCACGGAAAAGCGGCGACATTCAGAATAATCAGCAGACCGCCCAAGGCCATGGACGGAAATCCCCAGCCCGGCCCGAATCCGCTTCGTTTCCGCAAGGCAAAGCCCCAGAGGATCATGGCGGTGCCGAAGAGCAAATCCCAGGCCACATCGAGGCCTAAATCAATCATTCGCATGGAACGCCGAAGCACCTTGGCGGTCGACGCGTCCAGATCTCGAGTGATTTCCGCCATGCCCGAAACAACCGCCATTTGGACCAGCAACATCGCCAGGAGAGTCGTAAAACCGGCGATCGCAAAGACAAAGGCGATTCTATTTGCGGCCCATTCTCTCTCTGCGGCGATGTAGTTGCAGAGGGCGTAGCTGGCGATCATGCCCAGGATCGGAAATGCGCTCCTGATGGCTATCGCCGTCCCCAAGCACCCCAATTTCTGATATTGAGACCTGGCCTTGAACATGGCTTCATCCGAGACCATTCTAACGCGTAATCCGAATCACCCGATTATTCTCATCTCCCGCGGCATGTCGCTCAACTCGTCTGCGCCTCCCCCGGTGATGACCACGTTGTCTTCCACGCGCGCGCCGTTGCGATTGGGCAGATAAATCCCAGGTTCAACGGTGAAGGCCATTCCCGGTTCGAGCAGCTCCGTGTTGTCGCCGCGTATGTACGGGTCTTCGTGGACCTCCATGCCGATGCCGTGGCCGGTGCGATGCGTGAAGAACGCGCCGTATCCCGCCGCCACGATCACCGAACGCGCAGCCTTGTCCACGGCCGCGCAAGGGACGCCGGGTTTGGCGGCGGCGCGGCCGGCCGCGTTAGCCTCTTGCACGATCTTGTGAATCTTTTGACACTCGTCGTCAACATCGCCGACCGCAAAGGTGCGCGTCAGGTCGGAAACGTAACCATCGTGGGTCGCGCCCCAGTCCACCACGAGCAGATCGCCGCGCTTGATTTTGCGGTCGCTGGGCGAGGCGTGCGGGTTGGCGGAGTTCGGTCCCGCGGAGACGATGGGACTGAACGGCATCTCCGGCTCGGAGCCGTTGCGGAGCAGCTGCACCACCAACTCGGCGGCCAGCTCTTTCTCAGTCATCCCGACCTTGATGAGGGGAATCGCGGCCTCGAGCGCGGACTGGGCGATCTGCACGGCCCGCTTCATTTTCTGGACCTCGGACGGGTCCTTGCGCATCCGAAGCGCGGCCAACGCCGACGAGGCATCGGGGTATTCGGCTTCGGGAGCGGCGTCGCGGACGTATCTGAACTCCAGCAAGCGCAAATGGCTCGGCTCGACCCCGATCCGCTTCCCATTGAGCCTTAACGATTGGATCGCGCCCGTGAAGGCCGTGTGCCAATCGTCGGGATTTTCGCCATAGGGAAAAGGCGTGAACGGCTGGTCGCGCAGTTTTTCCATTTCGAGCTCGGGCAGAATCAGCGCAGGGGGTCGGCCGGGCGTGAGGACGAGCACGACCGGACGCTCCATGAGGTGGAAGCGCAGGCCGGTTAAATACGTCAGCGTGGGACCGGGATTCAGGATGACGGCATCCAGCCCCGAGGTCCGGAGCGAGGCGGCGAGCTTTTCAATGCGGTCGGCAGTCATATAATCTCCTTGTAAACGGGGACGGCAAGGATAAGAAATTCCTTTTCCGCCCGGAGCGTAGGGCGCGTCCGGAATCATAATGGAATCTCATCCCTCCCTCACGAACGAGCATAGACCGGCTCTCGGGCGGCGTCAACACCTGTTCGACGGGCCCGATCGTATCGGTCATGACCTGCGCCGCGCGCGGCGGAGCTTCCAGGCTTTCTTCTATCCGTCTGATGTGAGATAATAAATACATGAAATCTCAGTCCAGGCTGGTAAAAATATTCAAGAGCTATAAGGAACAGGAAGCCTGGGACATTGAGTATTATACAAGCTTGAGTCCCGAGGAGCGTCAGCGCATGGCCCGCGAGCTCAGGGAAAGATACTACGGAGCGAAGCCTCAGGGGATGCGGAATCTCCGCCAGAAGTGATGACGCCTTCTCATTTTCCTCAAGACACCCAGGATCTTCTTCTCCTCCTCCAGAAATACGGCGTCCGCTATCTCATCGTCGGCGCCGAGGCGGTGATCTTTTATGGTTACGCCAGGCTCACCGGCGACGTTGATAT
>Ga0209254_10000620_pt1 | contig 29637 bp, 22 predicted proteins | sample FrelakmetDIP11DI_FD_187148 | JGI IMG/M metagenome (GOLD analysis project Ga0209254, IMG submission 187148) | Freshwater lake sediment microbial communities from the University of Notre Dame, USA, for methane emissions studies - DIP11 DI (SPAdes)... | ecosystem: Environmental > Aquatic >... | reverse complement strand
AGGCGATCACCCATCAGGTGGCCATCTCGTCGTCAGGCGCGCTGGAGCCCGCGCTCATCGAGGTCACGCCTGCTGACGCCTCGGCCCTTGGCGGGGGCCTCACGCCGTTTGACCGGCGATTCGCAGACGGGACGACCGTGACAGTCACGGCCCCGGCGGCGGTCGGATCCAAGGTCTTCTACCGATGGCAAGAGGGACCGTACGAGTTCTCGATGTCGCGGGCACTGACGCTGACATTGTCGAGGGGCTACGACCTCGTGGCCGTCTACCGCGACCCTGCTCCGACGGTGACGTCTGTCACGCCGTCCTCGGGGCCGAAATCCGGCGGCACACTCGTGACCATCACCGGGACGGGCTTTCAGCCTGGCGCCGTCGCGAAGATGCGGAACTACTATCCCCTCACCGACATGTCGGTCGTGAGCGGAACCACGATTACCGGCTGGACGCCGGCGCTGTCGGCCGGGACATACTCCATCTTCGTGACGAACCCGGATTCGCAGTACGGATCCCTTTTCCCCGGATTCACCTTCGTCGCGATCCCGGGCTACTTCGTGAAGTCAGGGCCATCCCACGCGATGGCGGGCGCGCCGGGCGTAGCCGCGCTGACGTGGGCGGCGGCGCCGGATGCCACGAATTACGAGTACTGCCTGGATAGCACGGTCAACGGGCTGTGCGACGGCTCCTGGGTTTCAACCTCCGCCGCGACACGGGCCTTTGTGGGGCCGCTGACGGCGCTGGTCACGTACGAGTGGCAGGTGAGGGCGGTGTCCGCCGCCGGAACGACCGAAGCCGACGGCGGGTGGTGGACGTTCACCGTCGCGGCTGATCCGGGATGTGCGCCCGGCACGCGAGTGGTGCCTGCCAGGCCCGCGACCACCCAGGGCCTGGCCGGCATGTGGCAGCCCACGGGCCTCTCGGCGGTCGCGGGAAGGGCGCTGTCGTTCCTTGTCGCCCCCGGCCAGACGTGGATGAACGGCACGGCGGCATGGTCCGCAGCCGGCAACACGGCCGGCCCTGCGCCGGGCAACAACGTGCCGCTGACCGGCGCGCCGCGCATGGCGCTCGTCGGACGCGTCGGCGTGTCGGGCGCGCCGTTTGTCATCGGCGGCGGGTATCAGGCCGCTGCGGCTCAGAGCGGCGAAATCTTCCTGGCGCCGAACGACGACTGGTATGCGCTGCACGACAACGCCGGGTCGCTGGCCGTTACGGTGTGCCCCGGCGAAACCCCCTGCACTCTCGATGGAACGGCATCGGTGCCCGCCACCGCGGTACCCGGCGAATCGGCGGTGTTCAGGGCGTCGGTCACGTCAACGGGTTGCCTGAATGCGCTGACCCACGCGTGGGACTTCGGGGACGGAACGCCCGCGAGCGCCGAACACGAGCCGTCGCATGCTTACGCCGCCGCCGGGACTTACGCGTGGTCTGTGACTATTCGCAGCGGCTCGCAGCAGCTCGTGCTGACTGGCACCGTGATGGTCATGGAACCCGGATCATGCGTGCCGGCCACGAAGAGCGTGCAGGCAAAGCCGGCTGCCGGCGGTCTCTCGGGGATGTGGCAGGCGACCGGAGTGACGGTCCGCGCGGGCGACGCGGTCACGATGGGCGCGGGCGCGGGACAGCAGTGGTCAAACGGCAGCGCCTCGTGGACCGCCGCGGGCAACGCGGCGGACATCACGCAGGGCACGAATTGCTCGCTGGCCGGGGCGCCGCGGATGGCGCTTGTCGGCCGTATAGGGACGTCAGGCGCACCGTTCCTCGTCGGCCAGCAGCGCCAGTTGACGGCGCCGGTGGCCGGCGAGATCTACCTGGCGCCGAATGACGATTGGTACATGATCTGGGACAACGCTGGCGCCTTGTCAGTCAGCATCTGCGCCGGCGGTTCCGCGTGCAGCCTCGACGCCACCGCGACGGTTCCACCGACCGGTTCGGCCGGCGCCGCCGTGGCGTTCTCCGCGACGGCGACGGCCACGGGATGCGCCGGGTCGCCGACGTACGCGTGGGACTTCGGCGACGGCGGCGGGCCCAGCACCGAGCAGAACCCCTCGCACGCCTACGCCGCCGGTACCTATACCTGGACGCTGACCGCCAGGGCGGGCGCGGCGACGGTCACGCGCACGGGCACCATCGCCGTGACGGCGAGTGGAGGATGCACACCGGTGAACCGGACGGTATCCGGCAGGCCGGCGGGCGGGGGCCTGGCAGGTATGTGGCACGCGACGGGTGTGACGGTTCGCGTGGGCGAGAGCCTGTCACTCGGCGCCGGCAGCCAGACGTGGTCGAGCGGCGGGCGTTCGTGGACCGGGGCGGGAGACACCTCGGACGTGGTGTACGGGCAGAACTGCCCGCTGCCCGGCGCGCCACGGATGGCGCTGGTTGGCCGAATCGGCGCGACGGGGGCGCCGTTCCTGGTCGGCGTCCAGAAGGAGTTGACGGCGGCCCAGGCGGGCGAGCTCTACCTCGCGCCGAACGACGACTGGTACCTCACTTGGGACAACGCGGGCACGTTGTCGGTCAGCGTGTGCACGGGACCGGCTGTCTGCACGGTGGAGGCCGGCGCCACGGCGCCCGCGACAGCCATCGCGGGTGAGCCCGTAGTTCTTGCCGGCACGGGATCAGCGACGGCCTGCGCCGGCGCTGCCGTCTTCGAGTGGGACTTCGGCGATGGTGCTCCGCTCGGCGCCGAGGCCAGCCCGACGCACACCTATGCCGCCGAGGGGACCTACACCTGGACGCTCACCGTGCGGGCGGATGCGGCCACGATCTCGCGCAGTGGGACGATCGTGGTTCGCGAGCCCGGTTCCTGTTCAATCGAGACTCGAACCGTTCTCGCGAAACCGACGGGAAGCGGGCTGGCGGGGATGTGGCAGGCCAGCGGCATCACCGTCGCCGCCGGCGACATCCTCGCGTTGGACGCGGCCGGCGGGCAGACATGGATCACCGGCGGCCGCGCCTTCACGGCGGATGGCAACAGCGCCGACGTCCTGCAGGGACAGAACTGTCCGCTGCCTGGCAGCAGGCGGATGGCGCTCATCGGGCGCATCGGCGAGCAGGGGACGCCCTTCCTCATCGGCCAGCACCGGCAGATCACGGCGACGGCGGCGGGTCAGCTCTACCTGGCGCCCAACGACGACTGGTACCTGCTCTGGGACAACGCGGGCACGCTCTCCGTGAGCGTGTGCCGGTAATTACGCGTCCTCTTCCTCGGCGCCCTCGCCCTTGGCCGCCTTCGCGGCCGCGATGATTTTCGTCTGGAGGTGCGTCGGCACCTCCTCGTAGTGCGAGAAGTCCATGTGGTAGGTGCCGCGGGCCCCAGTGGTCGCCGTGAGCGTCTGCTCGTAGGTGAGCATCTCGGACATCGGCACCTGGGCCTTCACCACCGTCATGCTCGCGCGCTGCTCCATGCCCGCCACGCGCCCGCGCCGCCCGTTGATGTCGCCCATGATGTCGCCGGCGAAATCGCTGGGGACATACACCTCGACGTTCATGATCGGCTCGAGGATCGTCGGCCTGCAGCGCGTCATTGCTTCCTTGAACGCGATGCGCCCGGCCATCTTGAACGAGAGCTCGTTCGAGTCGACGGCGTGGAACTTGCCGTCGATCAGGGTGACGCGGAAATCGACGACCGGGTAGCCGGCCAGGTACCCTCTCACGCGGGTTTCCTGGATGCCCTTCTCGACCGCCGGCCGGAACTGCTGGGGGATGGAGCCGCCGAAGATATCGTCGACGAACTCGAAGTCCGATCCGCGCGGCAGCGGCTCCATCTTGATCGTGCAGTCGCCGAACTGTCCGTGGCCGCCGGTCTGCTTCTTGTGCCGGCCGTTGGCCTCGGTCGACGCCGTGATGGTCTCGAGGTACGGGATGCGCGGCAGTTTGAGGTTCACCTCGACGCCGAACCGGCGCTTCAGCTTGGCAACGGTCACCTCGATGTGCATCTGGCCCTGGCCGGCGAGCAGCAGTTCGTGCGTCTGCGGGTCGCGGCTGTAGCGGATCGTCGGGTCTTCCTCGATGATGCGGTGCAGCGCCGTGCTGATCTTCTCTTCATCGCCGCGGGCCTTGGGCTCGATGGCATACGAGAGCACCGGCTCGGCGAACGTCAGCGGCCTGAAGCGGCTGCCGTCCTTGACGTCGCCCAGGGTGTGGCCCGTCTGGGTGTCCTTGAGCTTGGCCACCGCGCCGAGGTCGCCGGCCTTGATCTCGCCGATCTCCGTCTGCGTCTTGCCCTGGAGCAACAGGAGGTGGCCCAGCCGCTCGCTCGACTCCTTCGACAGGTTCGCGATGGTCGAGTCCGACTTGATCGCCCCGCGCATGACGCGGAACAGGCTGATGCGCCCGGCGAACGGGTCGGCAATCGTCTTCCACACGAACACCGCCGTCGGCCCGCTCTCGCTCACCCGGAACGACGTCTCGGCGCCGGCCTTGTCGGACGCCTTGATCGTGCGCTCGGAGGCGGTGGGCAGGTAGGCGAGCACGGCGTCGAGGAGGGGCTGGATGCCGATGTTCAACGTCGCCGACGTGCAGACCAGGGGGAAGATCTTCCGGCTCGCGACGCCCGTGCGGAGGCCCTTCAGCAGGTCCTCCTGGCTGAGCGTCCCCGATTCGAAGAACCTCTCTATGAGGCTGTCGTCCGCTTCGGCCACCATCTCGACCAGCGCCTCGCGCGCGGCGTTCACCTTGTCGGTCATGTCCGCCGGCACGGCGCCCTCGGTCATCTTGCCCGAGCCGTCGGTCGCGAACGTGTACGCCTTCATCGAGACGAGATCCACCACGCCCGTAAAGTGCTTCTCCTCGCCGACAGGCAGCTGGATCGGGATGATCGCGCGGCCGAACGACGTCTGGAGCGCCTCGAGGGTGCGATCCAGGCTCGCGCGTTCGCGATCGGTCCGCGTGAGCACGACGATGCGCGGCAGTTCCTGCGCCTCGGCCTCCTCCCACATCTTCTCGGTCTGGACCTCGGGGCCGGACACCCCGTCGACCGCCACCAGGACGCCGTCCACGACGCTCAGCGCCGCGCGGGCGTCGCTGAAGAAGTTGGCGAACCCGGGCGTGTCAATCAGGTTGATCTTCGTCTTGTTCCACTCCGCGTAGGCGATGCTCGCCGACAGCGTGTGCTTGCGGGAGATCTCCTCCTCGTCGAAGTCGGTGACCGTGTTGCCTTCGTCCACCTTGCCGAGGCGGTTGACCATGCCGGCGTCGAAGAGAATCGCCGATGTCAACTGCGTCTTACCCGAACCGGTATGTCCAACCAGCGCGATGTTCCGGATACTTCCCGCGTCGTAGACCTTCATAGGCGGTAACCCTCTTTCTCGGGATGAGTCCTGCTACGCCAAAGGTCATATTCTACTAGGGGCTAGGGACTTGGCGCTAGGCGCCAGATCAGGGGCTAGGGACTAGGCGCTAGGGGCTAGTCGGACACAGCTCTCGCCGCGCGGGTGCTCTGCCAGCGTGACTGACTAGCGCCTAGCGCCTAGCACCTAGCCCCTACTCGTATCTGAGCGCCTCGATCGGGTCCAGCCGCGCGGCGCGGATGGCGGGCACGAGGCCGAAGAAGATCCCGACCGACCCGGAGAAGCCGAAGCCGAGGGCGAAGCTCCACCACGGCATCGAGATGGGGAAGCCGGTTGCGTAGTGCACGCCGATGCCGATCGATGCCCCCAGGATGATGCCCAGCACGCCGCCGACCGATGTCAGGAAGACCGCCTCGAGCAGGAACTGCCACAGGATCTCCCGCCGCCGCGCGCCAAGAGCCTTCCTGACGCCGATTTCGCGGGTCCGCTCGGTCACCGAGATCATCATGATGGCCATCACGCCGATGCCGCCGACCATGAGGGCAATCGACGAGATCACGACCAGCCCGATGAAGACGGCCCCGGTGATCTGGTCGTACATCTTCAGGGCAGCGTCCTGGGTGATGATGTCGAAGTCGTTGGCCTGGTCGAGCTTCAGGCCATGCCGGATGCGCATGATCTGCTCGACCTCTTTCATCGCGTCCGCCCGGGTGGCGCTCTCGGCGGGCACGACGGCGATCATCGCGCTCTGCATGGCGTTGGCGTCGGTCATCGTGCCGTTGATGTTGACCCGTCCCGATCGCTGCCACCCGAACTGCTTCTGGAACGTCGTGTACGGGATGACCAGGAAATCGTCCTGTCCGCCGTTGTCGCCGAAGGGCGAGGTCCGCTTCGCCACCGTGCCCACGACCTCGTAAGCCAGGGACCCCACGCGGATCGTCTTGCCGACGGGGTCGACGTTCGGGAAGAGCGCCTGCGTCGGCGTGTCCCCGAGGACGACCACCGCACGGCGGTGCTGCACCTCCGACTCGGTGAAGAACCGGCCGGTCGTGAGCTTCAGGAAGTTCACCGCCGCGTAGTTCTCGGACACCCCGATGACCGACAGTTCCTTGGTCTTCTCGCCCTTGTAGTAGGCCCGCTCACGGCCGGGCATGCCCCAGGCGCCGAGCCACACGTCCACTTTGCCCGCCGACGGCGCCTCCCGCTCGATGGCCTTGGCGTCGGCCACGGTCAGGACCGGCCGCTTGACGAGATCCTTGAATTCCTTGCCCGAGGCGAAGCTGAGGCCGCTGAACTTCGCCAGGAACAGGGTGTTCGGTCCGAGCTCCCGGATCGAGTCCTTGATCGACTCGTCGAAGCCTCTGATGAGCGACGTCATGCCCACGATCGCGGTGATGCCGATGACAACGCCCAGGATCGTCAGGGCCGCGCGCAGCTTGTTGGCGCGCAGCGTCCCCGCGGCCATGCCGATGATGTCGGTGAAGAGCGCGATCCGCATGGCCATGGCTAGTCCCTCCGCAGCGCCTCGATCGGGTCCAGCCGCGCGGCCCGCATGGCCGGGTAGACCCCGAACACGACACCGACCACCGCGGTGATCCCGATCCCGAGAGCGACCGACCAGGACTGGACCGACGCGGGCAGCGGGCTGAGGCTGGAGATGACCCACGCCAGGAGGAAGCCGAGCGAGGTGCCGACGATGCCGCCGGCGACCGACAGCGTGACCGACTCGGCCAGCACCTGCAGCATGATGTCGCGCCGCTTCGCGCCGAGCGCCTTTCGCAGGCCGATCTCGAACGTCCGCTCCGTGACGACCATCAGCATGATGTTCATGATGACGATGCCGCCCACGAGCAGCGAGAGCGCCACCACCCCGACCAGCACCGCGAAAATCCCGTTGGTCGCCTGGTGGTAGATGGCCAGGATCGAGTCGGACGTGAACATGCCGAAGTTGTCCTTCTGCTTCGGCTTGAGCCGGCGCTCGATTCGGAGGGCCACGGTGGCGTCCTGCATGGCCTCCGAGACCACGTCGGGGCTGACGGGCTTCACGTTGAGGGTGATGCTCGCGCGCGCGCCAAACAGCTTCTGGAACATGCCGAGCGGTACAACCGCGAACTCGTCCTGCGACTGGCCGAAAATTGCGCCCTTCTTCTCGTTCACCCCGATGACGCGGAAGTGGCTGCCCTCGATCTTGATGATCTTGTCGAGCGGGTTCGCCTGGCCGAACAGCCGATCGGCCGTGCCCCATCCGAGCAGCACGACGTTGCGGTTGCGCTCGACCTCGCTCGGGCTGAGTAGACGGCCGCGCTCGGCGTTGTACGACGAGAAGTTCACGTATTCCGGCGACACGCCACGGATGCTGACGCTCTCGAGCAGTTTTTCCTGGAACACGACCTGCCCCGACCTGCTGCTCTCGGCCATGACCGAGCGGATCAGGGGGCTGTAATTCCGGATCGCCGCCGCGTCCCGGAGCGTGATTCGCGGGTTGCTGCGGACCTTCTCGAAGTCCTCCTCGCTCCGCGTCACGCCGTACCGATCCACGACGAACGAATCGGCCCCCACCTCCGACACGATCGCGTCGGTGACCGTGGCGTTCAGCCCCTGGATGAGCGACACCACGGCGATGATGGACGTCACGGCGACGATGTTGCCCAGCACGCTCATGAACGAGCGCAGCTTGCTGCTCCAGATGGCACGGAGCGCGATGAGAATGCCTTCGAGGATGCGGCCCACAATCCCTACTTCTTGGCGGCGGCCTGCAGCTTCACCGCGTCGCCATCCTTCATGTCGCGGACCGAGTTGAACGGCCCGACGATGACCTCGTCACCATCCTTGATGCCCGACAGGACCTCGAGGAACTTCTCCCCCGCGATCCCGGTCTTGACCGGGAGAAACGTGGCCTTCCCGTTCCTGATGACGAACACGCCCTCGGCTTCCTTCTTCGTCTGGCCGGGCTTGAGCTCCGCGGCGGCGGCCGCGCCCGGCCGCTGCGTCTTCTTCTTGTCGGCCTCCGGCTCCTTCACCACGTTGCCCTTCTCGTCGTAGACGAGTTCCCGCACGGTCGTCGCCTGGATCGGGATCGCCACCACGCCCTTGCGCGTCGCCGTCGTGATGTCCGCCGTGCACGTGAACCCGGGGCGCACCTCCGGGATCTCGTCCACCAGCGTCACCACCACCTTGAAGTTCGTCGCCCGTGTCGCCGCGGCCGCTGTGGCCTGGATCGGGCTGTTGCCGATTTCGGTGACCTTGGCCGTGAACGTCTTGTCCGGGATCGCGTCGATGGTGACTTTGGCGCTCTGGCCGAGCTGGAGATTCGGGACGTCGGTCTCGTCCACCTCGAGTTCCGCCTCGATGATCGACATGTCGGCGATGGTCAGCAGGACGGTTCCGGCGTTGTTCATCGTGCCGATCATCACGTTCTCGCCGAGCTCGATGTTGCGGCGGGTCACGATGCCGTCTATCGGCGAGTCGATGGACACCTGGCCGAGGTTGTAGCGCGCGTTGTCGAGGTCCGCCGTGGTCTGGCGCACGCGGGTCGCCTCCATCGTGATGGACGCCTCCCGCGCCTCCACGTCCCGCTCCCGCAGCTTCACGTCGTTTTCCGCCCGGTCGAGGTCCTGCTTCGTCGTCAGCTGTTCCTTCCAGAGGTCCTGCTGGCGCTTGTAGGTGTCCTGCGCCAGCTTGAGGGACGACTTGGCGGATTCGAGCTGGACCCTCGCCTGCGATACGGCCGTCCGCTGCGCCGACAAGCCGGCCTCGCCGCGCTCAACCTGCGTCCGCAGCTGCCGCGGGTCGATTTCGAGGAGGAACTGGCCCTCTTTGACGCGGTCGCCTTCCTCGACGGCCAGCCTGGTGACCCGGCCCATCGACTGGGCGCTGATGTTGACCGTCGTGCGCGCCTGGATCTTTCCCGACGCGGACACGATCGACTCGAGGTCGTGCTTCTTGATCTTCTCGACCTGGACCTCGACGCCCTTCTCGCGCTTGAAGTAGACGTTGGCGGCCACCAGCGCTCCGCCGGCTACGACCACGAGCGCCCCGATGATGAGTTTCTTCCGGTTCACGCTTACGCCCCCCCGCGACCAAAGAACGCCGCAACGATAACGGCAATGACGCCGTAGACGATGAACAGACCCGTGGCGATTGGCCCCGTCTTGCGCTTGAACAGGACGCCGAGGCCGATTGACAGGAGGACGATCCACCAGATGAGGAAGAGATCGATCGTGCCGAGCAGCTTCGCCAGGAAGCTGCTCTCGTCCAGCATCGGCAGAAAGACGGCCAGGTTGGTGGCGCTCGAAATCGTCTCTCTCACGTAGTTCAGCGGCGTGACAAACAGCTGCTGCACGACCGAAATCGCCGTCGAGTGCACGAAGACTGCGAACAACTGCCTGAACGTCGCCGTGCCTCCCAGAGCGGCGTTGAAGACCGCGAAGAGGATCCCGGTGACAATCAGCCACATGATGGGCGCGATCACGATCGTCGAGACGGCGTAGATGACGCCCATGTACGAGGCCATCTTCTGCATCGTCGCCCACTGCGCCTCGGGCATTTCCTGCCCCGCCTTGCGGGCCTGCTCGGCGATCTGGTCCAGCCAGGCGGTCTGGCCGACCTCCGTCGAAAAGAACCAGCCGGTGGCAGCGGCCGTGACGAGGATGACCAGCGCGGCCATTCCGAACCACTGCGGCCGGGCCACAACGGCGGCAAACGTCTCGCGGGGCGACGTCAGGATGCCGAGGAACCTGGCCAGCAGACCCGGTCCGGAGCCCTCGGCCGATGGCGGCAAGGTGGCAGGCACTTCAGTCATAGAGCAGGCCTCGTGTGGGAGAAACTGCAACGTCCCTCCGGAGCCGGGCACCGGCCGGCTGCCGGGGAGGCGCATAACTCTCCAAGTTTAGACGATTTCCGGGCACGCCGTGTTCCGAAGGCGCCCGCGCCGTCGTTGGCCAGACTCTCGCATGTAGGGGCGTGGCCTCCGACGGGCATCGCGCGCCTGCAGCCTGATGCCTGACGCCCGAACTGCCGACAAGTAGGGAGTCGGTTGCCGCAGGGATCCGCGTGGCGGTCCAGCCTGATCGTGAAATCGGGCATTTGACCAATTACCACGCCGGCGGCAGGGCCGTATGCCGGCCGCCGGCAGGAAACGGCTGCGATCCGGTGGCACCCGACTGACGTTTTTCGTGTACGGATAACAGAAATTGTCCGTGCCTCGCGACCCGGCCCGAGGAACATGGCACTGCGCATCGGCGAACTGCTCCTGAAGGAGCGACGCATCACTCCGGAGCAGCTCCAGGAGGCCTTGACTTACCAGAAGGCCCACGGCGGCAAGCTCGGCACGGCTCTGGTCAAGCTGGGATTCGTCCGCGACGACGACATCACGGGCCTGTTGAGCAAGCAGTACGGCGTGCCGTCGATCAACCTCACGCAGTTCGACATCGACGCGGCCATCGTCAAGCTCATCCCCCTCGAAACGGCGCAGAAGTACCAGATCGTCCCGCTGAGCCGCGTGGGCGCCACGCTGACGATCGCCATGACGGACCCGACGAACGTGTTCGCCATGGACGACATCAAGTTCATGACCGGCTACAACATCGAGCCGGTCGTGGCGTCGGAATCGGCGGTGACCGAGGCGATTCAGAAGTACTACGGCCTGGGAAGATCGGCCGAGCCGAGCGCCCTCGACATCGCCTCGAAGGCCCTCGACGACATGCCGGGCGTCTCGAATGCCGACGTCGAGGTGCTCGAGGAGCTCGACGAGATCAGCGTCGAAGCGCTGGCCAGGCAAGGGGAAGAGGCGCCGGTCATCAGGCTGGTCAACGTTCTGCTGATGTCGGCCATCTCGAAGGGCGCGAGCGACATCCACATCGAGCCGTACGAGAAGGAGTACCGGGTCCGGTACCGGATCGACGGGGTGCTCTACAACGTGATGAACCCGTCGCTGAAGTTCCGGGACGCCATCGCGTCCCGCCTCAAGATCATGTCGAAGCTCGACATCGCCGAGAAGCGCCTGCCTCAGGACGGCCGCATCAAGATCCGGTACAACGACGATGGCCGATCGAAAGAGCTCGATTTCCGCGTGTCGGTCCTGCCGACGCTCTTCGGCGAGAAGATCGTCCTCCGCCTGCTGGACCGCGACAAGCTGATGCTGGACATGACCAGGCTCGGCTTCGAGTCGGAGCCGCTCTCGAGGTTCGAGACGGCGATCCAGAAGCCGTGGGGCATGGTCCTGGTGACCGGGCCGACCGGCAGCGGGAAGACGAATACCCTGTATTCGTCCATCGCCCGGCTCAACAAGGCCGACACGAACATCATGACCGCCGAGGACCCGGTCGAGTTCAACCTGCCCGGCATCAACCAGGTTCAGATCAAGGAGAACATCGGCCTGACGTTTGCCGCGTCCCTGCGGGCCTTTCTCCGCCAGGACCCGAACATCATCCTGGTCGGCGAAATCCGCGACTTCGAAACGGCCGAAATCGCCGTCAAGGCGGCGCTCACCGGCCACCTGGTGCTGTCGACGCTGCACACGAACGACGCCCCGGGCACCATCAGCCGGCTGATGAACATGGGGATCGAGCCGTTTCTCGTGTCGAGCTCCGTGAACCTCATCTGCGCCCAGCGCCTGGTGCGCCGCGTCTGCGCGAACTGCAAGCAGGAAAGCCCCTCCCCGCCGCCGGCGCTGACCAAGATCGGCTTCGGCGCCGAGGACGCCCGGACGGTGGTGCCGATGCACGGCGCCGGGTGCGAGAAGTGCAACAGCACGGGCTACAAGGGCCGCGTCGGGCTGTATGAAGTGATGGAAGTGACCGACAGCATGAAGGAGCTCATCCTCGTGGGGGCGTCCGGGCTCGAACTGCGCCGAAAGGCCCTGGAGGAGGGGATGATCAGCCTCCGGATGAGCGGACTGCAGAAGATCAAGGACGGGGTGACGACCGTCGAGGAAGTGCTGCGCGAGACGGTGATGTAGGCCCGGGATTTGCACCGGGCAGAGAAGGAAGGCCAGACATGTCAACGCTCCCGGATCTTCTCCGGCGCACGCTCGAAATGAATGCGTCGGACCTGCACCTGACGGCGGGGTCGCCGCCCCAGGTCCGGGTGGACGGCGAACTCCAGCGTCTGGATCTGCCGGAACTGACGCCGTCCGACACCAAGCAGTACGCCTACAGCGTCCTGACCGACGCCCAGAAGAAGCGCTTCGAGGAGGCCCTCGAGCTCGATCTCTCGTTCGGCCTCCGGGGCCTGGCCCGGTTCCGGTGCAACGTGTTCAGCCAGCGCGGCGCGGTGGCGGCCGTCTACCGGGTGATCATCGAGAACATCCGCGGGTTCAAGGAGTTGGCGCTGCCCGAGGTGGTCGCGACCCTCGCCGACCGGCCCCGCGGCCTGGTGCTGGTCACCGGGCCGACCGGCAGCGGCAAGAGCACGACGCTCGCGGCCATGATCGACAAGATCAACCGGGAGCGGAAGCAGCACATCCTGACCATCGAGGACCCCATCGAGTACATCCACCCGCACAAGCAGTGCCTGGTGAATCAGCGCGAGGTGCTCAGCGACACCCACGGGTTCGCGCCGGCGCTCCGGGCGGCCCTCCGCGAAGACCCCGACGTCGTGTACATCGGCGAGATGCGCGACCTCGAGACCGTCGAGTCCGCCTTGCGCATCGCGGAAACGGGCCACCTGACGTTCGCCACGCTGCACACGAACTCGGCCGCCCAGACGATCAACCGCGTCATCGACGTCTTCCCGGCGCACCAGCAGACGCAGATCCGGACGCAGCTTTCGATGGTGCTCGAGGGCATCGTCTGCCAGTCGCTGCTCCCGAAAGCCGACGGCCGGGGGCGCGTGGTGGCGGTCGAGGTGCTCATCCCGACGCCGGCCATCCGCAACCTCGTCCGCGACGACAAGGTGCACCAGATCTACGGGCTGATGCAGGCGGGGCAGGAGAAGATTGGCACGCAGACGCTCAACCAGTCCCTGGCGAGCCTGTACTACGCCGGGGAGATCACGCTCGACACCGCGCGACAGACCTCGTCGCTGCGGGACGAACTGATGGAGATGGTCAGCCGGGGCGTCGGCGTGGTCGCGGGCGCCGGGATGGGCCGGGGCGGCGCGCCGGCGCACGGGCGCCACGCGGCGGAGCACGCCGCGCGCCGGTGACGGTGCGCCGGGGCGGACACAGCTTTTAGAGGACCAGAACGATGCCTACCTTTGCTTACAACGGTCGGACGCGCAGCGGCGAGGTGGTCAGCGGCGAACGCGCCGCCGACACCATGGAGAATGCCGTGGCCTCCCTGCGCCGGGAACAGATGCTCATCACGCGCATCACGCCGGTCAAGTCGAAGGCCGGCGCGCCGGTGAAGGCGGCTCGCCGCAACAAGAAGGTGAAGTCCAAGAACCTCGCGATCTTCACGCGCCAGTTCTCCGTCATGATCGACGCCGGGCTGCCGCTCGTGCAGTGCCTCGAGATCCTCGGGTCTCAGGAAGAGGACAAGAACTTCGCCGCCGTCATCATGCAGACGCGGTCCGATGTCGAAAGCGGTGCGGCGCTGGCCGACGCGATGAAGAAGCACCCGGGCACCTTCGATTCGCTGTACACCAACATGGTGGCCGCGGGCGAAGCGGGCGGCATCCTCGACGCGATCCTCAAGCGCCTGGCCGTCTACATCGAGAAGAACGTCAAGCTCATCGGCCAGGTCAAGTCGGCCATGACGTATCCGATCGCGGTCATCTCGATCGCGGCCATCGTCGTGATTGTCATTCTCTGGAAGGTCATCCCGACGTTCGCGTCCCTGTTCGCCGGCCTCGGGGCCGAACTGCCGCTGCCGACCCAGATCGTCATCTGGATGAGCAACGCGATGGTCCGGCTCATGCCCTTCATCGTCGTCGGCGTGATCGCGAGCGTCTACGGAGTCCGCCAGTACTACGCCACGAACAACGGCCGTCACATGATCGACCGGATACTGCTCCGCGCGCCGGTGCTCGGACTCATCCTGCGCAAGATCGCCGTGGCGCGCTTCTGCCGGACCCTCTCCACGCTCATCAGCTCGGGCGTGCCGATCCTCGACGGCCTCGAGATCACGGCGAAGACGTCCGGCAACGCCATCATCGAAGACGCCATCATGTCCACCCGCAAGAGCATCGAGCGCGGCGAGACGATCGCCGAGCCGTTGAAGGGGACGGGCGTCTTCCCGGCGATGGTGAGCCAGATGATCGGGGTCGGCGAGGCGACGGGCGCCCTCGACACGATGCTCGCCAAGATCGCGGACTTCTACGAGGAGGAAGTAGACACGGCCGTCGCCGGCCTCCTCCAGCTGCTCGAGCCTGTGATGATCGCGTTCCTCGGCGTCGTCGTCGGCGGCATCGTCATCGCGATGTACCTGCCGATCTTCTCGCTCATCAGCAAGCTGACCTGAGGCTGGCAGGCCCATGAGTGCGTCCGCCGTCCGCCGCCGCGTTGCGCAGTTGATGATCTGGCGCCTCATCATCACGACGATCCTGCTGGGTTCGGCGGCGGCGATCCAGCTCAACACGGCGCCCACCGCCCAGCCGGGCCCGCTCTACGTCCTCATCGCGTGGACGTATGCCCTGTCCGCGGGCTATGCCCTGAGCTTCCGCCTGACCGACCGCGTGCCGTGGCTGGTCGACGTCCAGCTGGCGCTCGATGCCCTGACGGTGGCCGGATTCGTCTGGGTGACCGGCGGCATCCTCAGCTACTTCTCGTTCCTGTACGTGCTGCCAATCATGGCCGCAAGCGCGGTGCACTTCCGGCGGGGCGCCTGGCGCATCGCCTCGCTGACCGTGGTGCTCTACTCCGCCACGGCTGCGCTGCAATACAGCCAGGCGCCGTTCCAGCCCTGGTCCGTGTGGGAGCCGGGCCTGCCGGCAAGCCTGCCTCACGGCCTCGTGGCGGAGTTCACCGTGGCGGTCCACCTGCTGGGTTTCCTCGGCGTCGGCCTGCTCGCCGGCTCTCTTGCCGAGCGGGTGCGGAACGCGGACGCGCAGCTGGCCGACGCGTCGATGACCATCGCCAACCTGCAGGCCTACAGCGAGCACATCATCGACAGCCTGACCATGGGGCTGGTCACCAGCGATCTCGACGGCCGCATCCTGACGTTCAACCGGGCGGCCGAGACCATCACCGGCCACTCGCGGCATGCCTCGCCGGGCCGGCCGGCCGCCAGCGTGCTCGGACTCCCGCCGGATTTCGCGTCCGCCCTCGAGCCGGCACGCCCTGACGGAGGGAGCCGGCGGGCGGACTACCGGTACCGGCGGCCCGACGGGCGCGAGATCGATCTGGGTCTGAGCGCCACGACGCTCGAGACGTCCACCGGCACGTCCGGCTTTCTCTTCACGTTCCAGGACGTCACCACGATTCGGAGGCTCGAGCGCGACGCGCGCATGCAGCAGCGCCTGGCGGCCGTCGGCGAGATGGCGGCGGGGATCGCCCACGAGATCCGGAACCCGCTGGCGTCGATCTCCGGCTCGATGCAGATCCTCCGCAAGGAGCTCGCGCTCAACGGCGAGCAGTCGCAACTGATGGATATCGTGCTGCGGGAATCCGAACGGCTGAACGGGACGATTCAGAACTTTCTGGCCTACGCCCGGCCGCAGCGATTCAGCCTCGCGCGGATGGACCTCAGGCCCGTGCTGCAGGATGCGGCGCTCCTCCTCCGCAACAGCGCCGAGGTACGGCAGGACCACGTCGTGGACGTGGACGTACCCGAGGCGCCCGTCTGGTGCGAGGCCGACGAGGGCCAGGTGCGGCAGGTCATCTGGAACCTGGCGACCAACGGCCTGAGGGCGATGCCCGGCGGGGGACGCCTGCGACTCGGAGCGCGGCGCGAGCCCGGTGACGCGGCGGGCGTGCTCGTGGTGGAGGACGAGGGTGTCGGCATCCCGGAGTCGGAGATGGACGCCATCTTCCAGCCGTTCCACGGCGCGTTCGAGAAAGGCAGCGGCCTGGGCATGGCGATTGTGCACCGCATCGTGCACGAATACGGCGGCGAAATCCGCGTGACCTCGAGGCCCGGCGCGGGGACGAGAGTCGAAGTGCGCCTCCCGACGCGCGCGGCGGTGGCGGCATGAGTGGCAGCACGGTGAACGGGACGCCGGCGCCGACCGAGAGCCGCGCGGGGCGCATCCTCGTCGTCGACGACGAGCGCTCGATGCGGGAGCTCCTGCAGATCGTGCTGCGTCGCGAGGGATACCAGGTGAGCCTGGCGGAGAACGGCCAGGCGGCCGTCGCCGCGCTCGAGCACGAGCCGGTCGACGTCCTCATCTCCGACATCAAGATGCCCGGGATGACCGGCGTGGAGGTGCTGCGCGAGGCGAAGCGGATCGATCCCGACATCGTCGGCATCATGGTCACCGCGTACGCCTCGACCGAAACCGCGGTCGAAGCCCTCCGCCTCGGCGCGTACGACTACCTGACGAAGCCCTTCGACGTCGAGGAACTCAAGGCGAAGGTGCGCAACGCCCTCGAGCGGCGCACGCTGCGCCAGGAGAACGTGCTCCTGAAGCGGGCGCTCCGGTCCTCGTCGGCCTTCTCGAACATCATCGGCCGCAGCAAGGGCATGCAGGACGTCTTCGACCTGGTGGAGACGGTCGCGCCGACCAACAGCACGATTCTGGTAACGGGGGAGTCGGGCACCGGAAAAGAGCTGATCGCGCGCGCGGTCCATGCCAATTCGCTCAGGCGCGACCAGGCCTTCGTTGCCCTCAACTGCGGGGCGCTGCCCGAGACGCTGCTGGAATCGGAGCTCTTCGGGCACATGCGCGGCGCGTTCACCGGCGCCGCGACGACGAAGAAGGGGCTGATCGAGGCCGCGGAGCGGGGCACGGTGTTCCTCGACGAGATTTCCGAAATGAGCACGATGATGCAGGTGAAGCTGCTCAGGGTGCTCCAGGAGCGGAAGGTCCGCCGCGTCGGCGGGACCGAGGAAATCGACGCCGACATCCGCATCATCGCGGCCACCAACCGAGACCTGGCCAGGTCGGTGTCTGAAGGCGGGTTCCGCGAGGATCTCTACTACCGCATCAACGTGATTCCCATCCACCTGCCGCCGCTGCGCGAGCGGCGCGAGGACATCACGCCGCTGGCCGAGCACTTCGTCGCGAAGTACCGCGAGCAGATGGGGAAGGCCGTCACCGGCTTGACGCCCGAGGCGCTGCAGTGGCTGGAAGCGGCCGAGTGGCCGGGGAACGTCCGCCAGCTCGAGAATGTGATCGAACGCGCAGTGGCCCTCGAGCGCAACCCGCTCATCCAGGTGGCCAGCCTGCCCTCCGAGCAGGGTCCGAAAGCGCCCGGCAGGAATGGCACAGCGGCGTCCGATCCCACCGAGCTCCCCGAGAACGGGCTCGACCTGCCCAGGCACCTCGAGGCGCAGGAGCGGGAACTGGTGTCGCAGGCACTCAGGCAGAGCGGCGGGCGGCACGACCGGGCCGCCAGATTGCTCGCGATTTCGCCGCGCCAGTTCCGCTACCTCCTCGACAAATACGCCCTCCGCTGACAAATTCCGGCACACGCCATTGACACCGCTCGTCACTCCATTGGCGCAGCTCGAGATTGCCGCCGACGCCCTGTGTGTGCAACATCGTGTCATGACAAGCACTTGCGGCGACGAGCCATGCCGCCGATACGATGGCACCCGACTTGCTACTACTTCTATCGCAAGGCAGTCATCGCGGTGGGCACTCCCCGGTTGACTGCGGCAGACGCGGTCACTTTATCAACCGGTCGATTCGACCACCAGAGGGAGCAACGAAGATGAAGAGCAACAAGGGGTTCACGCTGATCGAGCTGCTGATTGTCGTCGCGATCATCGGCATCATCGCGGCCATCGCGATCCCGGGCCTGCTGCGCGCGCGGCAGTCGGGCAATGAGGCGTCTGGCATCGGGTCGATGCGCTCGGTGAACAGCGCCCAGGCCACCTTCTCGGCCAGCTGCGCCAACGGCTTCTTCGCGTCGGATCTGGCGCACCTCGCGCTCGCGCCGAGCGGCGGCACGCCGTTCATCGGCCCCGACCTGAACGTGAACGGCGTCATCAAGAGCACCTACACGGTGACCGTCGGCTCTGATACCGCCGGCGCCGCTGCCGTCGCGGCCTGCAACACCGTCGCGGCCGCGAACATGGGCTCGGGCTACTTTGCGACCGCGGACCCGGCCGATATCAGCATGCGCTTCTTCGGCACGAACACGTCAGGCACGGTCTTCTTCGGCGCGGCGGCGCTCGCGATGACCGACAACTCAGTCGACGTGGGCACGCCGCTCCAGTAACGGCGCGAGAGCTCGGCCCGCGCGACGGGCCACCGACTCCAGGGGGCGAGGCCAACGGCCTCGCCCCCTTTTCGTTGCCGCCAATCTTCGGCACGCCGCTGCCGGCATTCGTCACTGCGGCGGCGCTGCGGTCACGCGGGTAGCGAAACATTGGGCAATTTCGCGAATTCAGCCGGCGGCAGCGTAGCCACGCGCTGGTAGGGAAGTTGCATACAGTGAGAGCAGACTAGCTTCCAGTCGCGAGTACTCAAGAAATGAGAAGCACATCACGCGACGGCTTCACGCTTATCGAGCTGCTGATGGTGGTCGCCATCATCGGGATTATCGCGGCCATCGCGATCCCCGGCTTGCTGCGCTCCCGCATGTCCGCCAACGAAGCATCGGCCATCGCGTCGATGCGCTCCGTCAGCAGCGCGCAGGCGGCCTACGCGGCCAGCTGCGGCTGGGGCTTCTACGCCCAGACGCTTGAGGACCTCTCGCTGGCGCCGCCCGGGGGCAACCCCTTTGTCGGGCCGGACCTTGCGACCACGGGTGCCGTCAAGAGCGCCTATACGGTAGCCATGGGTTCCGACGCGCTCGCGCCGCCTGGGATTCCGCCGACGTGCAACACCGGCGTCGTCGGAACCGGGTACCACGCGACGGCAATTCCGCTCCCAGGGGCGGGAGCGCGCGAGTTCGGCACGAACACGAGCGGCTCGATCTACTTCGCCGTCATTCCGGCCGCCATCGCCATCACCGACCGCACGGTCCCGGGCGGCCAGCCCCTGCAATAGCGCCGCCCCTCAGGCATTTCGCGGCCGCAGTCCGCCCTTGACGTGCACCGCTGAAGCGAATACAACTGGCTGAGCCGGCCAGTGTGACCATGACCAAGAATGTCCGCCTTCTCCTCACGGTGCTGGCCCTGGTCGGGCTGGCCTCGGCCATCGCCTCCCTCTACGTGCACGGCCAACTGCTCACGCGGCCGGGCTATCTCAGCTTCTGCGACGTGAACGCCACGGTGAGCTGCAGCCAGGTGTACCAGAGCCGATATGCGTACCTGGCCGGCGCGCCCGTCGCCCTGCTGGGCGCTCTCTGGTACGTGGCGGTGCTCCTGGTCCTCGCCGGATCGCGTTGGGGCTGGCCGAGCCTGAAGGAGAACAGTCCTGGCTACGTCTTTCTATTGGCTACCGCCGGCCTCGGCTTCGTGCTGTACATGGCGTACGCGTCGCTCGTGCTGCTCAAGATCGTCTGCCTGATGTGTGTGGTCACGTATATCGCCGTGGCCGCGTTGTTCATCATCTCGGGAATAAGGACTTCCTACCCCATGCTCACGATTCCCCGCCGCATCCTGCAGGATGCGAAGGCCGCTCTGGCGAGCCCCGCCGCGTTGGCGCTGATTCTCGTGTTTGTCGTCGGTGGCACGGCCGCCATCGCGTTTTTCCCGCGCGCCGCGGCAGTCGCGGCCGCGCGCGACGAGCAGGCCGCCGGCGCCGACCGCCAAAGCGAGTTCGTGCGCTTCTGGGAATCCCAGTCGCGCATGCAGATTCCAGTCTCGGCCGACGGTGCGGCCGTCGTCATCGTGCGGTTCTCCGACTACCAGTGCCCGTCTTGCGCGCAGACCTACAAGGACTACAAGCCCGTCATCGCGCGTTTCAACGCCCAGTATCCCGGCGCGATCAAGGTGATCCAGAAGGACTTCCCGCTTGAAACCGAGTGCAACACGGGCCTCGCCCGCGACATCCACGTCGCCTCGTGCGAAGCGGCTGCCGCGTCCAAGGCCGCACACGCCAAGGGACGCGGAGAGGCGATGGACGACTGGTTGTATGCCAACCACCCGATCCTGACGCCTGCCTCTGTCCGGCAGGCCGCGGCGGACGTGGGCGGCGTGACCGACTTCGACGCGCAATACAAGTCGCTGATCAATACCGTCAAGGGGGACGTCGCGCTCGCGACCATCCTCGGCGTCAAGGTGACGCCGACGTTCTTCATCAACGGCGTGAAGGTCGAGGGCGGCCTGCCGTTGCCGTACTTCGAGCTGGCGCTCCAGCTGGAGCTCAAGAAGGCCGGCAAGATTCAGTAGGACTGGTTGCGTCACCTGCGTAGGGCGGCTGCACCTGGCCGCGGGCACGGGTGACGAAACCAAGAGCCCATGCTAGCGATCGAGACCGAGCGACTCACGAAAGACTATGCCGTCGGGTTCTGGCGTCCGCGCCCGTACCGCGCGCTCGATAGCCTGTCGCTGCAGGTGGAACCCAATGAGGTTTTCGGTTTTCTCGGGCCGAACGGGGCGGGCAAGACCACCACGCTCAAACTGCTTACCGAGCTGATCTACCCTACCTCGGGGCGGATCTCCGTCCTCGGGAAGCCGCCGAGCCACCCCGACGTGCGCCGGCGGGTCGGCTACCTGCCGGAAGCGCCATACTTCTACGACTATCTCTCCGCCGAAGAGCTGCTGACCTACTTCGCGGGCCTCTTCGGCCTCCGCGGCGCCGAGCGGAGCCGGCGCGTCGCGAGCCTGCTCGACCGGGTGGGCATCGCCGGCGAGCGGCGGCTCCCGCTGCGCAAGTTTTCGAAGGGCATGCTGCAGCGCGTCGGTCTGGCGCAGGCCCTCATCAACGAGCCGGAGCTGGTGTTCCTCGACGAGCCGATGTCGGGCCTCGACCCGATCGGCCGGCGCGACGTGCGGGCGCTCATCCTGGAACTGCGTGACCGGGGCTGCACGGTCTTCTTCAGCTCCCACATCCTCTCGGATGCCGAAGCGCTCTGCAGTCGCGTGGCCATCGTCGTGGGCGGCCAGATGGTGATCTCCGGCCGGCTCTCGGAGATCCTGGCGTTCGAGGTGTCCGGATGGGAACTGGTGATGGCGGATCTCCAGCCCGCGGCCCTCGAATCACTCGGAAGCGCCGTGCGCAAGGTGACGCGTATCAGCGAGGGCCGGTACACCGTCGAAGTGACGCCTGAGGCCGAACCGGAACGGATCGTCGGCGAGCTCCGCTCGAGGGGCGGGCGGTTCGTGTCGCTCAACCCGGTTCGCACGACGCTCGAGGACTATTTCGTGCAGCAGGTGACGGCCCGGAAGGCCACGGCGCCTGCCGGCCGCGCGGTGCCGGAGGGATGATGGCACGCGTCATCTGCCTGGTCGCGTACCACGTCTTCAAGGAGTCGGTCCGCGACAAGGTGCTCTACAACCTCGTGCTCTTCGCGGTGCTGATGATCGGCGCCTCGTACCTGATCGGCCAGCTCACGGCTGGCCAGGACGTCAAGATCATCAAGGACCTCGGTCTGGCCGCCTCGTCGGTGTTCGGGCTCTTCATCGCCGTCTTCATCGGCGTGGGGCTGGTCTGGAAGGAGGTGGACCGCCGGAGCGTCTACAACCTCCTCGTGAAGCCCATCACCCGCTCCCAGTTCATCATCGGCAAGTTCCTCGGCCTCGCGCTCACGCTCCTGGTGAACATCGCGGTGATGGCGGCGGCGCTCTACGCCGTCCTCGGGTTGATGCTCTGGCTCCAGCCCGGCCTTGCGAAGGCCTCCATCGAGGCGCCGGTCATGGACCCCCAGCTGCTGATGGCCTTCGCCCTGCTCTACGTGCAACTGCTCGTCGTGACGTCGGTGGCGCTCTTTTTCTCGACCTTCTCCGGCCCCATGCTGTCGGCGGCCTTCACCTTCGGCCTCTACATCGTCGGGCACTTCAATGCCGACCTGGCCAACTTCGAGGCGGTCGTGGAGTCGCAGGCCGCCGGCTGGCTCGGCAAGGCGCTGTATTACATCCTGCCCAACCTCGCACCATTCGACGTGAAGGCCGCCGTCGTGCACGGCCAGGCCGTGTCTTTCTCGTACGTGGCATTGACCACCGGGTACGGCCTGCTCTACGCCGGCGCGATGGTGGCGCTGGCCATCCTCGTCTTCTCGCGCCGGGACTTCAAGTAGCCATGGAAGCCCTGGCCGCTCGCGTGCGCAAGGGGGGCGACGGGGCGCTGACGCTCCTCGCGGCGGCGGCGCTGCTGCTGGGATCCGCGCTCGCGCTCCAGGCGTACCGCGAAGCGCGGCACCCGCTGCCGCTCGCGAGCAGCGACGTGCTCTACTTCCGCGGTGGCGCGGCCGTGTCGCGGGCCGCGCTCGGGTTCGACGCGATTCTGGCCGATGTGTACTGGATTCGGGCCATTCAGCACTTCGGCGGGACGCGGCGGGCTCAGGAGAGCGACAAGACCTACAAGCTGCTTTACCCGCTCCTCGATCTGACCACGACTCTCGACCCTCACTTCAACATCGCCTATCGCTTCGGAGCCCTCTTCCTGTCCGAGCCCCATCCTGCAGGACCCGGACGGGCGGACCTGGCCGTCTCGCTGCTCGAAAGAGGGCTCGCCGCCGATCCGACGCGGTGGCAATACGCCCAGGACGCGGGATTCGTCCACTACTGGTTCCGGCAGGACTACAAGGCGGCGGCCGAGTGGTACTTCCGAGCGTCGCGAATCGACGGAGCACCCTGGTGGCTGCACTCCATGGCCGCCAGCACGCTGGCCGAGGGCGGAGACCGTCAGTCGTCGCGGCAGATGTGGCGCCAGCTTTACGAGACCACCGAAGACACCTGGGTGCGGAACAACGCGCAGCTGAAGCTCGGGCAGCTCGACGCGCTCGACGAGATCGATGCGCTGGCGGCCGTGGTCCAGCGCTTCGCCCAAACGCGCGGAAGGCCCCCTGGCGATTGGAGCGAACTCGTCGCGCTCCGCTGGCTGACGGGCATTCCGCTCGACCCCTCGGGCACGCCATACGAACTCAGGCCGGACACCCCGGGCGGGGTGGCACTGTCGCAGAAGTCGAGCCTGCACCCCTTACCGCCCCAGTTTCTGAAGAAGGCAGGCCCGACCACATGACGACGGAGTGGCTGGTGGCGATCTCGGGGCTGCTCGGACTGACGGTCGGCAGCTTCCTCAACGTGTGTATCTACCGGCTGCCGCTCGATCAGTCGCTCGCGTTCCCCGCGTCGCATTGCACCAGCTGCAATCGCCAGCTCCGCTGGTTCGAGAACGTGCCGGTGCTGGCGTGGACGCTCCTGCGTGGGCGGTGCCGTACCTGCCACGCGTCGATATCGTTCGTCTATCCGCTGGTGGAACTCTTCACCGGGGTGATGTTCGCCCTGGCGGCCTGGCACTACGGGCCCGGCGTGCTGCTGGTCTCGCGGCTGCTCCTGGGCTGCATGCTCATCGTGCTGTTCTTCATCGACCTGCGGCACCGGATCCTGCCCAACGTGATCACCGTCGGCGGTACCGTCGTCGGGTTCATCTTCAGTTTCGTCACGCCGCCGGGTTGGCTGTCGTCGCTCATCGGCCTCGTGATCGGCGGGCTGATGCCGTACCTGCTGGCCAAAGCGTACTTCCGGATCCGCAAGATCGAGGGCCTCGGCATGGGCGACGTGAAAATGCTCGCGCTCATCGGCGCGTTCCTCGGGTGGCAGCTCGTGCTCCTCACCCTGGCGCTGGCGTCGGTCCTCGGCTCGCTCGTCGGCCTCGGCCTCATCCTGACCCGACGCGGCGACATGAAGCTCGCCTTGCCCTTCGGCACCTTCCTCGCGATCGCCGCGATGGTCGCCGCCGCAGCCGGAGACCCCATCGTCGGTTGGTATATGGGGTTCTATCGGTGACGAGTCAGAAGCCAGAAGCCAGAAGCCAGAAGTAAGGCCCGTCCAGCTGGACACCCGTCTTCTTGCTTCTGACGAACGTGAGTTGGCCCTTCTGGCTTCTTGCTTCTACTGACTACTCGAATCCGCAATCGGCGAGTGGGACACTCACGTCGCGTGGCAATACTTTCAACACCCGCGCCCCTGGGTGATGGCATTTCCTGCAACGGCTGATCGACACTGCCGCCGCACGCCCGAAAACACTCGATAATCGAGCCGATACCCGCGGCAGAGTTCGGCATCGGTGTTGCTCTGCTTGTGCGCATGACCCATCTCATCGCTGATCGCGGAACGACGCTTGTCGAGGCGATTATCGCCATCGGCATCCTGGCGGGCGCGGTTGTGGCGCTGGCCGGCCTCTCGTTCGTCGCGGTGCGCTCCTCCGCGCTCGCCCGCGAGCGTTCGGCGGCCACCCTCCTGGCGCTCCAGAAACTGGAAACGGAGTGTCTCAGCGCCGCAACCGCCCCGCCATCTCCCGCCAACGCGTGGGCGGTCGACACGCCCGGCTACATCGAATACCTGGACCAGTACGGCAACGTCCTCGCCGGCCGCGCCGGAGGCACCTACGTGCGCCGATGGTCCCTGACACCGCTGCCCTCGGACGCGAGCCTCCTGGCCGTCCAGGTTGCGGTGGCCCCGTGCCGCACGCCGGCCGGCGCCATCCAATGCGGCGACGCGGGCGCCCGCGTCCGCCTGGCGACCATCCGGTCGAGGGACGCATGGTAGGCCCTGGCCGGTGCACCGGTTTCACGCTCGCCGAGTTGCTCGTGGCCATGGCCGTCACGCTCGTCGCGCTCGGCCTGGCCGCGAGTCTTCTGCAACCGGTCGCCGCGGCGTTCAACACGCTGCCCGAAGCGGCCGACGCCCAGCAGCGTCTCCGCTTGGCTGCCCAGACGCTCGCCGACGACATCATGGCTGCCGGCGCCGGACCGGTCACCGGATGGGGAGGCAGATCCATTCCGCTCTGGCCGGCCGTGCTCCCGTGCCGGTGGGCCGGCGAGCCCCTCGCCACGCGCGCGGACGGCTGCGCACGCGACGACGCGCTCAGCATCGTCGCGATGCCCTTCGCTGCGCCACAGGCCATCGTTTCCGAGAACGTGCCGGCTCCCGAGGCTGCCATTCGCGTCGCGTCCATCACGGCCTGCGTGCCGTCGCATCCCGCCTGCCGGTTTCACGAGGATTCCCGCGCTCTTGTCGCCGACGGCTCGGGCGCATGGGACATCGTCCCGATTGCCGCCGTCTCGATTGACGGTCACACGCTGGATCACGCCGGGTCGGCGCTGACGCGCCTGTATCGCGCCGGCGCTCTCGTCGGCCAGACGCGCTCGAACGCTTATAGCCTGCGCCGGGATCCCGCCACCGGCGCTCTCCAGCTCCGCCGATCGACCGACGGGTCGGCAGACATGCCGTTCGTCGATCACGTCGCGAGCCTGCGGTTCGAGTACTTTGGCCTGGCAGCCCCGCCCGCCGTCGCCGAAGACGGCGACCCCGACCGCCGGCGGGCATCCTACGGGCCTCTGCCGCCGCCGGCTGGCGTGGACGACGAACTCGACGAGTGGCCTCCGGGAGAGAACTGCCAGTTCCTCCGGTTCGAGGGGCAGCCGATCGCCCGCCAGGCACCCCTGCCCGTCGAGGCGGCCGGACTCGCGCGATTGCCGCTCTCGATCTTCACCGATGGCCCATGGTGTCCAGACGATGGCTCACTCAACCGATACGACGCCGACCTGCTCCGCATCCGTCTCGTCCGCATCAGTCTCCGGGTCCAGGCGCAGTCGCCGGCGGTGCGCGGACGGGATCCCCGGCTGTTTTTCCAGCCCGGCGCCGCCCGCGACGCGGTGCGCCTCGTGCCCGACCTGGAGGTGCGTGTCGATGCGGCACTTCGCAACCGATAGGGGCGTCGCCCTCCTCTCCGCGCTCATCGTCATGGCGATTGTTGCAGCCATCGGCCTGGGACTTGCGCTGACGACGAGCCTGGAGCCCCTGGCGGCCGCGAACTACGAATCGGGCCGGTCGGCTCGTCTGGCGGCCGAAGCGGGCGTCGCCGTCGCCCTTCACGAACTGGCGGGCATCGACGACTGGAATCTCGCGCTCGCCGGCCTGGTGCACTCCTCCGTGCTGGAGCAGGGGGACACGATTGTCGACCTGCCCGACGGATCGCGTGCGGGGCTCACTGAGTTGACAGCACGGGCCAACTGCGGTCGCCCTGGCGCCTGCACGGAGAGCGAGCGCACGGCGTTCACCGCCGCGCGGCCATGGGGCCCGAACAACCCCCTCTGGAGAGTCTTCGGACACGGCCGCCTGGACCATCTCGTGCCGGATGGCGCCGGCCTGCCGCCAGCTGTCGTCGTGGTCTGGGTGTCGGACGATCCGGCCGAGGTCGATGGGGACCCGCTGACCGACAGCGGAACCGGCCCACTCGGCGAGTGGCGGCCCGGCGGATGTGTGCTGGCCGTGCGGGCCGAGGCGTTCGGCCCGCGGTTTGCACATTTCACCGTGGTGGCAACGGCGGCGCGTCCCTCTCCGGGCTGCGGTCCCGGCGCCAGGCTGGTGTCCCTGAGGGGATTGAATTAGGCGGCGAAGAGGCCTAAGGTGCTGTTGTGGCCTTTGTTTGCTGACAGGCTCTAAAGTCAGTTCAGGGAGCGGCCGATAGAACGAGGAGCCGGGGGAGTGCGGTCTCCGCCTGGGGGGTGCCGGTAACCATGACGAAGAACAAGACAGCGCCCGTCGTCCTCATGGCCGCTCTGGCCGTCTGCGTCTCAGTCCTGTCCGCAGGAGCCCAGTCGCTGGCCGACGTGGCCCGCAAAGAAGCCGCTCGGCGCGAGTCCCTGAAAACGCCCGCGAAGGTCGTCACGAACAACGATCTCAGGGCCGTCGCGCCGGCGGCGCCGGCTCTGCCACCCGTCGCGGTCGGTGACCCCGGTGTCGAGCCGCCAGCCGCCGCGGGGGGCGTGCCGGCGGACGCGGCGGCCGAGAATCCGCCGGAAGCGCCGGATCCGACCAGGTCCCCGGAGTACTGGCGGAAACGCATCTCCGACGCCCGGCAGGCCCGCGACCTCAACGCGTTCCTTCTGGAGGCCATCCAGAGCCGGATCAACGCGCTCACGGCCGACTTCTCCGCGAGGGACGATCCGTTCCAGCGGGCCCAGATCCAGACCAACCGCCAGAATGCGATTGCCGAACTCGATCGCATGACGAAAGCCCAGGTGGCACTCGAGCGGAAGATCTCGGACATCGAGGAAGAGGCCCGCCGGGCCAACGTCCCGCCGGGCTGGCTGCGGTAACCGCCTACTCGCCCAGCCCCAGGTCGCCGAGCGCCCGGAGGAGATCGGCCTCCGAAACGTCGGTCACAATTCGCGCCGAGCCGATGCCGGTCGGCAGCACGAAATGCAGGCGTCCTTCGTGGACCTTCTTGTCGTGGTGCATGAACTCCAACTGCGCGGCCGCGGAAAGGTCGCTGACAGGCGGCAGCGGCCCCAGTTGCGCGATGGCCGCGGCGATGATGTCGCGATCGGCCGCCGCGAGCGAGCCGCGTCTCACCGCGATCGCACACGCCGCCAGCATGCCGTAGGCGACCGACTCGCCGTGCAGCAGCCGCCGGTACTGGGTTCCCGCCTCGAGCGCATGCCCCACGGTGTGGCCGAAATTCAGCACGCGCCTGGCGCCCGTTTCCCGCTCGTCGGCGGCGACGATGGCGCCCTTGAGGCGGCAGCAGGCGGCGATGACCGGCGTGAGCGCGGCGGCATCGCGCCTGGTCAGCGGCCCGGCTTCCCGGCACACCTGGTCGAACAGCTCGCGGTCGCACGCCACGCCGTACTTCACCACCTCGTATAGGCCCGCCCTGAACTCGCGCCGGGGCAGTGTCGCAAGCACATGCGGGTCGATGACGACGAGGGACGGCTGATAGAAGGCGCCGACGAGGTTCTTGCCCCCGGGCAGGTTGACGCCCACCTTGCCCCCGATCGCCGCGTCGACCTGCGCCAGCAGCGTCGTCGGCACGTGGGCGAGGCGGATGCCCCGCATGTAGGTGGCGGCCGCGAAGCCGCCCATGTCGCAGACCACCCCTCCGCCGAGTGTGAGCACGGTGGCGGACCGATCGGCGCCGCCCTTGAGCAGCCCGTCGTAGATGCGGCCGGCGCCGGCCGTGGTCTTGTTGCGCTCCCCGTCCGGCACGATGATGGGCACCGCCCCGGGCAACGCCGCGTGGAACGCCTCGCCCCAGAGGCCCCATACCGTCGGGCTGGACACAACGAAGTGCGACGCGCCGATACCGGACTCCTTCAGGGCGGATCCTAGATCCTGGAGCGCGCCGGCGCCGACCACGACAGGGTAGGAGCGCGACGGAGTGGCAATTTCGAGACGAAGCGCGTGCGTGTTGGTCATGTGGTTCGAGGTGATGCGGGCCCGGCCGTGCGTCCTGCCGTCGATGATACGATACCAGATTGGCGCCGGCCCGGTGGCCGGCCATCGTGGGGCAGCAGGAACACATCATGGCCGAGAAAGACGAGAACAAGGAACCCGCCATCACCGAGATCACGCCCAAGTCGGAGGACTTCTCGCGTTGGTACACCGACCTGGTGCGCCGCGCCGAGCTCGCCGACTACTCGCCGGTCAAGGGCTGCATGGTGATCCGGCCCTACGGGTATGCGATCTGGGAGTTCATCCAGCGAGGCCTCGACGATCGCATCAAGGCCACGGGCCACGTCAACGCCTACTTTCCGCTCTTCATCCCCAAGAGCCTGCTGACGAAGGAAGCGGAGCACGTCGAGGGATTCGCGCCCCAGGTGGCATGGGTCACGAGAGGCGGCACCGAGGAACTCGAGGAGCCGCTGGTCGTGCGGCCGACGTCGGAAGCCATCATCGGGACGATGTACGCCAAGTGGATCCAGTCGTGGCGTGACCTTCCCGTGCTCATCAACCAGTGGGCCAACATCGTCCGCTGGGAGAAAGTGACGCGCCTGTTCCTGCGCACCACCGAATTCCTGTGGCAGGAAGGCCATACCGCGCATGAGACAGCGGAGGAGGCCGAGGAGGAGACGCTCAAGATCCTGGCGCTCTACAAAGAGTTCGTCGAGACCGAGCTGGCCATTCCCGTCATCGCGGGGCGGAAGTCCGAGAGCGAGAAGTTCGCCGGGGCCGGCCGCACGTATTCGATCGAGGCCCTGATGGGCGACGGCCGCGCGCTGCAGGCGGGCACCTCGCACAACCTCGGCCAGAACTTCGCCAAAGCCTTCGACATCAAGTTCCAGGCCCGCGACAAGTCGCTCCAGTACATCTGGGGCACGTCGTGGGGGATGACGACCCGCCTCATCGGCGCCATCATCATGGTGCACGGCGACGAATCCGGCCTCGTGCTGCCGCCGCGGGTCGCGCCGTACCAGGTGGTGATTGTCCCGATTCCCCGCGGGAACTGGCGCGAAACCGTCCTGCCTCACGCC